>Ga0307988_1000226_pt1 | contig 43241 bp, 50 predicted proteins | sample EllFjometagen183_FD_203166 | JGI IMG/M metagenome (GOLD analysis project Ga0307988, IMG submission 203166) | Marine microbial communities from Ellis Fjord, Antarctic Ocean - #183 | ecosystem: Environmental > Aquatic > Marine > Unclassified | place: Southern Ocean | collected 2014-10-08 | reverse complement strand
TGTGGTGACTCTGCGACAAAATGTTCCGATTCTGTGATTATGGGTTCTTATGAGGGATTGGGAGATTGTTTATATAGTGAAGGGAAGTACCAGCAGGCGATCATGATGTATGAAAAGTCCTTAAAGGGCACGCCCGAAGGTAATCAGAGCATGTGGGCTGTATTCAATATAGGGCGGGGATACGCAATCCTGGGTAATAAGCCCATGGCTGATAAATCATTCAACTCTTTAAAAAGGGAAAGTAGCAATGAATTCTGGCCAAGGGTGATGGATTATTACACAACCCATAAAAACTGGACTACTGGATTAGAAATATGAGGCAGATATCAGAGGACAGGGCAACTAAAAGCGGACCGGAGAAGACCTTATTTTTACAGCAGTCGTTTAAGGATTTTGATCTGGCAACCGAAAGACTGCAAAATGCCTATGCCAGCCTGGAAGAGAAATTTGAAGGCATAAACAAGGAGTTGAAGTATAAAAATATTGAATTGCAGGAGGCATTGGCAGAAAAAGAGAAAATAAGCAGCTATCTTCAAAACATACTCGAAAGTCTTACGACTGGCGTGGTTGTAACGGATATGGAAGGAAAAACAACAATGATAAATCGGTGCACCGAGGCGTTTACAGAGTTTTCAAAGGAAGATGCTGTGGGCACAGATGTCAAATTATTGTTTGGTTCGAAAGGTTGCTTTGACTATAAAAATCTTGATGGCGGTTTGGGCGAGAAAATAAAACTGAAAGGAAGGATATTGGAAATTTTCGGTTCCGCTGTCAAGACAGAAGGTGAAGAGGAAATCGGAAAGGTAATTGTACTTCGCGACATTACAAAACTTGAGAAATTGAAAGCAACTGTGAAAAGGACAGAAAAACTTGCCGCAATGGGTGAAACTGCAGCAAACCTTGCCCACGAAATAAGAAATCCTTTGGGTAGCATAGAGCTTTTTGCTTCTTTGTTGAGAAAGGATGTGAAGGAGAAAAAAAACCGAGACAGGGCATCTCATATCATAAGTTCTGTCAGGGATATGGATAACAAAATATCCAATCTGCTTCTTTTTGCGAGAGACCGGACGCCGCCGATGAAAAGGGTCAATGTCCATAACGCACTTAATGAGATTATAGTTTTTTCTGAACAGCTTATCAAACAGGGGAATATCCTTTTAACTGCAAATTATGAAGATACTGATCCGATAATTGTCGGCAATGCCGAGATGCTGAAACAGATATTTTTGAATCTGATACTGAACGCCATGCAGGCTATGCCGGAGGGCGGCAACCTTTATATCGAAACGCGAATTTTTGATGACTCTTATGAAGGGGGGCCTTGCGGTTCAAACGTAGAAATAAGGTTTATGGATACAGGTTGTGGAATACCCGCTGAAAATATAAAAAAAATATTTGACCCTTTTTTTACCACAAAGGGAAAAGGGGCAGGCCTCGGCCTTGCCATTGTCCACAATATTGTGGATATTCACGGCGGCTCGATAGATGTGGAGAACAATAAAGACAGCGGGACTTTTTTTAAAATTATAATTCCTAATGATTGTGGCAAACTATGAAAACAAAAACGATTTTAATTGTTGACGATGAGCCCTCGATGAGACTTGCTCTTTCTGAATCCCTGGAGAGTTGCGGATATAAAGTTGAAACCTCAGAGAGCGGCGAAGATGCACTGGCAAAATTTCAAAAAGGTAAATTTGAAGTCGTTATAACCGACATGAGGATGCCCGGAATGGGTGGAATGGAGGTCCTGCGTGGTATTAAAAAGGTTTCCTCCCATACCCCTGTTGTCGTAATAACAGCCTACGGGACGGTCAACACCGCTGTTGAGGCTATGAAAGAGGGAGCCTCCGACTTCATTATGAAACCTTTTTCAGTAGATCACTTGGAATCGATTGTTAAAAAAGTGGTGGCAGAAAAAGACAGGAAGGGTGAAAAAGGATCTGAACATGATTCAAAGGGATGCTTGTCCCAGGAAAAAACGATTATTACAAAAGATGAAACAATGCTTTCCCTTCTGGAGTTGTTGAAGGGCGTATCAAAAAGCAAATCAAGTATTTTGATACAGGGTGAAAGCGGTACTGGGAAGGAGCTGGTTGCACGCTACATACACTGTCACAGCAACAGGACGAACATGCCGTTTGTGGGGGTAAATTGCGCAGCTATTCCCGGCAATCTACTTGAGAGTGAAATGTTTGGACATGAAAAGGGTGCATTTACCGGCGCGTCTCAAAGGAGATTGGGTAAATTCGAGCAAGCTGCCGGGGGAACATTGCTATTGGATGAAATCAGCGAAATGGATATTCAACTTCAGGCAAAGCTCCTTCGCGTTATACAGGAATCAGAAGTTGACAGACTGGGCGGCGGGACACCGGTACCTGTGGATGTTAGAATAATTGCCACAACAAACACAGAGTTAAAAAAATGTATTGAAGAGAAAAAATTCAGGGAGGATCTCTATTACCGCCTGAATGTAATACCGGTGAAAATACATCCCTTAAGAGAAAGAAAGGGAGACATAGTTTTTCTTAGTGAGTATTTTCTGGAAAAATACAGCCAGCTCAGCGGGATAGCCAGACCTACGTTATCAAAGGAAGTTGCTGGAATGCTGGAAAATCACAGGTGGCCGGGCAATGTGAGAGAACTGGAAAATGTGATTGAAAGAGCAGTGTTGCTGTCCTGCGGCCAGATGATCCGCCCTGAACATCTCTATCTGGAAAGTGAAAGCGGGATCAACAGGCAACCGGTGGAAGAGGCATTAGAATTGTCTGCCTTGAAAGAGGTTACATTAAAGGATTTAGAAAAAAGGTTTATACTTGAAACTCTGGATAAGGTGGAAGGAAACAGGACCAGGGCGGCAGAGATTTTAGACGTAAGCGTACGAACCATCCGGAATAAATTAAATGGATATAAGAAAGAGGCAGGGGCTAGTGCTTAGGGATTAGAGATTTTTTTATTGCTTCTGATCTAATTTCATACATCCTGGCATAAGCATTGCATAAAAATATCATTAAACAGCAAAAAAGGAGCATTCCCATGGATGTGTTATTTGGCAAAAATATAGAAATGTTGTCTAATGTTCTGGATTTTCGAGCGGAACGACATAAGGTGATAGCCTCAAATATTGCAAATATAGATACTCCCAACTACAGGTCAAAGGATATTGTTTTTAAAGAGGAGTTGAAAAATATTATGGGTGATGGAGAGGGGGTAACCATGACCAGAACCAGAAAAAATCACTTGTCTGATCTTTCAATTTCCGGCAATAAATCCGATTTTGAGGTGGTTGAGTCCGAGGAAAGAGTGGATCTTGACGGTGAAATGGCAAAAATGGCGGAGAACAATCTTATGTATAATCTTACAGTAGAATTCCTGTCAAGAAAGTTCAGGGGATTGAATACTGTTTTAAGGGACACGAAATAATATGGATTTTTTACCAGCTTTTAAGATTTGTGGATCCGGGCTTGCGGCCCAGAGGGCAAAGATGGATGTTATTGTATCGAATCTTGCCAACATTAATACAACGCGTACGCCCGAGGGGGGACCATACAAAAGACAGTCCATTGTTTTTTCTTCTGAGCCTGTAAATGAAGATTTTAATGATATCCTGCAAATGGTAAAAGTTGAAGAAATTGTGCAGGACAAAGGGAGCATAAAGAGGGTCTTTGATCCGGGTCATCCTGACGCGGATGCAGAGGGCCAGGTGGCCATGCCTGATATAAATACGGTTACTGAAATGGCGGATATGATCACAGCCAACAGGGCATATGAAGCCTGCGTTACTGCATTCGATGCAACAAAGAATATGGCGCTAAAGGCCCTGGAATTAGGGAAATAAGCGCAAATCAAGGAGGCGTTTAAAGATGAACAATATACCGATTCGGGGCGATCTGATGCCCCCAGTTTTAGACACTCAAAGAGAAAACAGTAAGGTTCAGGAAAACGAAGGCTCTTTTGGCAAACTCTTAACGAACAAGATTGAGGAAATCAATAAGCTTAAATTAGATGCTGATGACGCTATCACAAAGGTGGAGTTCAGTGATTCAGGAAGCATCCATGAGGCAATAATTGCCATGGAAAAGGCAAGTATTTCCTTTAAGACAATGCTGGAGGTAAGAAACAAGATGTTAGAGGCATATCAGGAAGTCATGAGGATGCAGGTGTAGGTAATAAAGGCAGAAAGTTAAAAGAATAGAATCGGAGGTCAGAGGTTAACCAGCAACCCTGAACCCCGTTAAAGGAAGATATGGAGTCGATATTTCAATTTTTTTTTCAGGCAGGGAAGACCTTTAATTCTCTGGCTCTTTCGAAAAAAGTATCCATTATTATTATTGTTGTTGTTACTCTGGCAAGTATCGGGGCATTTGTTTTTTCTGTAAATCAGAAAGAATACAGAACGCTTTTTTCGAATCTTTCAATTGAAGATTCAGGAAAGATTGTTGCCAGATTGGAAGAAAAGAAGATCCTATATAAGGTGTCCTCATCCGGTGAATCCATATTAGTCCCTGCCGAGGATATTTCTAAATTAAGACTTGAACTGGCGGCTTCAGGGTTACCTCAAAACGGAGGAGTGGGCTTTGAAATATTTGACAAGAAAAGTTTTGGCGTTACAGATTTTGTGCAGCAGCTGAATTATCAAAGGGCGCTTCAGGGGGAATTATCACGAACGATTAACAGCCTGGATGAGATTCAGCAGTGCAGGGTTCATATTGTAATCCCTAAAAAATCGCTTTTTGTTGAAAAACAGGCCAAACCTGAGGCATCGGTTGTTGTAAAGTTGAAACCGGGCATAAGATTGCGGGAATCCCAGGTAGAGGGGATAGCCCATCTTGTGGCGGCCAGCATAGAAGGACTCCGGCCGGAAGAAATAACAATAGTCGACAGTGGAGGAAATATTTTATCAAAGCTCGGAAGTGGATCTCAATTGTCAAAGCAGACAGATTCGCAAATAGAGTATCAGAGAAACATAGAGAAAGACCTGGAGAGCAGGATTCAATCCATGCTGGAAAAGGTGGTGGGAGAAGGAAAGGTTGTAGCAAGGGTTTCCGCGACACTTGATTTCAAAGTTGTGGAAAAAACAGAGGAAGTCTACGATCCTGAAGAACCCGTGGTGAGGAGCATTCATCGCAAGAGTGGAAAAGCAGAGAACGGAAAAATGGACGAAAACGAGACAGTAAATTACGAAATAAACCGTGTTATCAGCAAGACTATGATGCCGGTGGGGGAAATGGAAAAATTGTCTGTAGCTGTGCTGGTAGATGATGTTTACAGTAAAAATGACAAGGGTGTTGAAGAGGTGCGGCCAAGATCGAAAAAAGAAATAGAGACACTGGAAGGTCTTGTTAAAAGATCAGTTGGCTTTGATGCTGAAAGGAGTGATCAGGTGGTAGTGACCAGCGTTTCTTTTAAAAAGACTGAACTGGAGACAGGGCCTGCGGAAGAAGCTTCTTGGAAGACTAAATTATACCAGGGTGTTCCATTTATAAAATATCTTGTTTCCTTAATCGGCCTGATACTCATTTTGTTTTTTGTTCTACGTCCCTTAATCAAGTTTGTTCTGGTAGAAAGTAGGATTAAAGAACTTGGTATAAAGAAATTGCCGGCCGTTGCCGGCGGTGGGGCCGGCCTGGAGGGCCAAGTTTCTCCGGGGCTGGGTGCACCGGAAGGTGAAGGTTTTAAAGAGATAGATGTCGTAAGGAGTATGGCTGATCAGGATGCACAAAAATTTGCGGAATTATTGAGAAACTGGCTCACGTAAGGGTAACGGAGAATTGCAGGGATATGACAAACGAAGAAAAAGTGGCAGTGCTACTTTTGTCACTTAAAGAGGAAGTGACAGCGAATATAATGAAGAATTTCGGACCGCATGAGATCAGGCGTGTTGGAAAGCGTATGAAGAGCTTAACAGGGATATCTGATGCCGATGTAGAACATGCTGCCAAGGAATTTTGCGCGCTTGCCCAGAAAAAGGGGAACAGGATCATATCGGTTCACGATAATGTTGTTGAAAGTATTATAGTGAAAACTCTGGGAGAGGATAAGGGAAAAGAGTTTATTCAATCAATTGAAGATGAGAATTTTTCATCCGATAGTCAAATCCTTGAAAAATTGAAGAACACTGATCCGAAACGTCTGATAGAATTTACAAAGCTGGAGCATCCCCAGACTACAGCTCTTATCCTGGCGCACCTGAGACCGGAACAGACAGCGGAGATCCTGGAAACTTTTCCTCCTGACAGACAAAAAGATATTGTGGGGAGGATTACAACACTTGGAAGCGTCCCACGCGAGTTTATGGAAGAGATGACTAAAACGCTTGAATCCGAGATGATTTTAGAAGGTGGCAGAGAAGAACAGGTTGGCGGAGCTAATATGATAGCAGAGATTTTGAACAGAATGAACCAGGCCAATGAAAAGGCAATCCTCGAATCTCTTGATGAAACAGATCCGGATATGGCAATGGAGATTAAAAATCTCATGTTTACCTTTGATGATATTTTCAGGCTGGATGACATTGGTATGAGAATATTACTTGAGGAGATAAACCGTGAAGATCTGGCCCGTGCCCTTAAAATAGTTGACGATGAAATAAAAGAAAAGGTTTTTAAAAATATATCAAGCCGCGCCGCTGAAATGCTTAAGGAAGATATAGCGGATATGCCCCCGGTAAGACTGTCAGAAGTGGAAAAGAGTCAGAGAAAAATTATTGATACTGCAAAGAGACTGGAAGCTGAAGAGAAAATACTATTTTCAGGGAGTTCTGAACCCGATGAATTCGTATAGCAGGATTATCAAGGCTCAGGATATAAAGCTGCCAGTCAGCCAGACCAGTCTGTCATCGACTCCACCCCAGGCGAATGCCGGGCAGGGAGGTCTGGAGCTTGAGCGGACAGATTCAAGCAAGGAAGTGTCGGTCAGGTTTATCCGGGGAATATGTCATGTTACGAAAAAGGAAGGCCGTGAAAATCACAGGGATATCTCTGCCGAGATCGAGGATATCAGGAAGCAGACAGAAGAAAGGATAAAAATTGCTGAAAAAAATGCCTGTGATAGAGGTTTTTCAGAAGGACTAAAGAAAGGCATAGAGCAGGAAAAGAGGGAATTGTCTCTCAGGGTTGAATCTGTTGGTAAACTTATTAGAGAATTAAAAAAGTTGAAAAAACAATTTCTGAAGGATTCTGAAAAAGAGATAATTGATCTTGCTTTTTTAATAGCCGGGAAGGTTATACATAAGGAAGTGAGCATTGGCCGGGAAGTTATTGTCTCTGTTCTTAGAGATGCAATGAAAAGCATGCAGGAAAGGGATGGTGTCAGCATCCGGCTGAACCCCGTAGATTACTGCCATCTAACGGAGGCAAAGCCCGATTTTCTTGACAGTTACAACGATATATTGATTGAGAAGGATGAAGGAATCGGTCAGGGCGGGGTTATATTAGAGACGTATTCAGGGGTTGTGGATGCCAGGCTGGATAAGCAGTTAAATAAAATCATGGAATCATTGCGTGATGAACATGGATTTTGAGAAATATCACAGAACTATTGAAGGCATAAAATCCTTTAATAGTTATGGAAAGGTAAGCGGGGTCATCGGTCTTCTGGTGGAAGGCCATAACTCTGGAGTTTCCATGGGCGAGATGTGCCGGATTTATCCGAATGGCAGCAACAGGACAATCAACGCAGAAGTTGTGGGATTCAAAAAAGAAAAGGTTCTTCTGACACCTTTTGAAAAACTTGATGGTGTCGGGCCTGGATGCAAGATTCTCTCCACGGGCAAAAAGTCGAATATAAAAGTGGGGCATAATCTTTTGGGAAGGGTCATAGATGGCCTTGGCAATCCTATGGACGACAAAGGCCCAATAGATTCGGAATGCGAATATCCGGTTTATGCTGATCCAATCAATCCCCTTAAAAGAGGCAGGATAACGGAATCGCTTGACCTCGGAATCAGAGTGATAAATGGATTGTTCAGTTGCGGTAGGGGTCAAAGGATGGGGATATTTGCAGGCTCCGGGGTTGGCAAGAGTTTTCTTCTTGGCATGATTGCCCGAAATACGAAGGCTGATATCAATGTAATCGGACTTGTCGGCGAAAGAGGAAGGGAGGTTCGTGAATTTATTGAAAATAACCTTGGCAAAGAGGGACTGGCCAGGTCAGTGGTTGTTGTGGCAACGTCGGACATGCATCCTTTGATCAGGATGAGGGCGGCATATGTGGCGACTGTAATATCGGAATATTTCAGGGATCAGGGAAAGGATGTTCTTCTTATGGTTGATTCACTGACCAGGTTTGCAATGGCGCAAAGAGAGCTTGGTCTCTCTGTTGGAGAACCTCCAACTACAAAGGGTTATACGCCATCTGTCTTCAGTCTTATGCCAAAGCTGCTGGAAAGAGCTGGAAACATAGAAGACAGCGGAAGCATAACAGGCCTCTATACTGTTCTTGTTGAAGGTGATGATTTTAATGAACCTATCGTTGATGCAGCAAGATCAATTCTGGATGGTCATATAACTCTTTCCCGTGAACTGGCTTCAGGGAATCACTATCCAGCTGTGGACGTTCTTCAGAGTATAAGCAGGGTAATGATCGATATTGTGGATGAAAAACACAGAAAAAAGGCAAATGATATTATAAATATCATAGCTACCTACAAAAAGGCGGAAGATTTGATTAACATCGGCGCCTATGTGGGAGGAAGCAATCCGGGAATAGACAATGCAATAAGAATGTTAAACAGGGTAAATTCATTTTTAAGACAGGACATTGATGAAAAAATTGGTTTTAAGGAATGCAAAGAACAACTATTTGCACTTTTTGATTGAGCGCCGTAGAGTTGGGGAGCAATTTTCAAGTACTCGACTACTTAAATGAGGTTTGTATATATGTTTGATTTTAAATTGCAAGCGGTATTAAATTTTAAAAAACTGGCAGAAGAGACACTGATGCTTGAGTTTGCAGATGCAAAAAGAGGTTTGTTCTGTGAGAAAGAGACATTGCAAAAATTGAAAAACGAGAGTGCGGATTTGATCTCCCGCTTGAAAAAGATGGGAGAGCGTCAGATGTGCGCTGCAGATGCTTCAATTTACCTTTCTTATATTAATTACATTAAGGGTGAGGAAAATCGCCAGGAAGAAATTGTTTGCAAGGTTGAAAAGGAGCTGGAAGAGAAGAGAATAGAACTTATTGCTGCTTCAAGAAAAAGAAGAATTCTGGAGATTATTAAAGAAAAAAAGTTGAAGGAATACAAGCTGTCGTTAGTCATGAGGGAACAGAAAGATTTGGATGAAGCAGTTATTTTAAGGGCATGAAATTGAAAAAAATTTTAATAATCTGTGAGGTTTTGATAATATTTATTATTCTGGCAAAAATTACCACGATCGGAGGAATAATAAAAAATTCAGATGCTGTTGATTTTCTTCTGCCTGTAACCGGGGCGGCGGAGAACTCAGGGGTTGCCGAAGCAACACCTGCCCCTGTACAAGCACCGGAGAGTGACATATTCAAGGACAGGCTATCAGGAGAAAGAAAGCTTATGTCCTCATTGGTAAAAAAGAAAAAGGTTCTTGAGGACCGGGAAAATTTTTTAAATTCGTTAAGCAATGAGATACTTTCTGAAATTGACAGATTGTCCGAGATAGAGGGACGATTAAACGTGCTTCTTGAAACGTTTAAAGAAATGGATAATAAAAAATATAAGGATTTGGCAAAGGTTTATGAGTCTACCCCACCTGATCGGGCAGGTCCCATGCTTGAAAAATTGGACAGCAGAGCAGCCGCATCTATAATCATGAATATGAAAGGCAAAAAAGCGGGAGCGATATGGGGGTACATAAAACCGAGCAAAGCTGTAGAAATAACCAGTGAGATAATAAAGTCAGGCAAAATTCAAAAATAAAGTCGGCATTTCTTTCAAATCAATAGGCAAAAGTTGCCTCATCTTAAGTCCCTTCCTTATTATAGTTCCCATAACACATTGATATTAAATGTAATTCTTGAAGCGTGAAGAGTGGCATGCCTTTTGCTCTTACTATTTTAAAAAGAATTAAGAGGAAACTATTTATGATGGAGTTCAATCTGGCAAATTCAGTACACAGCGCAAGCCTTCCAGGCGGGTCTAAAAAATTGCAACGGGGGGACACCGGCGGGGACCCTGGCCAGATGATGCTGTTTGCTTTTCTGATAGGGCAGGCATCGGCGAAAGGAGTTGTTTCGGAGTCACTGAAGTCGGGGTTAGCCAGAGCGGTTGCAGGAAAGGACGAGGTTTTTAAGAAAAGCAGGGGCGAAATAGTTAAGGATATCGGTGGTAAAAGTAGCATTGAAAATGTTCTGAAACAATCGAGTCTTAAGGGTAAAGAGAATATAGTCGAGCATGGAAAAACAGGAGTTAAGGAACTTACCGATCATAACATGGAGATTCTTCACAAGGAAATTTCATCGAAAGGAGTTGTTACGGAGTCACTGAAGTCGGGGTTAGCCAGAGCGGTTGCAGGAAAGGACGAGGTTTTTAAGAAAAGCAGGGGCGAAATAGTTAAGGATATCGGTGGTAAAAGTAGCATTGAAAATGTTCTGAAACAATCGGGTCTTAAGGGTAAAAAGAATATAGTCGAGCATGGAAAAACAGGAGTTAAGGAACTTATCGATCATAAAATGGAGATTCTTCACAAGGAAATTTCATCGAAAGGAGTTGTTACGGAGTCACTGAAGTCGGGGTTAGCCAGAGCGGTTGCAGGAAAGGATGAGGTTTTTAAGAAAAGCATGGGCGAAAGAGTTAAGGATATCGGTGGCAAAAGTAGTATTGAAAATGTTCTGAAACATTCGGGCCTTAAGGGTAAAGAGAATATAGTCGAGCATGGAAAAACAGGAGTTAAGGAACTTACCGATTATAAAATGGAGATTCTTCACAAGGAAATTTCATCGTCCACACGTATGGTTGATAAGATTTCTTCCGTGGCGGAATATCATCATACTGATTTTCATGCTGCCAGCAGAACGACGGCCGTTAATGAAAGCGTGAATAATTACGGCATGGAACCCCGGACATTGATCAATCAGATTGTAAACGGTGTGAGCAGGTCCGGAAGGGTGAAAATTGCGCTCACTCCACCCCATCTGGGTAAACTGGATATGGAGGTGCTCGTAAGGAATAATAAAGTGCATATTATACTACAGACGGAGAATAATAATGTCAGGCATATATTGCAGTCAAATGTGGAGGCTCTCAAAAGCGCTCTTCGCAGTCAGGGATTGATTGCGGATAATATTAATGTGTTTGTTCAAGAAAGATCTGACAGTGCTGGTTATTCTGGATTCGGGCGGAACGAAACATTATTTAAAGAAGACAATAATCAAAACGAGAACGGAAAAGATCCGGGGGGGAGATGGGATGCACTGGATCATGCTCTTTCCTTGTTTGATGAAGAAAACCCGCTCGTCCTGATTGATGGGCGTATCAGTTTGTTTGCTTAATAATAATTCCGGCCTGGCCGGCGAGGAGGTATGAAATGTCAAGCGTAGAAAGTCTCAACAGTTCTATCAATCCAAGTTTGAGTGTTTTGGAGCCGGATACGAATGATACAGTGGGAAAAGATGAATTTCTTAAAATGATGGTTACCCAGCTTAAAAACCAGGATCCTCTCAATCCCCTAGATGGCACGGATTTTACAGCCCAGCTTGCTCAATTCTCCAGTCTTGAACAATTGGTCAATATGAATGATCAGTTGCAAAATATAGGTCTTTATCAGTCCGCGTTGAACAATGCCGAATCTGTAAATCTCATAGGTAAGGACATAACGGCAGAAGGGGATACCATCAAAGCGGATGGCTCATCCGTTGATCTAATGTATGATTTATCGGGGAATGCCCAGAACGTCACTATTAATATTTATGATGAGGGGGGCAATTTTGTGGATACCCTCGAATCGGGAGGTCAAAACGAGGGAAACAATTCGGTTGCGTGGGATTGCAGCAGCATCGCGAGTGGTAATTATACCTTTACGGTCTCCGCAGTCAATGATAATGGAGATGTGATAACTGCCAATACATTAATAACAGGGGGAGTGATGGGGGTTACTTTTAAGGAAGGTTTTCCTTATCTCTCCGTTAACCAGCAGGATATTCCCTTTGGGGATGTAATCTCTGTTAATAAACCGGCAGCTTAAGAAAAAGGAGATAAAAAAATGGGAAGTTCATTGTTCGCAGGAATATCAGGCTTAAATGCCAGTTCCAAGCAGATGGATGTTATCGGTAATAATATAGCGAACGTCAATACAGTAGGCTACAGGTCGGCAAAAATATCTTTTGGCGATATTTTGAGCCAGAGCATTGCGGGGGGTTCTTCAACCTTTATGCAGGTTGGCAGAGGAGTATCTGTAAACAGTGTCAGCACACAGTTTACCCCCGGATCTTTTGAATCAACGGCAAACGCAACCGATCTTGCCATCGATGGAGACGGTTTCTTTATGGTAAATAATAGTGATGGAGGAACGTTCTATACGAGGGCAGGCGCATTTAACTTAGACAGCAATGGCTATCTGGTGGATGTAAGTGGTTACAAGGTTCAGGGTTATAGCTTTTTTGGCACTGATCCGAATGCGATAACCGACATTTCTTTACAGAACGTTCAGTCTGCTCCTGAGGCGACATCCACGGTTTCCTTCGGCTTGAACCTCGATGCGGAAGCAGCAACGGGAACTAATTTTAATGCGACCCAGACCGCCTATGACTCCCTGGGTGCGACCCATTCGCTTAATATGGCCTTCCAGAAAACAGAAGAAAGCGGCGTGTGGGCGGCTCAGAGCAATCTCGACAATGTTGAATCAACGTCACAGAGCTATTATGGGGTCAAGTTTGATTCCAGCGGCGTGCTGGAATCGGTTTATACGGGAGCAGTGGGAGCTGTTACTGCTGTCACAGCTGGCACCGGGACTGCGACAGCCGTTGTGGACAACCCCGGGCAGGTGTCCCATACGGGCACATTTCTGTTGACCAGGGGAGCGACTGCGGCTGATTGGACAATAACCGATCCAGCGGGTTATACAAGCGCGGCGGTTATTTCAGCAGATGCTACTAGTGTTAAAATAAATCTTGACGGCACAAGCTCCACAGTGGCCGATGTTACACTTACCCTGGCAGGTGTCTGGGCAGGGGCAGTACCAGATACTGCGGAATTCACACTTACCGGATGTGAGGCGGGCATAGGTCTTTGTACTGATGCTAATGGTACTACGTCGGTAGACTTAAATAACCCTGCAAAATTTGTCAGTGGTAATGCAAATTCGCTTGTGCTGACAAGGGGAGCTACTGCAGGCACATGGAGTGTCACGACAGACGGTGGCTACACGAGCGCGGCAGTTCTTTCATCCAGTGATACCGCAATTACAATATCCCTTGATGGCGGCACGGAAGCTGATATAACACTTGCCCAGTCAGGTACTTATGCAAATACTAATATTCTTGCTTTCGATCTCGTCGCCGGCAATGCAACTACTGCGGCAGATATTACTTTAACCATGCCCTCTATCTCCTCCGGCGCTACGATCGGCAGTTCCGACGTGATTACGTGGGATGTGGCTGGGAGTTCAGCAGAGACGATGACCGGATACGCCAGCACTTCGGCAGTGAAATCTCTGACCAGTGATGGATACAGCTCCGGTATTCTGAAGGATTTGTCTATTACGCAGGATGGAATACTGAGTGGTTTCTTTACGAACGGTCAAACCGCGGATGTCGGTCAGATAGTTCTTGCGGATTTCTCCAACCCGGGGGGGTTGAGGAGAATGGGAAATAATCTGTTTGCTGAAACCATTACGTCTGGATCAGCCCTTCAGAATCTCCCGGGCTCAGCAGGTATGGGTGAAATTAATTCCAATTCGCTGGAAATGTCAAACACGGATATCGCCACGGAATTCATCAATATGATAACCGCACAAAGAGCATATCAAGCCAGTGCCAAGGTTGTCACAACCACGGATGCTATGATGTCCGAACTTATGAACCTCAAGAGGTAATCGTCAGGTTTTTGACGACCTGTCAAAAAGTTTTTCTGTTCAGAAATCGGGGACTATTGAGTTTTTTGCCCTCGATTTCTGATCTCTGGCCTTATAGTTCAGGGTCCAGAAATGATAAAGGTAATTCATAATTCCTTCCATCTCTCTGGCACAATCTTTGCTTTAAAATCCCATTATGGATATATCAACTATTTTAGGAATTGTGATCGGGTTCGGCCTGGTTATCAGCGCCATGTCTGTAGGTGGCGGATTGGGGTGGTTTATAAATTTGCCATCCGCAATGATCGTTTTGGGTGGAACTGTAGGTGCCACGCTTATTAACTATCCCATGTCGGATATCATCGGGGTGGTAAAAGTGGCAAAGAATGTATTTTTTCAAAAAGAGATGAAAACCGAAAAAGTGATAAAAATGTTAGTGGATATATCAAAGGTTTCCCGGCGTGATGGGATACTGGCCCTGGAGGACAAAGCCAAAGACATTAAAGATCCCTTTTTTGCCAAAGGAATAATGTTGATGGTAGATGGTATTGAACCGGCTTCCCTTTCCAGGATTCTTAATACGGAACTTGATTTTATTTCCGAGAGACACAGGCTTGGAGCTGAGATATTTACTACAATGGGGAGTTTTGCACCGGCAATGGGAATGGTGGGAACCCTGATCGGATTGATAAAAATGCTGGTGCAGATGGATGACCCGTCTTCCATAGGACCGGCCATGGCCATTGCTTTAATAACTACTTTTTATGGTGTTGTCCTGGCAAATCTGATTTTTCTGCCGGCCGCAGGCAAACTGAAGACGCGAAGCGCCAGTGAAGTTCTGTTAAAGCAACTGATTATAAGCGGCATCCTCTCTGTCCAGTCGGGAGACAATCCAAGACTATTAGAGGAGAAGCTTCATTCATTTATATCTCCCGGCAAGAGAAAGGCTATGAAATAGAGATGGAAAAGGAATACTCGAAGAGCTGCTGGGGAGGTGAAGTTGGTGCTGCAGCATGGGAGACAATATACTGCGCACTTATACTGATTCTGGTTGCTTTTTTTGCCATGTTGGCGTCGTATTCAAAGACTGAAACTAAGAAAATTGAACAATTCATGCAAAAAAATATTACACTGGAAGATCCTGACCTGTCTGCTGCACTATCCATGAAGTCCTTAATGAGATATTTTAAAAAGGCAGGCCTGAGCAAATCGGTCCGTTTTGAAAATGAAGGGGGACGGTTTAAGGTTGCTTTTGAAAGCAATGTATTTTTTTCATCAGGACTGGCTGCTATAAATAAAGAGGCATATCCGTGCCTTGATGAGATGATAAAGGTAGCACGAAAAGATACTTTTTCTGTAAGGGTGGAAGGGCATACTGATAATGTTCCGATAAACACCAAAAAGTTTCCTTCGAACTGGGAATTGTCGACGGCCCGGGCGGTCAATGTTCTGCGGTATCTTCTTGAGAGGGGTGGCCTTCCCACACAAAGGCTGTCTGCGGTTGGGTTCGGCCAGTATCACCCTGTTGAATCAAATGATACTCCTGAAGGTAGACAGAAAAACCGAAGGGTTGAATTTTATTTTGAATTATCGAGCTGATCCTGTGGTACTGCAATGAAAAGTAATAACAAAAATTCAGAGGAAGGTGGAGGAGGGGGGGGAGAATGGCTCTCAACCTTCAATGACATGGTGACACTGTTGCTCACATTTTTTGTTTTAATACTTTCGCTTTCAACACCTGACACAGGAAAACTGACCCAGGCGGCGGCTTCCTTAAATACTGCATTTGGCATGCATGAGCTTGGGGAAAAGATGGATTTGAATGTTTTTATCCCTTTTGTTGCTCTCAAAAAAAATAACAGGGCAAAAGTATTTAAAAAAAATAAGAGAAAATTGGCTGGCCGTATAAACGAGGCAGCCAAAATGGTTGAAGGATTAGATAAAAGCACAATGGTGGTAAAGACTACAAAGGAAGGAGTTTTGGTTGTTCTGGGAGAAAAATTATTATTCAAGCCGGGTATGGCTGAAATTGAAAAAAAAAATTATCCTCTTCTTAAAGCCTTCCTTGGTACACTTCTTCAAGAAACTGATTGCCGGATAAGGGTAGAAGGACATACAGATGATGTCCTCATTTGGAACGAACGATTTTTATCAAACTGGGAACTTTCAGTAGGCCGGGCCGTAAATGTTGTCAAATATTTTATTTCGGAAGGGAGAATTCTCCCTGAAAGACTTTCAGCGACTGGCTATGCAGATTCAAAACCCCTTTTTCTTGATGTGAACGACAATAACGGGGAACTCAATAGGCGGGTGGAGATTATTTTTACGTTTAAGAAAAGTTAAGGAACAGCACAATGGCTGATGAAGAAACAGAAGAAAAAGAAGAACCCAAAAAAGCTAAGAGCCCAATCCTTAAATGGGTAGTAGTACTTTTTGTGGTAGTGATTCTCGGAGTTGCAGGTTTTGCAGGGTGGAAGTACTATAAAAGTAACCTTTCCGGTTCAAAAAAAGTTGAAGAAGAGCAGATTGTTAAGAAACCGGGCCTCTGGTCCATGGGCAGCCCCATCGTAAATCTAATAGATAATAACGGTGAAAGGTATTTAAAGACCACAATTCAAATCGAAGTGTCCAGTCAGGATTGTATATCAGAGCTGGATCTGCTGAAACCTAAAATTATGGACAGCATCCTTGGTCTTCTTTCATCAAAAAGATATAAAGAGATAGCAGGTTTTGAGGGGAAACAGCGTCTTAAATATGAAATTGCAGTGAGTTTGAACAGCTACCTTACTAAGGGTCAGGTCAGAAAGGTTTACTTTACCGAATTTCTTATACAATAAAGAAATTAGCCTGGATAATGAAAAATTTTTACTTAATGAATTAAAAAGGTAATTGCATGTCCCAAGTTCTGTCACAAGAAGAGGTAGATGCTCTTTTAAAGGGAGTATCAAATGGTGAGATTGAAACCGAACAGGAGGAGGTTGCTGATCCATCCACGGCCATGAAATACGATTTAACCGGTCAGGATAGAATCGTAAGGGGTCGGATGCCGACTCTGGAGATAATTAGTGAAAAATTTGCCAGATTATTCAGTACAACCCTCTTGTCTTTGTTAAGAAGAGTTACCAGTGTCAATACATTATCCGTGGACATGGTCAAGTATGGGAAATTTATACAATCAATTCCTCTGCCTACGAGCCTTCATGCCTTTAAAATGGATCCATTAAAAGGCAATTCACTTCTTGTTGTTGAATCACAAGTCATATTTGCGCTGGTTGACGTTATTTTTGGAGGAAACGGGCGGTCAGCATTTAAAGTTGAGGGAAGAAATTTTACATCTATAGAAAACAACCTGATAAAAAGGGTTGTAATGAGCGCTTTATCTGATTTTGAAAAGGTGTGGGAGACGACTATGAAACTTAATATCATCTATCAAAGATCGGAAATCAATCCCCAGTTTATGCAGGTTGCAGCACCTACCGATGTCGTGATTGTTGTGAAATTTGAAATTGACATGGATTTTTCTTCGGGTGTAATGACTTTTTGCATACCTTATTCGACAATAGAGCCGATCAGGGAAAAATTGCAGGGAGGTTATCAAGCGGATAGGCTTGATGTCGATAAAGAGTGGGCAAACAGGTTTACAGAAGGCCTTAGATGCACAGATGTAAACCTTGCTGTTGAGCTGGGAGCAACAGAGTTGAGTGGAAGGGAAATTGTAGACTTGAAAAATGGGGACGTGATTCCCCTGGCTCAATATTGCAGCGATGGCCTGGATATTTATGTGGAAGATGTCCTTAAGTTTAAGGGGCTGCCAGGGATTTTTAAAGGCAACCAGGCGGTTGAGATATCAGAAATAATTGTTGGGGAAGAGGTGCATTGATATGGTACAGAATGAATCGATGGAAGAGGTAAAAGAAAAAAAAGAAGATGAAGAAGATGAAGAAATAGGCTGGGGAGACGTTCAAGAGGAGATGAAGGCATCTACCAAGCCGGTTGAAAAAAAAGAGGATGAAGAAATAGGCTGGGGAGACGTTCAAGAGGAGATGAAGGCATCTACCAAGCCGGTTGAAAAAAAAGAGGTCGGTAGCGTCAGGTTCGAGGAAATAAAAAAAGGGGAAACAAAGAAAGCATCGCTGGATATTGATTTTATTCTGGATTTACCCCTTACAGTGACTGTTGAGCTGGGCAAAACAAAAATGATGATAAGTGAACTTCTTCAGTTAGGCCAGGGTTCGGTCGTGGAGTTAACGAAGTTTGCAGGGGAACCCATGGAGGTTTTTGTCAATAATCGATTGATTGCCCGGGGTGAAGTGGTCGTGGTTAATGAAAAATTCGGAGTTAGATTGACAAATGTTGTTTCCCATGCCGAGAGACTTGATAGGTTGAAGTAGTTATTTTAGGAGCGCCATGAATTCACTGGAATTATTTCCCTCCATTTTAAAGATCATATCTGCCCTGGCAGTTACTCTGGGAGCCATGCTTGTCGCCGCGTATCTGTTTAAAAAAATTATTAAAAAGAGCGGGGTGAAAATTAATGATAAGGAATTGATAAAGATTTTGTCTGTTAAATACCTGGGGGCCAAGAACAGTATAATGGTTGTTAATGTATTTGAACATATTATGGTGATCGGTATTTCGAGCAGTAAGATATCCCTGTTGACAGAGATTGTGGATCCAGGATCCCTTGAACAACTGAAAGATATTCAGGGACAGGAAAACAAAAGCGTTCCTTTCTCTAATTATTTAAAGGGGTTGTTAAAAGGGGCCGGGTCTTGATTTTTAACAATTTAAGATATACTGAAAAGCATGATATGATATCTGTGAAAGGATGTCAAAAGTCAAGGTCTGAACTCGTCGGGAAATATCTTATATACATCATGGTAATTTGCGGACTCGTTTTTTTTGCCGCATCTTCATGGGCAGAGCAGTCATTTTCCCTTCCCTCTATAAACCTGAGTGTGGGTGATGGCAGTGATGAACCCGTCAAGATATCTGCAGCGCTGCAACTTTTGTTTTTATTCACAGTGCTGTCTCTTGCACCAGCAATACTTGTAATGCTGACTTCATTTACTCGAATTGTAATAGTCCTCTCCCTTCTCAGGCATGCGCTGGGCACACAGCAGATGCCAGCAAACCAGATTATCATTGGATTAGCTCTTTTTCTGACTTTTTTTATCATGACACCGGTTTGGAATGAGGTAAACTCCCAGGCGCTGCAGCCGTATGTTAATGAAGAGATATCTGCTGAAAAGGCATTGGATCTGGCAACACAACCCATAAAAAAATTTATGTTAAAGCAGACCAGAGAGAAAGATATCGCACTTTTTGTAAAAATTTCAAGAGGGGATAGACCCCAAAAACCAGCTGATATCAAACTTCAAGTATTGCTGCCCGCCTTTGCAATCAGTGAATTAAAGACGGCTTTTCAAATCGGGTTTATGATATATCTTCCTTTTTTGATTCTGGATATGGTTGTTGCCAGCGTACTTTTATCAATGGGAATGATGATGCTTCCCCCTATAATGATAAGTCTGCCTTTCAAACTGCTCCTTTTTGTGCTGGTTGACGGGTGGAATTTAGTGGTGGGTTCGCTGGTGCAAAGCTTTGTTTAAAGGAGGAATGCACGCATGAATGTCGATCTTGTCATTGGGCTGGGGGCAGAAGCAATAAAGGTTACCTTGCTGCTTGCAGCGCCCATGCTCATTGTAGGTCTTGTTGTGGGCATAATTATCAGTATCTTTCAGGCCGTGACTCAGATTCAGGAAATGACCCTGACGTTTGTTCCTAAAATAGTTGCCGTTCTAGTGGCCCTCATTGTCGCGCTCCCATGGATGATAAATCTTCTTGTCACTTATACCCAGAATCTTTTTCATAACATACCGATGTATATAAAATAAGGCTGAAGAAGAAAGGATAGAAGTCTAAGATCAGATGACAATGTTCAGAGAATCAGAAATAAGCAACCTTGAATATGCCGCAAATAACCGCAGAACAGATTGAGACATTTACTTTTGTGTTTCTTAGGGTAAGCGCTATTATGGCAACCATGCCCATTCTGGGGAACAAGGTGGTTCCCATCGGGGTAAAAGGAGGGTTGTCTATAGTGATAGCATTCCTCCTTTTACCATTTGTCGAGCTCCACACCCCTCCTTCTGATATTCTGCTGTTAGTTTTGAGAATGACCGGGGAGATTCTTGTTGGAATCACTTTGGGTTTTGCAGGCAGACTGGTTTTTGCCGGGGTACAATTGGCAGGGCAGCTTGCAGGCTTTCAGATGGGTTTTGCCATTGTAAATGTGTTTGATCCCATAACCAGCACTCAGGTTTCGATTGTAGCCGAGTTTCAGTATCTGCTTGCCATGCTAATATTCCTTGCCGTTGATGGGCACCACATTTTTTTATACGCTATCGCAGAGAGTTACAAGATTGTTCCCCTCCTCGATTTTCATTTTTCAGGAGCGTTAACACAGTCAATTGTTGAACTTTCAAAAGGGATTTTTATCGTTGCGATGAAAGTAGGTGCCACGGTTATTACAGCGCTTTTGATGATAAGCATCGGGTTTGGATTGATTGCCAGAACTGTTCCCCAGATCAATATAATGATAGTCGGATTCCCCATAAAGATAGCCATAGGGCTTATAGGTATCGGACTTGGTCTTCCTGCTTTTGCAAGGATGATGGGCCACATTTTTTTAAATTTTGGTGAAACATTGAATGTGCTTCTCCGTCTGATGTGAGGTTTTTTTGACGTATACGTCAAGGAATGGTCAAACACTATTTAACCTTTTGACTACTTAACAAACAAACTACTCAAATAGATACGAAATATGGCTGAACAGAATCAAGATCAGGAAAAAACCGAGGAGGCTACTCCTAAGAAACGTGAAGAGGCGAGGAATAAGGGCCAGGTTGCAAAAAGTCGTGATGCTGCGTCTGTGGCTGTTCTGCTGGCCTGTCTAATTTTTTTTTGGTTTGGTGCCGCCGGCATGATCGAAAATATGATGTCCCTTGCAAGGTGGCTGATTACTCAGTCCAGCCAGTTCAAAGTTGATATCAATAATATTCAGGACCTATCAATCAGCCTTGCATATAAGATTTCCGCCATACTTTCCCCCCTTCTTTTAACAGCATTTTTAATGGCTCTGCTTGCCAACTATCTTCAGGTGGGTTTTGTACTTTCCACAGAATCGGTACAACCAAAATTTTCAAAGATTGATCCGATCAAAGGATTTGGGAAACTTTTTGCCATGAGGTCTCTTGTGGAACTGGCAAAAAATATTTTTAAAATTTCGATAATAGGTTTTATTGTTTATATAACCTTTAAGGGGGAAATAGAGAATTTTATTCTGCTGATAGACCAGAGCGTATGGAGAATATTGATTTATATCGGTGAGGTTGCATTTAAGATTGTTCTCAGGGTCTGTCTGGTGCTTATAATACTTGCAGTTGTAGATTATATTTATCAGAAGTGGGAATTTGAAAAAAATCTTAAAATGTCAAAACAGGAGATAAAGGATGAATTTAAACAGACAGAAGGAAATCCTCTCATAAAGTCAAGGATAAAACGCCTTCAGAGGGATGCGGCCAGAAAGAGAATGATGGCAAACATTCCGGAAGCGGATGTGGTTATAACCAACCCCACCCATCTTGCACTGGCCCTTAGCTATGATTCTACAAGCTTGTCTGCACCGAAGATGGTTGCGAAAGGAGTAGGGTTCATAGCTGAAAATATAAAAGATATTGCAAGAAAAAATAACGTACCCATTGTTGAAAACAAGCCGTTGGCACGGGTATTGTATAAGACTGTAGATGTGGATGAAACAATACCGACGGATTTGTATAGGGCGGTCGCTGAAGTACTGGCATTTGTTTATAATAAGAAAAATAATAAGGGCTAAAAGTGGCGGATTCTTATGTTCAGACTGACAGTTTTGTAGATCTGTTTAAAAGCAGCAATACTGTTATGGCTATGGGGGTAGCCGGTATCCTTCTGATCATGATGATACCCATGCACCCCTTTGTTCTGGATCTTCTCCTCTCTGTCAGCATAACTCTTTCTATGATTATACTATTGCTTTCGGTCTCTGTGCAAAGGCCTCTAGATTTTTCCGTTTTTCCATCCACCCTTTTAATTGCCACTTTGCTTCGTTTGTCCCTTAATGTGGCGTCCACACGTCTTATACTTCTTCATGGCAATGAGGGTACCGAAGCAGCAGGACAAGTTATAAAGGCATTCGGCGCCTTTGTTGTCGGCGGCAATTATGTGGTTGGATTGATAGTCTTTTTGGTGCTCGTCCTGATTAATTTTATTGTGATAACCAAGGGGGCTACAAGGATAGCCGAAGTGGCGGCAAGATTCACTCTGGATGCAATGCCCGGAAAACAGATGAGCATCGATGCCGATCTTAATGCAGGGGTGATTACAGATGCAGAGGCGAGAAAAAGGAGGCACGAAGTTGAGCTGGAATCAAATTTTTACGGCGCAATGGATGGGGCGGGCAAGTTCGTAAGGGGAGATGCAATTGCTGGAATTATTATTACTATAATAAATATTCTGGGAGGTTTGGTTGTCGGTGTGTTGCAGCGGGGCATGCCCGTGGCTGATGCCGCTCGTGTCTATACCCTTCTTACAGTAGGTGACGGGCTGATAACGCAGATTCCGGCGTTGATCGTATCGACTGCTACGGGTATGCTTGTCTCCAGATCTACAGCTTCATCTGATCTGGGCAGAGAGGTAGGAGAGCAACTCTTTTCCAAGCCAAAAGTGCTTGGCATGGCTTCAGTTATACTTTTTATATTTGGTTTGATTCCCGGCATGCCCAAAATATCTTTTTTGATCATCTCTTTTGTTTTGGGAGTTATGGCGTATAGAACATTTACATTGTCACAAAAAGTCGAAGAAGTTATGGATGAACTACCGGCCAAAGCGCCTGAAGAGCCGTTAGAAGCCCTTTTGTCCCTTGATCCCCTTGAACTTGAGGTGGGATACAGCCTGGTGCCCCTTGTTGATACCGGACAGGGTGGGGAATTGCTTGAGAGAATCAAGGCCCTGAGAAGGCAGATGACCGTTGAAATGGGTTTTGTGGTGCCTCCAATACATATAAGAGACAATCTACAGATAAAGCCTGGTGAATATATTGTCAAACTCAAAGGGATTGAATCGGCTAAAGGAGAAATACAGATGGATCATTGGCTGGCAATAACTGCAGGAATTGAAGACGCAAAAATAAAGGGAATTAAAGCGATGGAACCAGCCTTTGGCCTGCCAGCCGTCTGGGTAGATGAAAAAGAAAAAGAATCTGTTCAGGCAAAGGGTTTTGTTGTTGTCGATCCTGCCACCGTTATTACAACCCATTTGACTGAAATTGTAAAAACGTATGCAGATGAATTGCTGGGTAGACAGGACGTTCAGTCTTTGCTGGATAGTCTTGCGGGAAGCCATCCTAAGGTTGTAGAGGAGCTTGTTCCAAATATCGTTCCGCTTGGCACGCTTCAGAAGGTTCTACAAAGGCTTCTGAGGGAGAGGATTTCTGTTCGCGATCTACTTACCATACTTGAAACACTGGCGGATTATGTTCCTATGTCAAAAAATGTTGATATGTTAACCGGATATGTAAGGCAGGCCCTGGCCAGGACGATAACAGGAGAATATAAGGATATGGATGGGAACATAACTGTTGTTATGGTTTCTCCCGACATTGAGGAAAGCATTAATAAATCTGTTCAGCATACGGAATATGAATCATTTGTTGCGGCTGATCCCACTCTGATACAGGAGGTTGTAAGCAAGCTTCAGGAATTTGTTCAAATCTTTACCAACAAAGGTCTACAGCCTGTTGTCCTTTGCTCTCCCAATGTCAGGATATATTTAAGGAAGATTCTGGAGAAGTTTTTTCCTAATATCATTGTTCTCTCCCATAATGAAATTACTCGTGAGGTGAATATCAAATCTCTGGGCATGCTGGCGGTAAAAGATGCAGAGTAAAAGATATGAGGCACGAAGTGCAAATGAGGCTATAAAAAAAATAAAGGCGGATCTTGGTTCGGATGCCATAGTCCTTTCCAGCAAAAAACTGAATGGAAAGTTTGAGGTGGTTGCCGCCCGGGATAATAATTATGGAATTATGAAAGAAAGTGAAATTGGAAAATGTGAAAAAGATGGGTTAGATGCACTTTCCATAATTAAATCGGATGTTTTTGAATTGAAGTCTTTCATAGTGGATTTCAAAAAGAAAAGAGGTGTTCATGCCGAGTTGGCTGAAATAAAGGAGACAATGGGTGTTCTGTTTGATGTTCTTGGCATTCAAAGGAATGGAAGAGTTTCTTCTCTTATGTCAAAGGTTTATTATCATCTAATTTCGGTCGGCATATCAAAGGAGCGGGCGTGTGTGTTAATAGAGAAATTGAAGAACAATGGCTCCTCGGCCGAGCCAGAGGATTATGATCATGCTCTGAACCTTGTTGAGGATATGATAAAACGTTCTGTCACCTCTTCTTACAGGGATGCAAAAAAAAAGAGGATTACCGCTTTTATCGGCCCCGCTGGTGAGGGGAAAACAACAACCCTGACAAAGCTGGCTGCTCGCAGTTTATTCGAAGACAGATTGAATGTGGGTATCATAACCATGGACACATACCGGATAGGAGCGGCTAAACAATTGAAGACATATGCTGATATCATGGACATCCCCATGGAAATTGCCTCTGAAAAGAAGGAGTTTAAGAGAGCTTTGAACAGGTTTTCCAACAAAGATGTTATCCTGGTGGATACGCCGGGCAAAAGTCGTGGTGATGAAAATTATCTGTTAAAATTAAAGGAATGTCTTAAGACGGATATTTCACTGGAAACTAATCTTGTTTTAAGCATGACATCAAGCCGGGAAAACATGATGGATGCCGCGACAAGATTCGGCATTATAGATTATAGCAGCATCTTATTTACGAAGTTGGATGATTCAAGGAAATCCGGTTCAATCTACAATGTTATAGACCATACCGGAAAACCAGTATTCTATGTCGCGGATGGGCAGAACGTTCCCCGAGATTTAAAAAAAATGGATCCCGCTAAGCTTGCAAGGCTTATAGTGGGCCAGGAATCAGGAGGTAGTGGTGGATCAGGCAGGAGTGTTGAGAGAAATGAAGACAGGTGTGATGTCCTTGCCAACTAGGCAAAAAAGGCACAATGGCAATATCCGCGTCATCGCCATTACCAGTGGCAAGGGGGGAGTCGGGAAAACAAATATATCGGCGAATTTTGCATATCTTTTTGCGAGGATGGGAAAAAGAATTTTGCTGCTTGATGCAGACGCCGGCCTGGCCAATATAGATGTGATCTTGGGCATTACCCCAAAATATAATCTGCATCACGTTCTTAGCGGCGAAAAAAAACTATCGGAGGCTGTTGTCGAGGGCCCGGGGGGTGTTAAAATTCTGCCTGCATCCTCGGGGATTCCAGAGATGGCTTCGCTGTCAAAAGGGCAGAAATTTACTCTTATCGAAGAACTTGAAGGACTTGATGAAGACTTTGATTTTATGCTTATCGACACAGCTGCGGGAATTGCCGATAATGTCATGTATTTTAATATGGTAGCCGGGGAAATTATTGTGGTTGCTTCACCTGAACCCACATCTTTGACGGATGCCTATGCCGTAATTAAAGTGCTTTATCAGAGATATGGGACAAGGCAGTTTGCATTGCTTGTCAACATGGCCAAAGATTCAAATGAGGCAGGAGAGGTTTACAAGAGATTGAGCAATGCTACAAATCATTTTCTTGATCTTCCAATTGAGTATCTGGGGTATATTCCATATGACCAGACTGTTTCAAGGGCGGTAAAAAAACAAAGATTGCTGGCAGAAGCCTTTCCTGATTCTAAAGCTATTAAAAGCATGTCAAAAATTGTTAAAGAGCTTTGCCGAAAGGAGCCAACCGATCATGAGAACAGCACAATTAAATTTTTTGGCAGGCCTATCATTGACCAAAATGACTGACAAAAAAAAGCGCGATGAACTGATAATTAAATATGTGCCTCTAGTCAAAAATATTGTTGGGAGGATTGCCATGCGACTTCCCGATTACATGGGCAAAGATGATTTAATTAATGTTGGCGTAATGGGATTGATGTCGGCCCTGGAGAAGTTTGATGAAACAAGGAATGTACGGTTTGAGACTTACGCAGGATTCAGGATTCGGGGGGCTGTACTGGATGAATTGAGGTCCAGAGATGTTGTGCCCAGATCGGTTAGAAGCAAAGAGACAAGACTGGAAGAGGCCTTTTTGGCATTGCAGAATGAGCTGGGACGTCATCCAACAGATGATGAGATTTCAGATTATCTTGGCATATCGCTTGAAAAGTATTATAAACTTCTTGATGAAGCGAGGAGTGTCTGCATCCTGAGTAATGACGATTTGCCCCAGGGTTACTGCGAGAAACACGGCCGGTATGAGGTGTTGGAGAAAATTGACCAGAACAATCCTTTTTCCCTTCTTAACCGCAGGGAACTCAAAGAGGCATTGAAGAATGCAATAGATTCACTGCCGAAAAAAGAGAGGCTGGTTTTGTCCCTCTATTATTATGAGGAGTTGACATTAAAGGAGATAGGAGTCGTCATAGAATTGACAGAGTCAAGGATTTGTCAGATCCATTCCCAGGCAATACTAAGATTAAGGGCCAGTTTGAGAAAACTGCGACTTGAAGTTGCATAGCCGGGTTACCATAAGACATTACAAAAAAGCCCTGATGGCATTATGTCTGTGTATTGTGGTGTTTGCAGGAAGCGGCGCATTATGCGGGCCGGCTGCAAATGACATTAGCCAGAAGCCGGAAGTCAGAAGTCAGAAGTTATGTGAAAAAGGATTTGAATGTTTTGATGATTTTATTATTTATTTAAAAGGTGCTCATGAACCTGTCGATACTGATGAACACGGCACAGGCAAGGAGGACAGAATTCTGATTTGTAATGTTGCTGTTGAACTGAATCAAGGGATGAGGCTGTCAAAAGAGAGGGTCGAACTGAGAAAGATCATATATAAGACATTTAAAGAGCTGTCGGGTTTGCCTAAAATCAGAAGCGAATTAAAAGAAGCAATTAAAATCAGATTGAATAATTTTATGGATTCTGAAACAATAAAAAAAGTGTATTTTATCAAGTTTGTTTTGTTGTAAAATAAGTGAGCAGGGAGAATCAGGTGAAAGATGAATGGGAGAGCAGAAGAGCGAAGAGAAAAATTTTTAAAAACCCCGGGGAAAAATTTGAATTGCCCTTGAGAAAGATTATCCCCGGTATCCTTCACAGCTTTGCCAGCCCCTTAAATGGGATTTTAGGCCGTTCTGAAATTTTGGAGAAGAGAGCGAGGAAGAACCTTGAACGTATTATAAATAATACCAGTAAGATAGATGATGAAATCCTGGAAGGCTGCAAAAAAATATGTGATGACGCTGGTTTGATTGCAAAAGAAGCGGACAGGCTTTTTGACCTGTTCAATGATGTGGCAGGAAAATTTCAGAGCCTGAGTGGTACTGATTTACAAAGAATCAATCTGTCAGAGCTTATAGGGGCGGAAATGGCGTTTTTTCAATTCCACCCTGATTTTAAGTATAACATTAAAAAAAGCCTGATATTGGACAGGAAAATTCCAGAAGTGTCAGGAAGAAAAGCCGATTATTCCATTTCTCTGTCGGCAATAATCAGACATTCATTCAATTCCATGAAAGACAGTGAAGTTAAAGAGTTTAGAGTCTGCACACGTCATGATGATTCATATGTATGCGTTAAAATTGAGGACACGGGAGCACCTATTATCGGTAGAAAAGAAAGACTTGAAAAATTGAATTCAACCGGTCACATATTTCATGATCCAGATGGAGAGAAAGGTTTGTTTTATGGACTGTCTCTTCTGGAGAAGAATGGGGCTTTTTTAAAGATTACACATGAGTCAGGTTTTAATACTATTTCGATAAGGATACCTTTTTATCCACCTGAGTAGTTAATAGGTTAAAGACTTTGATGGATTGTGACGATAAGGTAGATGAGAGGTTGTGTATGATCGTTTGAACCATTCTCGACTATAATCTTTCGAAAAGGGAGCACAGAAAGTCATGGTCCGAGCACTTGATGTACAGCAGGTATTATTGCAATCCAGTGCTGTTGAACGTGTTCAGCAGGTTCAACAGCATCAGGCTGATGTCCAGCAGAATCACTTTGAAGGTCAACTGGCCGAAGAGAAGAGGGCGCTGAGGGAAAAAGTTAAAAACCTTGAAGAAGCTGAGCGGCTTATGATCAAGGAAGAAGAGGAACGGAACAAAAGAGAAAAGAAAAAGAACAGGGCAAAAAGGGAGAAAGAGGGTGCTGATGATACTGACGGTGATCGGTCTGATGATGAATCCGTGGGAAGAGTAGATATAAGGATATGAAATGAATATTGAGTTCATGTTGGGATTTCAGATCCTTGCCGATATAGCGTTGTGCGTTGCAATTATTTTTCTTATCTGGGCTGCAAACAGAGAAATAAAAAAGAGACCCCCTGCAATAGACACAAAAACTTTTTCTGAATTCAAAAAATTGATTGAAGACTCCCGTGGCTCAACTGATTATCTTTTCCAGGCCTTGAATGAAGTTAAAGAAATCGGATATGTTCTGGATGAAAAAGAGAAACGATTGAGGGCTCTTATAAAAGAGACTGACGTTGAGCCAGAAGATCGGAAGTCAGGAGATTCAAGCCGCAAGAAGAAATATGAAGAAGTTATAAAAATGGCTGGACAGGGTCTGACTGAAAAAGAGATAGCCGATACATTGAATTTAGCTGAAGGAGAAACAAGTCTTATTTTAAATCTCCATCGGAAAAAAAATGAAAATTCTGCCCCTGGCAATAGCAACTCATAAATTAAATTCTCTGTTAGAAATTCAAAAAAAAATTGAATTTTTGCCACCCCTTCTCGTTGGCGAAGTGGTGGAGGCGGAAATCATGGAAAACTCTCGTTACGGGAAGACGCTGATTCTATTGAAAAACAATAGAGTTATGGCAAGTTCCGAGCTGCTGCTCAGGAAAGGCGAAAAGATTGTGGTAAGGGTGGCTCAATTGCATCCCAAGGTTATCCTTAATATTGTTCAGGATAAAATATCACAAAATTCCGGGTTGATGGATCATTTGAGATTTTACCGTTCAAACCCAAAGGCCCTTTTTGAGTTTTTCACAGAAGGGATTGACAGGTTCAATCCTGAAAATTTAGGGGAACTTGCAACGTATCTTGGAAAGAAAGATGTTAAAAATATACAAAGTGTATTAAAATCCCTGATATTTTATAGGGAAAGCCTAAAGACCCCCTCCTTTTTCAGAGATTATATCTACAAATTTGGTTATTTGATGGAGAAGGGACTGGAAGAGGCGCTGAAAAAAAAATTCAACAGAACGACAAATGTAAGGAATGCCTCTCAAAATCTGAAGGGACAATTGATAAGTGTGTCTGACAGGCTTGAGTCGTTGATGGGAACCAAAAATTTTCCCGCAGCGGAAAAACTTGCAGGGTTTATCAATTCGTCTTTAAAGACAATTGATTCTCATCAGGTGATAAATTATTTGTTTCAGGAACATGAAGGTAAATATATGTTTCAAATTCCCCTGTTGTTTCCGGAGAAGATGGGCCTGGCGGAGATATTTGTAAAATTTAGAGATCAAGATTCAAAAGGCAAAGACAGCCGGGGAGAGAGAAGTGTCCTGCTTTTGTTGAACATGGACGTCCTGGGTGACATTGTTGTTGATGCGAAAATTAAAACTAAGAAAATAGGCTGTGTATTGAAATGTGAGGATGAAAATGTATGCGATTTTATAAGGCCTTTTTTAGCAGAGCTAGAAGAAAAGCTTATGGCCTTGGGATATGGTGTAGATTGTTTGAAGTGTGTGACAGAGAAGGTTAATTTAAAGATAAAGGGTGAAAGTGAGTTTCAAAATCTGTTTTCACAGGAAAGTATAAATATTATAGCATGAGGAACTAAGGAAGTATGAACAAAGACAAAAAAGAGACAATCATTGCCACTGCTATAGAATATGACAGGGAAAGAGATCCGGCACCAAGGGTTACTGCAAGGGGACGTGGTCTCACTGCTGAAAAGATTATAGAACTCGCAACAAAACACGGGGTGCCGATAAAAGAGGACCCGGTTTTGGCACAGATCCTGAGCCGGCTCGATATTGATGAAGAGATTCCTCCTGAACTTTATAAGGTTGTTGCTGAAATACTGGCCTTTGTTTATTCAGTTAATGAACGGTATCGGGGCCAGAGTTGAAAGCTTAAAGGTGGAATTTATAGTACACTACTGGATTACCCTTATAAAAGATCAGCCCTGAACGGGAAAAATTTTCCCCATTGTATCAGATTTGCCTGCCAGTAAGCTAAAACAGACGTCACCGTCCATAATTCCCACGTTCCTTCCTGAGCGGGGATGCATAATAACTACGACTACTTAAAATTTTTTGTTTATGTGGCATGTAAATTGCTTTGTTTTTATGCTGGAAAGGGGATAAAAAATATGATTAATGGTATCGAGATAATGGCAAGTGCAGCTATAAGTCAAATTAGTCGGCTTGATTGCGCCACAAACAATATTGCCAATGTGAACACACCAGGTTTTAAGGCAGAGCGGTTCCGTTTTTTAAAGGAAAGCGCTGGATTGGGAACTGAGGCAGGCAGATCTGCACAGGGGCCAGCAACAACAATCGATTATTCCCAGGGAAGTATACAGAAAACAGACAATGTTCTGGATCTGGCAATAAACGGGAAGGGATTTTTTGCTGTTCAGACAAAAGATGGTGCTGCTTATACAAAAGATGGAAGGTTTACGCTTAATAAGGACGGAGCAATAGTCACACGGGCCGGAGATTACGTTCTTGGTAGACAGGGGAAGATTATCATTGCGGAGAACGATATCCAGATAAGCCAAGGTGGAGTAATAAGTGTGGATGGCAATGAGATCGATTCTTTGAAGATCGTGAGCTTTCGCGAACCATCTATCCTTGTTAAGCTGAATAAAGGTCTCTATCGTGACCCAGATAATCTGGCGGGCGCAAAAAAAGAAGAGGAATCACAAATTCAATCCGGATACCTTGAGTTTTCCAATGTCCAGCCGATAAGAGAAATGGTTGAAATGATCAATATACAGCGTACCTTTGAATCGTACCAGAAAGTGATCAAGACCATATCAGAACAGAACAAAATGGCAACAAACCGCATTGGAAATCTATAATGGCAGAGATTGTCAAATAGTCAAATAATCAACCACTCGATTAGGTTTGAGTGGAAGGAGGATTAACATGATAAGGGCTTTATGGACGGCTGCAACCGGTATGGAAGCGCAGCAGATAAGCCAGGACGTTGTTGCGAACAACCTGGCCAATGTCAATACAGTGGGATTTAAAAAAGCAAGGGCTGATTTTCAAGATCTCATGTATCAGGTATATTCGAAGTCTGGAGCAGAAACAACCGATGGCGGGCAGCTGCCAGTCGGTATAGAAATCGGCATGGGTGTAAAACCTGTGGCTATTCAAAAAATGTTTAGCCAGGGTGATTATATGCAGACAGATAGTGAATTTGACTTGGCTGTTGAGGGGAACGGCTTTTTCCAGATTGATAATGCTGGCAGTACAGTTTACACACGGGCAGGCAACTTCAAGCTTGATAGCGATGGAGCCCTGTGTAATTCCGAAGGGCTTAAATTGTTACCTGAAGTGACCATACCTCCTGACGCAGTTGATTTTACTATTGACAGCGGAGGGACATGGACAGCATCCGACGCAAATGGCGATCCCCTGGCAACCGGCAGGATGGAACTTGCCAAGTTTATCAACCCTGCGGGACTTACAAGCCTGGGGAGAAATATCTATGACAGTACAGTAGCCTCTGGTGACGCCACTGGCGGGAATCCAGGAGAAGAGGGATTCGGCACCATTTCACAACGTTTTTTAGAGATGTCAAATGTAAATGTTGTGGATGAGATGGTCAGGATGATTGTGGGCCAGAGAGCATATGAGATAAATTCAAAGGCTATTCAAACGGCAGATGCTATGTTGCAAATGGCAAACAATCTCAAGAATTAATGAGGGAGGTATTTCAGGTGAAGGCGCCAGATGAAATGTTTAAAATGATACGCTTAATTGCGGGTGTTGTTTTTTTATTTTTTTTCAGCGGTCATCTGTGCATGGTTTCCGCAGCAGTGATAAGAGGAGGGGCGATAAAGGCTGCTGTCATGGCTTATGTTGGAAAAAACATGCCCTGGCAGGAAGGTGCTGTACGGGTGGAGTTTTCCGGCGGGGTGTCTGATTTGAGCCTGCCTGGAAAAAAGATTACCTACCGGGTCCTGAGCAAAGGTAATATGGATTTTATTGGAGATTCTTCTTTTAAAGTAAAATTTTATGAAAATGATGTATTTTTAAAACAAAAAATTGTCAATGTAAGATTGGAAGTATTGATGGATGTTGTGATCAGTGTCAAGTCTCTCCCCAGAAATGTCAAGATTGGCCGTAATGATGTGAAGTTGGTCAAAAGGTGGTTTAGCAGTACGCCTTCAAAAATCATTTCAAGCCTGGATGATGTTGTGGGTATGAAACTACGCACCAGCGTCAAATTGAATGCCAAAATAACTAAGAATATGGTGAAGAGCATACCGATGGTAAAGAGAAGGAAGCCTGTAAAAATTATTTTTGAGAACGGCTTGATGAGCATAACAACCATTGGACTGTCAGAGCAGGATGGAATGGAAGGGGATTTGATAAAGGTCAGGAATGTATCATCGAAAAAACTTATTTATGCTAGAGTGATGGGCAATTCTCTGGTTAGTATAAAGTTTTAAACAGTGTCAAAAAAATGCCTATTCACCATGATTACAGGAAAACTATATGAAAAATAAAACGCTGTTAATCACGCGATTAATCAATTCAGTCTTGCTGGGTGTCCTTTTTCTGTTCGTTATTGTAGGATGTTCTTCAAAGCGTAATATGGCCAAAAGAGATGAACCTGTAACGGTTCCGAAGGAAGAAATATTGTATTCTCCTCCTGTGGGATCTATCTGGCCCGGTGAAAATGCGAAAAATTCACTCTTTACCGATAATAAAGCAAGACACGTCAATGATATCATCACAATAGTCATAGATGAGTATTCCTCAGGAATTAACTCTGCTGACACAGCCACCAGCAAAAAAACCTCGACTCTTGCAGAAGTAACAAGTTTTTTAGGCGTTGAAAAGTATATTGGCAGACGCAATAAAGATCTTACAAATGGAGATATAGCTACTGGAGGACTTTCGCCCAATATGCAGATTGGGGGTTCATCAAATAATAGTCTCACTGGTAAAGGCCAGACAAGTCGGGACGGTGAATTGAATGCAAAGATAACTGCAAGGGTTGTCAAGATTATGGATAATGGAAATCTGGGCATAGAAGGAAGACGAGAATTGACAGTTAATGCAGAAGATCAATATATTATTATTTCTGGTGTTATCAGGCCGGAAGATATTACCTCAGAAAATGTAATATCATCACAGTACATTGCAGATGCAAGAATTGTTTATTCGGGCAATGGCGTAGTAAATGATAAGATGCGACCCGGCTGGATGACACGCGTTGTGGATTGGGCCTGGCCGTTTTGATAATTTGGTAAAGGATGAATTTATGAAAAAAGCAAATATTATATCATACACTGTAATTTCTTTTGTTATTGTTCTTATTGCTGTATCTGATCTATGGGCTGCCCGCATTAAGGATATTGCCAGTATCGGGGGGGTCAGGGATAACCAGCTTGTGGGATATGGTCTGGTTGTCGGCCTGGCGGGAACAGGTGATGATATTGAAAACGGATTCACAAAGGAAGCCCTTGCCAATATGTTGAGCAGACAGGGGTTGGCGATGAAGGAAGAATCTAGAAAAAATTTGAGTTCAGATAATGTAGCATCAGTTATGATTACTGCCGAGTTGCCTCCATTTGCCAAGATGGGATCAAGAATAGACGTAATTGTCTCCTCTATCGGTGATGCAAATAGTCTCTTGGGCGGGATTCTTCTTATGACTCCACTTCGAGGAGCGGACGGCAAGGTCTATGCTGTGGCGCAGGGTTCGGTATCCATAGGAGGTTTCACCGCCGGCGGGAGCGGTGCAAAGGTTTCCAAGAATCACACGACTGGTGGCCGGATTACAAATGGCGCATTTGTTGAAAGGGAGCTTGTGTACAATTTTGAAAACAGAAAATCACTCTCAATAAATCTTTTTAGAGCCGATTTTACGACCGCAACAGGGATGGCAGTGGCCATAAATGGTGTGATGGATGGTGTGGAAGCTAAGCTTGTTGATTCATCAACCATTTCCTTGAATATAAACGAGTCGTTTAAAGGGGGTATTGTAAAACTTGTTTCAATTGTTGAAAACATAAATGTTGCAGTGGATTCCCCGGCGATTGTGATAATAGATGAAAAGACGGGCACGATTGTTATGGGAGAAAATGTAAGGATATCCACGGTCGCTGTGGCCCATGGGAATTTGTTCATCCAGATAAAAGAGGAAAAGAGTGTGTCTCAACCGTCCTCATTTGCCCCGGCTCCTCCCGAAGGCAGCGTTCCGGTTGATGCAGGAGACGGCACAATAGTCGCCCTCGGGGGACAGACCGTTGTTACTACTGAAACAACGATTGGGGTTAATGAAGAAAAGAATCAACTTGTGGTGGTGCCCAAGGGTGTTAGTATTCAGGACGTCGTAAAGGCGCTTAACGCGATAGGTGTTACACCGGGGGATCTGATAACCATATTGCAGACAATCAAATCTGCAGGTGCGCTTCAGGCAGATTTGAAGATAATATAGAGTCAGGGATCGGAGGTAAGGTATGGAAGGAATAAACTTAAACGGATCAACAACTGGGATGGTCTTTAGGGACAAAGAGATTGACCGGCCTGAGGGAGAGCAGCCGGGGGTCGATGAAGAGAAGTTGAAAAAAGCGTGTGCTGACTTTGAAGCCATCTTCATCAATTACATGATGAAGACCATGCGGGACACGATTCCTAAAAGCGGGCTTAATAAGCTTCCAGGCAAGGATATCTATGATTCATTGGTTGACCAGAAGGTAGCCCAAGACCTTGCAGAAAAAAAGGGAGGCATAGGTCTTCAGGAAATGCTCTTACGCCAGCTTGGCGGATCAGTAATAAGGAATTAGCTTGGGCTATTGCTAAAGTTTTATTGTAAACTTGCCGATATTCTTTTAAAATGTGATAAATAGAAGAAAGGTATTATAAATGAAAATTTCTGAAACCGGAAACCCAGCAAGCGAGCTTATTTCACGGTATAAGATCAATGAGGACAAAGCCAATTCCGAATCTGAAAACCAGGTAGCTAACAGTATGGTTCCAGAAGAGAAGGTCAGTTTATCCTTTGCTGCAAAGGATATTCAGCATGCAGGGACGGCTATCGAAAAACTCCCCGATGTTCGAGAAGAAAAAGTTCAGGCGCTGAAAGATCAGATAGAAACGGGGCAATACAATGTGAGCGGAGAAAAGATTGCCGAAAAGATGATGAGCGAATCACTTGTGGATATAGTGGCTTGATTCAATGAATAACGAATTGCATTCCCTTTATGATTCTCTGGTTTCAGTTCTGAAAAAAGAGATCGAAGTTTACAGGAAGCTTTACGATTCTCTTTTGAATGAAAGAGAAATTCTGGCAGGACCTTCCGTGAATGAAATATATGAAAATAATTATAGAAAAGAAACCTGTATTCTGAAGGCCAAGATGGTGAAAGATGTAAGGACAAAATTGTTAGAGAAGATCATCAACGTCCTAAATCTCGACGGGAGGGATATAAGGATTTCAACATTGCTGCCCCATGGAGATGACAATCAAAAAAAGGAACTGGAAGAATGCCGATCAATCCTTCGTTCCCTTTTGATGAACGTCAATGAATTGAGTAAAAAAAATAAAGCATTACTTGCTTCTTCTCTTTTTTATGTGCGAAAATCTATCGATTTTCTTGGGCAGATTATTTCTCCCGGCGTAACTTACCTGAGCACTGGAAGATTAAAAGCAAATCATGTGAATGGAAAAATTGTAAGCAGGGAAGGATAGGTAAATGTCGGGTATCAAGTCATTGAATATCGCGAGAGATGCTTTGTTGAGCCATCAAACTGCAATCAATCTCACGGGAAGCAACATTGCCAATGCAAATACTCCCGGATATACGAGGCAGCGGCCGGTATTCAGTGCGTTGAATCCAAGCGTTGAGATTTCAAAGATAGAACGGATATATGATAAGTTTCTCGGGGTTCAGATCAATGAGCAGATGCATAATCTGGGGTATGGTGAAACGAGAAAGAACGAACTGGACAGGATTGAAATGACCTTTAATGAAACTGAAGGCGGAGGCATTAATGAGTTGTTGAATAAATTTTGGAATGCCTGGGAGGATTTGTCGGCGAATCCTTCAGGGCAGGCTGAAAAGCAGGCGTTGGTCTCCGTTTCTCAGAGTCTGACTTCCATGTTTCATTCATATAGCAATGAGCTTTTTTCCGTCCAGAATGACGTAAATACACAGATACCGTTTCTGGTGGACCAGATCAACAACTATGCATCGGATATAGCTGATATAAACGCCAGAATTTTGCATACTGAAATAAAGGGTGCGAATGAGTCTGGCCTGAATAGTCTCAAAGACGAAAGAGCAAATCTTCTATCAGAGCTGGCTGGGATTGTCGATTTCCATTATATTGAGAATTCAAATGATTCAGTAAGTGTCTTTATGTCCAATGGCATGCCGCTGGTGGAAGGCGACCAGAAATGGGAACTTGATGTCGTGACAGAGAATCATACCTCCAATCCTTCCTTTTATGACGTTATCTTCAAAGATGATCCCGACAAGGAAGTGATCAATAACGTTATAACAAAAGGAAGCCTGGCAGGTCTTCTGGATATTCGTGATGTCACTATAACAGATTATTTGAGTAGCCTCAATACTCTGGTTTCTTCCATAGTAAGCGAGATAAACGTCCAGCATAAACTGGGTTACGATACGAATCAAAATCTGGGCGAAGATTTTTTTGATGCGACAAAAACAGAGGCTAAAAACATTGAAATTAGTGCCGTTATCGTGGCGGATATAAATAAAATAGCGGCCTCAGAGACGGTCAATGGTGACGGTGGTAATGCCAGCAGTATAGGAGCACTTAAGGATGAGCTTTTTATGAATAATGGACATTCGACCCTTAATAGTTACTATGCTTCAATTGTGGGTCAAATAGGTCAGGATGTTATAGATGCCAACAGGGATTTTGATCGTCATACAAATCTCACGAACCAGTTGACGAACAAAAGGGAGTCGATCTCCGGGGTATCGATTGATGAAGAAATGATGAGCCTTGTCAGATATCAGACCGGTTATAATGCAGCGGCCAAACTTTTCAGCACTGCAGATGAACTGATAGATACACTGATGAATATGGTAGGGTAAAAGGGTCAAGATGTCTGAGAACCGGTAATCCTGAAGAGAGGTGGTCTTATGGTAATGCGTGTATCGGAAAACATAAAGTTTAATACAATAGTAAATAACATGTTTAAGTCCCAGGACAGTTATAATAAACTCGCTGAAAAAATTTCTTCACTAAAGGAAATCAACAAGCCGTCGGATGATCCTATTGGTATGAACAAAATACTTAACTTGCGCGAATCCAGAACATCTATTGAACAATACACCCGGAATATGGATGGGAGTGAATCATGGCTCACGATTACTGAATCAAAACTGTCGGCTGCGGGCGACCTTTTGGTAAATGCCAGAGTAGTGGCAATTGCCCAGTCAACGGCGACCATGTCTGTCGAGACGCGAAGTTCGGAAGCCGAGACTGTGCAGCAGCTTATAGATGAAATGCTTGCCCTTGCCAATTCAAAATATGATGGCAGGTATCTTTTTTCAGGCACAAAAACGAAAGAGGCGCCTTTTTCATCTTCCGAAGTAGCTGCCACTATAGGAACTGCTGCTGTAGCTGATGGAAATGGTGATTTTGATGGTACTGTGACTTCAGGCGGAGTCTATTCAGGCAGTGTAAACAAGACTTATGTTGTGAAAATAGTAACTGATGGTGAAGCATTAGCCGATACGACATATCGGGTTTCTGTTGATGGCGGAAAGACCTGGAGTGACCCACCATCAACAGATCTGGTGGACGGTGCGCCCATTACACTGGGAGACGGAGTACAATTAACGTTTACCGAGGGACCTACAAACGACCTATCCGAGAATGACATCTTTTACATCCAGGCTCTTGCCCCAGGATATTACAACGGCAACAGCGAGGAAATGTCCATTAATATTGCCGAAGGAACGTCTTTTGCTTACTCCATTTCGGGAGAAGCGGTATTTACGGATAAAGGGGATGGGACTGTTGATATATTCAATGTCCTTGATAAGTTAAAAGGTGCACTGGAGAATAATGAACCCGATATAATTGCATCCTGTATAGATGATCTTAAGGCTGGGTCCGATCAGATATCAAAAAATATTTCCAGTTGTGGCTCCAGAATGAACAGGCTGGAGATAGCCAAGAGTAATCTTGTCGATCTTGATTTGAATTTAACTAAATTGCTTTCTGATACAGAAGATGCAGATATGGCTGAAATCATCACCCGATTTTCCATGAAGGAGACCGCTTTGAAGGCATCGTATGCAACGGCATCAAAGATTGGAAATTTAACAATACTCGATTATCTTAGATAAATAAAATGTTAATTCTGACAAGAAAATCAGGCGAAACAATAAGAATTGGTAATAAAATTAAAATTACCATCTTAGATGTAAAAGGAAAACAGATAAGGCTGGGGATAGATGCTCCCATTGACGTAGCCATTCACCGCGAAGAAGTTTATCAAATGATTAAGCAGCAGAATATCCTGGCGGCAGGATACGATGATTCAATCGGCAAGAGTCTGTCCCATGTATGGAACAGACTGAAAAACCCGAAGGAGGAAGTTAAGTGAAGATTTCTACCACCCGTTTTGGAGATATAAATATTGATGAATCCAAGGTTATCCACATGAAAGAGGGGATGCTGGGTTTTGAACACTTGGAAAGATATGCGCTTTTCATTCAGGGTGAAAAGATTCCCTTTTGGTGGTTACAGTCAGTTGAGGATGGTTCAATCGCTTTTGTCGTTATCAATTCTCTTGCCGTAAAACCGGATTACGAGCCAATAATATCTGATGCTGAAGTAAAATCACTTGAAATAGAATCGCCGGAGGATGCGGTTTTGCTGTCTGTTGTGACGATCCGTTCTGATCCGTTCAAGGTGACTGCTAACCTGAGGGCCCCCATTGTGGTCAACTCAAAAAAAATGCTGGCAAAACAGGTTGTCCTTGTTGATTCTGATTATTCCGTTCGATATCCTGTAACAGAGGATAGTGTATTTCCCGAAGGAAAGGAAAACCCAGAAACACTCCCTTCAGTGTTAGCCTTGTAAAAGAAAGGTGAGCGTGACAGATGAAAGGAATTTGGCTGGGGATTAATGACTATAATAAAAAAATATTTGATCTGTCAAAAAAATGACGTTGTTTCCTTTCATCTGTAATAGGTTCTGCATTTTAATAAAGAGCCAATTACATAAACATTTCCAGTTTCTTTTTATCAAGTGTACCAATGGTGATTTTCAGAGGTTCTTTCCGCTTTTTTGCCAGCGTAAGCCAGTTTTCGATCTCATCCATCAAAAATTCTTCTCCGACCTCATTGGTATTGACGTTTTGTCTCACAGAATTATCCATAAATCCCGAATTGATAAACGTCCATTGATTTTCTCGTTTTGAAATAATACCGGTATGGCCTTTTTTTAGTGTTGAAAAGGAAAGTATGTAGCCTTCCTTGACAAGAGGTTTTATCTCATGGATGAATTCTCTGGCAATCTGTGCGGGATTGTCAATTTTTCCATAGGATTTTGAAACCATTATTTTGCCTGTTTTTTCGGTCAGACCTTCTCCGGTCAAATATGCATTAGCCGGCAGCCTGTCACGGACAGCCATTTTTGTCAGACTGTTTTTGATACCCTCCTGCCCATAGTATTTATATCCAAGGGATTTTATACCTTTGACCACTAATTCATAACAATCGATTTTTTTGTAGGAGGTTCCGATATAGGGTTTTACGGCATCAAGGAGTCGAATGGACAGGATTTCATCAGGCTTATCAAGGTCTGGATTCCGGGCCCCTGCAACCAGAGACTGTTTTGGCGCTTGCTTTTTGCCCCAGGTGATCTCACTAGTGGCAGGATGGATATAAATGGTTTCACCGGCCTTGATTTTGTCAAACGGTTTGTTTTGGTTTGTTTTTGCATGGATGATGTGCCAGCAATCTTTTTGATACTGTGGGTGTTTTACAAGCAGATGCGAGACAGTGGGCATATCCCGGGTAATGGTCCCGATGGCAACAGATGCGGTATCTTCCGATTTCACAGAAGCTCCGGTGATATCAGGGTTTTTGATTTTTTTGTTCAGAATTTCTGAAAAAAGACTCTCTGGGGCAGTGTGCCATTTTTTTGACACCGACACAGTTTCGTTGTTTGATATGATCTGATGCAGTTCCATTGTAAATATTCGTCTCAGGACGTTTGTTAAATTTATTCTTAATCTCTTTTGCCTGTTTCACAAATTTGTCTTATGCTGAAACGGATTCGAAGAGACTACCTGTCGAAAAAGTATGCAATATGTGTGCCATGTGGTAGGAGATCAACTGTCAATAGGGTCAAGGTCTATCTGATCAGGGTCTTCTGAATTATAGTATACAATATTTTTAAGGTGGTAAAAGCTGTCAGAATCAATCCCGGTAAAATGCAGTGCCACTCCGTCAGGATCAACCCTGACCACTTCACCTTTCATTTCAAGAATCAATTCACTGCTGCTGCCGCTTAAGGCTAAGAATATGTCACATTTTTCCCCTACTCTCTGCCCGGACGGTCCTTTAACCGATATTCCTTTAATGCTTAAATCCTCTGTCTGACATTTACTATAACGCTTGACGACAAAATTTATATCGGCAATTGCTTGAAAAGGGACTCTGGTATTTTTCCGCCGTTCTTTTCCCATAAAAATTCTCCTTAAGGGCTCCCTATTGTACTATTTATCGGGTATCCTGCATTTTAAGGGCACCCAGTTGCAATATGAATTTACTCATACCATCATAGGGTAGAAAATTATTTTTTGTCAAGAAAAAGTAAAAAAAGGGAAAGGGGAAAAAATTGAAACATGCTTTGTTGCCGATTGAGTTGCGCAAGGGTCTTTTGGTGTATAATGGCAAGTATATTGCAAGGGCTTTAAGTAATAGATTATATGGGATATTTTAATCCTTTGAAGGGCAAAGCTTAATCTGTATGAATTGATTTTTCCTACTGCTTTTTTGATGAGAAGTTTCAGGAAGGGTTTACAGATTGATTTAATAATGAGAAGGGACATGGCACATATGTTGAAGATAAAATCCACTATCATACCGGTTGCCAGTGGGAAGGGCGGGGTCGGCAAGACCTTTTTTACGGCCAATCTTGCGATTGCCCTGGCGGAGATGGGACATCCGACTATAGCGGTGGATCTGGATTTGGGGGGATCCAATCTGCATTTTGCCCTCGGATTGCCCAACCGGTTCCCGGGCATTGGGAGTTTTCTGAAAGCACGCAGCGCAGAGCTTGAAGAGATGCTGGTCCCCACAGAAATCCCCAACTTGCAGTTTTTGCCCGGCGATGGCACGAGCCCTTTTATGGCTAACATCCCCCATGCCCAGAAAATTCGCCTGATCTCCCGTATAGTAAAACTGCCTGCCGAGTATATCCTGCTGGATCTTGGAGCCGGCACATCGTTCAACACCCTGGATTTCTTCAGATTGTCCCAGCACGGCTTAGTCATCACCACACCTGAGCCTCCCGCCATCGCGAATATGATGACCTTTTTGAAACATCTTTTGTTGCGCATCATTGCGGGAAACTTCACTAAAAATCACTATATTTGCGAGATTCTGCATTCCCTATATAAAACTGATAAGCAGACAAATATCGGAACGCTACAGTCCAGGATTGCCGCCATTGATCCTGAGGCGGGAAAAACGGTAACAAAATTGTGCCACAAATACCGTCCCCGTTTAGTATTCAACATGGGAGAACATCCAGGTGAGATTAAAATTTCCAAACAGATCAGTAACAATCTTAAGAGTATCCTTTCCATCGAACTAGATTATTTCGGTTATATTTTTAATGATCCCGCTGTTCGGCAATCGATTAAAAAGAAAATCCCTTTTATTCCAGGTTATCGAAAAAATATGACAGCCCAAAATATTGAGCACATTGCCAAACGGATCGTTAAATACTGGGACAGGCCGATAGATAACAGTGCCCTGCGTCTCCTGGACCACACACAGAAGATCTATGAAAACCGTAATATAAGGGTAGCTAAAAATTAAATTTGAAAAATAATAGGCAAAACCAATTTTTAAAATCAACATTACCCAAAGGTTTGGCCAGGTATATATGAATAAGATGGCATGAATTTTGCTGTGTTCTTTAAGCGTGACAAAAAAATATCTTTGAAGGAGTGGATGCTGCCATGAAAAATATCGGAGAATTAATCCCGCTTGCAGTGGAATCGGACAGGTTGTTTAACCAGGAATATGGTTTCTTTAATCAATTGGGTAAAATCGGTGAGAATGTTGCTGAAAAGAATAAAGAGCTGATTACTGAGAATCTTAACCTTCTCTCTGAAATAGAGAGGTTGAAAAAGATTAATTTTATTGATGCTATGACGGGAATCTATAATAAGAAGTATCTGAAAATAAGGCTTGGGGAGGAATTTGCCAAGGCGCGAAGGTATGGTTCACAGCTCTCTTCTATTTTTATCGATCTGGATAACTTTAAAACTATTAATGATACATACGGTCATATTGTAGGTGACAAGTTGCTCAAAGAGGTGGCCTCTGTTTTAAAGGATTTATGTCGTAGTGAAGATGTGCTGGTTCGTTTTGGGGGTGAGGAGTTTGTTATCCTTATGTCCAATACATGTGCCTCTGAAACCCTTATTTTTGCTGAAAGAATCAGGGAAAAAATTGAAAGGCATATTTTTGTTTTTGGAGATATTAAGATTTCTGTGTCTGCAAGTCTTGGTGCAAGTACCCTTAAGCAAGATGATTTTCAATATGTGAGTGACCCCGAAGATTTGATATGCATGGCTGATAAAGCAATGTACATGGTCAAACAAAATGGTAAAAATAATACCTGCCATTT
>Ga0307988_1000225_pt1 | contig 43316 bp, 44 predicted proteins | sample EllFjometagen183_FD_203166 | JGI IMG/M metagenome (GOLD analysis project Ga0307988, IMG submission 203166) | Marine microbial communities from Ellis Fjord, Antarctic Ocean - #183 | ecosystem: Environmental > Aquatic > Marine > Unclassified | place: Southern Ocean | collected 2014-10-08 | reverse complement strand
TTCTTCAGCTTGCCATAGAGATCTTTCAGCCTGAGCTTTTTTCCATTGTACTCATATAGCCATGTAGGACTGTCTTTGAGCATGCAGATGATATGGATACTGGATTGGGCAAAACCATCATTGCCACCTGGATGGCAAAGGAAGCTTATAAGAAAAATTTAAAGATCCTTTTTGTCTGTGATCGGATCTCATTAATAAATCAAACTTCAGATGTCTTTAATGATTATGGATTACTCCATGGGATTTTTCAGGCAGACAATTCAATGTATGCTCCGGATCTTCATATTCAGATCGGCTCCATCCAAACATTGGCCCGAAGAAAACAACGGAAGTATGATCTGATTATCATTGACGAAGTTCATTCTTTTTTTAAAGCACACGAAAAGATATTGAAACACAATCCTGGTGCCTTTGTCCTGGGTCTTTCTGCTACTCCATACACCAAAGGCCTTGGGAAATATTTTGATAAGCATATCGAGCCCGTACCAATGCGGCAATTGATCAATGACAGATACCTTTGTGGTTTTGAAATATACGGGCCGGATACAATAGACCTGTCAAAAGTCAGGACGGTTGCCGGGGAATATAAACCAGATGACTTGTCAAAGGCCGCCGATAAACCCAAGCTGGTAGCGGATGTCCTGCCTGTGGACATGAGCCGAAGTTTATCCAGAAGGTTGATACAATTGATGGTGAACTCAAACGGATCAAACGTAAGACACGCAAAGAATACAGTTTAAAAGATAAGCAAGTCTTCCTTGCACAGCTCAATCAATATGCTTCAGTAAAGGGATTCAGAGAAGGTAAAAACGGATGCTATGGATGGGCTTTACATAAGTACCAAGAGAAGTTTGGTGCTGAGGTACCCAGGCAGCTTGATTGGGCTTTAAAGGAGCCAATACAGCCAGAGGTAAAAGGCTTTATAAAGCATATGAATATTAAATATTTTAAAGGAAAGGGGATACAAAAATGACAATGATTCAATTGAATATTAACGCGGATGCCATGGTCAATCTGTTTGTCTTGTATTCCATATTTTGTAAAGAGATCAGTCAATTGATTATTGTGAACAGCTACAGGATGAGAACGTGGAAAGACCTGTGGTTGTAAGGAGGAGGGGCACATACCGATCCTTCCCGGCCCGAGTCGGGTGAACGAGGAATCAGGCTTTTGTCCGCTACCCCAATGTTCAACAGGGGGGTCAAATGGAATGGCCTTGTCCCTGGAATATGATGGTGGGACCGCTACCAAAGCTTGAAACCGTTGGTAGCGTAAGGGGGAGGGGCATGCAACTCCAAAAAAATACATTAAAATCAAGACCGGATTGGCAGATACGGTGTCAGTTTACCCTTGAAAAAGGGGTATTTTTCTAAGGAGGTATTATGGGACTCAGAGGACCACATGAAGCAAAATTGACCATTATAAACCCAGCGAAGCGGATGAGGCCAAACCCATTGAAGGGTATGAGCAAAAGCGCCAGGAACATTTGGCAGCGTACAGTCAAAGCATACCCGGCAGATTATTTTTCAAATGCTCAATTAGGGCTTTTAAAGGCTTATTCTGAGGCAGAGGCAGCCTTGGACATAGCCGTTAAAGAAATCAGGAAAACGGGACAATGTATCACCCAAGAGAATGGAATTCAGAAAAGATCCCCATGGTGTGCGGAGCGTGATGCACTTATGCAGCTTATGGCATCCTTGAGCACCAAATTGAAAATGAACGATAAACAAAAAGTTGTTGAAAAAAAACCGGCTTCAAAACGTGATGGATTGCTTTTTAGGGGATAAAAACCATAAATTTAGGGGGTACCCGGATGGCCACTTTAAAATCCCCCACCTGTGGCCGAGTCAAGTGAATTGGCTTGTAGTATTTTTAATCCGAGTCGATATAAAAACTCAGATTCTCCAAGAGCTCTTTTGAAAATTGATAAATATCAGTTACCTCGTTAATTGGATGACGGGTTTCCTTTTTATCTTTGTCAAAAAGGCCTATATACTTCTGACTTGCATTGAAATGAAGTCTACAAATAGGTTTCCTGTTATTATCGTCAACAAGGACGCCAAAATAGGATTTTGTATCGCGGTACGCAACACGACTTGGTGGAATCTTCTGACAGACTATCGCTCTTACTATTTGATAGCCTTCTATTTCTTCTTCTGTAGTAACTATCCCGTCTGATTTTTCAGTTACCTCTTGCTCGTCATCTTCTTTTTCTCCTTCATTTTGTACGGCTTTCACAGATTCAAGAAAATCACTAACGCTTTCATTTACAAACTGAGAAGATGCTTTTTTTACAAATTCAGTGAATTGTTCTTTCGCGGTCGCCGTAAATCTAGAACCAACATTAGTTGCATGAAAGAAAAACTTTACAAACTCTTCATCTGGATTTTCAAATTGTTTGATCAATACTTTTTTTATCTGAGATGTATATTTTAATTCATTTGCTGTACTCAGCATTTTATCAAGATCAAATTTCTCTTTTCCTAATTTTTTCACTTCCGCTAATAGGTTTTTTCTCAGATTTAACATATCCAACTCTAAGAATGGTCGTTCATCCATTTTATTAGGTTCTTCGAGATCAGAATAAAACAGATAATTTACTCCATTTGTTAAAATAGCAATGCGTGACTTTGTAACAGCAAAATACCGATAAAGTTGGCTCATATTTGCATCATTGAGATTGCTTTTAGCCTGTTTGCATTCAATTAAAATTATGACTTCACCGTTTTGCATAATTGCATAATCAACCTTTTCTCCTTTTTTCGTACCAAGATCAGCCACAAATTCAGGAACAACTTCTTGAGGGTTAAATACATCATAGCCCAGAGCTGAGATGAAAGGCATAATGAAAGCATTCTTGGTGGCTTCTTCTGTTCCCAAGTAATCGATTAAAGATGGAATTTTTTCTGCTAATGCATTGATTTTTTCATCAAAACTCATAACTCAACTCCTATTTTTTGATGTTGATCAACTTTATTGTCGTGAAACCCAACGATTGATTAAACGATTGATTATCAGGTCTATTTGCCCTGATAAGTTGCAAAAAATATTATTGTCAAGGATAGTATATTTCCCTCCAGAGCACTAAACCACACAAATTCAGCAAGACAAGAACAGAATTCCTATTGAAATCATTCGTATCAATCTTTTTAAAGCCTGTAAAGGTATTTCAAAAATCACCTTTTGAGAAAATATAATATATTCAGGAAGAATATGCCAAAATGTTTTTTATTGGAGACTAACTTTCCTGTCTGAAAATTGCTACAGGGATTTTATTAAATCATTATAAGTATCAAGATTTTAAATTAGACGGCGCTTCACATAAAATTGATGGTATAATACCCCGATTAAAATAATTCTATTCATTCCCAGGAGCATGAAGTTTGTTAATGAATCGAAAAAGAATAATTCTTTACAAAATTAATTTGGGATAATATTAATCAATAAATGAATACATTGGATTCATAAGGAGAAAATAGATGAAAATATGCCCTTTTTGTGCTGAAGAAATTCAAGACGATGCGATCAAGTGTAAACATTGTAAAGAGTTTTTAGAAGAAAAATATTATTTTGGCAAATGTACTGATTGTGGTGCAGCTTTAAAAAACGATTCAGACTTCTGTTCAACCTGTGGTATTTTCCAGGTTGAAAAGGTTCAAGAAAATATTAAGCCAAAAGCCTCCCATGACTTAAACAAAACTGTGGCTGCTATTTTTGCTATAGTTTTAGGTTCGTTTGGTATGCACAAATTTTATCTAAAACGTGTTGGATGGGGCATTGTATATCTATGCCTATGCTGGACGTTTATCCCAGCAGTGATAGGCATTCTTGAAGGAATAATTTTATTGTTAATGAAGGATGATGATTTTTATCAAAAATATTGTATTATTAATTAACTGATCCTAAAAAAGGTTTTGATCGAAAAATACCCCACCTAAAAAATATTCTACACAATCTCAGAAGCAAAGCCCGGTCATATTCTTTGGCCGGGCTTTTTAATTTGGTGAATATGTACCAGAGGGGTGAAATAGGGGGTGAAAGTAAATTTTGACACAAAAAAAAGGGTCTCAGAAAAACTCTGAAACCCTTGTATTTTCTATGGAGGCGGCTTCCAGATTTGAACTGGAGAATGTCGGCTTTGCAGGCCGATGCCTTACCACTTGGCCAAGCCGCCTTTTGTGTTGGAGCGGGAAACGGGAGTTGAACCCGCGACTTCGACCTTGGCAAGGTCGCACTCTACCACTGAGTTATTCCCGCTCAGCAAACAAGGAGAATTTATATATGGATAACCCTATTTTGTCAACATGAAATTCATCAAAACAAGAACTTCCTGGACTTAATAAAATAATCAAGACCTGACCAGATTGTAAATATCAATGCGCCATAAAGAAAAAAGACCCCAATGGCGTTGAAATTGATTCCCAGATATGAAAAATGAAGGGTCAAGGGGATTATGGCGGCTATCTGAAACCCGGTTTTATACTTTCCAAGCCAGGAGGCTGAAACGTCCTGGCTATTTTCAATGAGCACACACCGCAAGCCTGTTACCGCCAGTTCCCGTCCTATGATCACACAGGCAATCCAGGCCGGCATAAAATCGAGGGATACCAGCATCACCAATGTTGAGGATACCAGCAATTTATCGGCAAGGGGATCCAGTATCTGACCGATCTTTGTTACAAGGCCTCTGGTCCTTGCCAGATATCCGTCAAAATAGTCTGTGATGGATGCCAGGGAAAAAAGTATCGCAGCCGCAAATGTTGTAATCCTGTTGTCATACATCATGAGTACCATGATAATGGGTACGGCTGCAATTCTGGAAATGGTCATAAAATTAGGAGTCATGACCTTATTTTTTATTTTTTCAGACCAGGTCATTATGAATTATCCCTTCTTTATTATTACCCGTTCTTCTTATTCCAGTCCGCCATAAAAGCCTCAATGCCTTTGTCAGTCATATGGTGGGCTGCAAGTTTTTTTAATATTCCATGGGGAATGGTTGCAATGTCCGCCCCAATCAGCGCTGAATTAAGCACATGCAATGGATTTCTCACACTGGCCACAATAATCTGGGTAGTAAAATCATAATTGGCATAGATCTGAACAATCTCTTCGACCAGGCCCATTCCTTCCTGGGCCAGATCATCTATACGTCCCACAAAGGGGGATACAAAGGTGGCACCGACTTTTGCAGCCATCAAAGCCTGCAATGCCGAAAACACAAGGGTGACATTTGTCTTTATCCCCTTGGAAGACAGGGTTTTAACAGCTTTAAGTCCCTCCACTGTCATGGGGATCTTAATGGTAATATTATCGGCAATCTTGGCAAGCTCCAGGGCCTCTGAAACCATTCCGTCATACTCCAGACTGATCACCTCTGCACTGACAGGTCCTTTAACGATTTTGCAGATCTGGGCAATGATATCCTTGAATTCACCCTCTTCCCTGGCGATCAAAGAGGGGTTTGTGGTAACGCCGTCCACCATTCCCATGTTATTGGCATCTTTGATCTGGTCAATATTGGCTGTATCAATAAAAAACTTCATCTGATTTCTCCTAATCCAGAAGAATGACCTTCTGGTTTTCATGTTTTTCTATTATTGTTAACAATTGCCCGGGTGTTTTATCCAACACCGGATGGATTGTATCCGCACCTATGTCACACATGGGCCTTAACACAAAACATCTTTCCTGCATCCTGGGATGGGGAATTTCAAGGCGGTCAGTTTTCAGAACCTTTTCATCAAAATAAATAATATCCAGATCAATTTTCCTGGGCCCGAACCTGAAGGCCTTTCCCTCTTTATCAAGGGATACTTCAATCTGCTTTAGAATATCAAGCAGTTCCATGGGTTCTGCTGAGGTTTCCACTTTTACGGCAGCATTTACAAACCAGTCCTGATCTTCAAAATTCTGGGGCTGGGTCTTGTAAAAAGAAGAAACATCCATCACTTTGATGTAGTCGTGACTGGCAAGCCTTTCAATGGCCTGAAAAAGGTTTTCTTTTTTTTCCCCTTTATTTGACCCGATGCTCAAATAGGCTATAAACAAGTTTGTGGTCATTTTTTAAAGTCAATATAGATGGTTTTGGAATAGTCACTCTTTATATCATTTTCTCCAATGGCCTGGACCCTGAAATAATAATGAGGTCCCAAGGACAAATCCTGTCGATAAACCATAGCAGGTATAGGGACCAATCCTGCGTCTTCAAAGACAAAGGGGCAGCCTTCGCAGGCATCCGGCTGTTTCGTGGCAAAAAACACTTTAAATGCCTGGGGTTGAAGCCTGGCATTGATTGGATCGATGGTATGGGTCCATGTGAGTATTACCTGGTTACCCTCAAGGGTGTATTCTATGTTTTCAGGGGCAGCCAGGGCATTTCCGGCTTTGATGGGGGGCAGGACCGGACCTTTTTTACCGCAGGAAGTGATAAGAAACAAACTGCCCAGGCATATAACTCCCAAAGTCAAAAACAGCCTTTTTTTGAATTTCATGACAGACCAAGCTCCTTTTCCGCTTTTTTAACAGCCAATGCCACATTGTCAAAACTTGTACCCCCGTAGGTAATGCGGCGAGAAATCATCTGATCAAGGGAAATAAAATGGTATATATCTTCTTGGATTTTATCACTGAAGGTTTGTAATTGGTCCAGGGTCAGGTCATCCAGCTCCCTGTTCTGACCCAGGGCAAAGGCCACGGCTTTTCCTGCAATAGAATGGGCCTCCCTGAAAGCCATACCCTTATTTACAAGGTAATCTGCAAAGTCTGTGGCATTTAAAAATCCCTGTCTACAAGCATTTTTCATCCTTTCCCTGTGCACTTTAATATTCGGCAGCATCCGGGTGTAAACCTCTGTACAGATTTTCAGGGTATCGATTGTGTCGAACAAAGGTTCCTTGTCCTCCTGCATATCTTTGTTATAGGCCATGGGCAGGGATTTCATGGTGGTAAGAATGGCCACAAGGTTTCCCACCACCCGCCCGGTTTTGCCCCTGACAAGTTCTGCCACGTCTGGATTTTTTTTCTGGGGCATTATACTGGAGCCTGTGGTAAATGCATCTGAAATGGTGATAAAGGAAAACTCAGAGGACGACCATAGAATCAGCTCTTCTGAAAGCCGGGACAGATGGATCATGCAGATACTGGCATGGGAAATAAATTCCATTACAAAATCCCGGTCGGATACGGAATCGATGCTGTTGTCAGACACTTTACCAAAGCCAAGCACTTTACTTGTATATTCCCGGTTCAGAGGATAGGTGGTGCCTGCAAGGGCAGCCGTGCCCAGGGGCATTACATCCACCCGTTTCAAGGAATCGTCAAACCGCTGGATATCCCGGTTAATCATTTCATAATATGCCATGAGATGATGGGAAAACAAAACAGGCTGGGCGCGCTGCATGTGTGTGTAGCCTGGCATGGTAACATCCAGATGTTTTCCAGCCATGTCAACCAGAGCCCTTTGAAAATCCCGGAGCATCTGGATGACATTTAAGGTTTCTTCTTTTAGAAAAATCCGGACATCAAGGGCTACCTGATCATTTCTGCTTCTGCCCGTATGAAGTTTTTTTGCCACATCACCGCTGACCTTTCCCAGGGCATCTTCAACATGCATGTGGATGTCTTCCAGGCTGTCCGTAAAAACCATTTCATTATTTTCAATTCTGGTTTTTACTTTGCCAAGGCCCTGTATCAGCTTTTGGGCTTCATCCTGGGTAATAATTGATTCATTGGCCATCATTTTTAAATGTGCAATGCTGCCCTGGATATCACTGGCATAAAGCCGCTTATCCACATCAATGGAGGCATTGAATTTTTCCACCAGATCATCTGTTGCCTGGGAAAAACGGCCACCCCAAAGTTTTTCACTCATATCATGCCTGCCTGAATTTATTTGTTTACTTTGTTTGTTTACTCTTTTTATTTACTATCTTGAATTTATCTTTTTTTAAGATCCAGCTAAAATCAAGGTTTCCAGAATTGCCTTGTGCATATGCCGTTTGTTTTCAGCCTGATCCCAGAAAAAAGAACCCTCTGCCTCAAGGACCTCTTCAGAAATTTCTTCCCCCCTGTGGGCAGGCAGGCAATGCATGACCAGAACATCAGATTTGGCCTTTGACAACAACTCTTTATTGACCTGAAAACCCTTAAAAACTTTTACCCTGCCTTCCAGTTCTTCTTCCTCACCCATGCCGGCCCAGACATCTGTATAGACCACATCCGCATTTTTTACCGCTTCTCTGGGGTCATTGGTGAATACAATATTGGGCAGGATATCTGCACCGGCACCTTCAATTATATCCTGATTTATGGAATGGTTGTCAGGGCAGGCCAGATTCAAATTAAATCCCAATACACTGGCAGCATTAACCCAGGAATTCGCCACATTATTACCATCACCCACCCAGGCAATCTTTAGGTCTTCATATCCGCCCTTTACTTCTATGATGGTCATGATATCGCTTAATATCTGGCAGGGGTGGAATGAATCTGTAAGGGCATTAATAACCGGCATGGTTGAGCTTTGAGAAAATTCTTCCACCAATGCGTGGTCAAAGGTTCTCATGGCCAGGCAGTCGATGTACCGGGACAAAACCCTTGCCGTATCCCTGGCCGGTTCATTCCGTGAAATCTGGGTATCCTGGGTGCTCATGTAAATGGGATGTCCTCCCAGTTGAATCATGGCTGTTTCAAAGGCAATCCTGGTGCGGGTGGATTTCTTATCAAAAATCAATCCCAGGGTTTTTCCGGTTAACAGGGAATCCAGAATCCCCTTTGCGTATCGTTCCTTAAGCTGCAGCGCCCTTTTGAAAAAATGCTCAAAATCTTCTTTTTCAAGGTCCAGCAATGATAATAAATCTTTTTTCAATATTTGTCTCCGTGCTGAAACAGACTGTCCAAAACTGCCACAAGTCTGTCTATCTCCGTTTTTTCAATAATCAAAGGTGGCGCAAATCTAAAAATTCTATCCTGAATCCCATTAATAATAAAGCCTTTTTTAAAACAATTTCCCACAAAAAAACCAGCATTTTCATCAATTTCCATTCCAATCAGCAGGCCTTTGCCCCGGACATCCAGAATCCTTTTGTGCTTACCCTTGAGTTCTAAAAGTTTTTTACGAAAATACTCACCTTTTTCATTCACATCCGCAAGAAAGTCTTTCTGAGATATGATATTCACCACTTCCAGGGCTGCTGCCGTGGCAAGGGGCGTTCCGCCGAATGTACTTCCGTGGCTTCCGAAATCAAACCCTTTTGAAGCCTCCTTTGTGGCCATCATGGCACCAATGGGAATTCCATTGGCAAGAGCCTTTGCAAGGGTCATTATATCCGGGGTAATCTTGTAGAGTTCATGGGCAAACAATGTACCGCATCGACCCATACCCGTCTGGATCTCATCAAATATCAGCAATGTCCCGGTCTCGTCGCAAAGAGCTCTGACCTGGGCCAGGTATGAGGGGTCTGCCGGGATAACCCCGCCTTCTCCCTGGACAGGTTCCAGCATGATTGCGCACACGGTGTCATCCATGGCATGTTTCAGGGCCTCAATATCATTGAAGGGTACATGGACAAACCCCTCAAGCAGGGGATAAAATCCATCCTTGATCTTTTCCTGGCCCGTTGCAGAGAGTGTTGCCATGGTTCTTCCGTGGAAGGACTGCTCCATGGTGATGATCTTATACCGGTTCTTTTCCCCCTTTGAATGAAAATAACGGCGGCTGAGCTTTATGGCTGCTTCATTGGCTTCTGCACCGGAATTGGCAAAAAATACCCGGTCACTGAAACTTTTTTCAATAAGAACTTCAGCAAGTTCTGCCTGGGGTTGGGTGTAAAACAAATTTGACACATGGACCAGGGTCTTTGCCTGACGCTCAATGGCCTGGGAAACCTTTGGATGACAATGGCCAAGGTTACAGACTGCAATACCTGCCAGAAAATCTGTATAGGCAATGCCGTCTTCATCAATGAGGGTTGTGCCCTGCCCTTTTACAAATGCTTTCCCCTGGCGGAGATACGTCTGAAAAATAAAATCATCTGTTTTTTTGATATGGTTCACGTTCATCCCCTTATATGAATAATAATGATCTAAATGATAGTAGGCTTAGTCCAGAAATACCTGGGTTCCGATTCCTGAATCCGTGAACAATTCCAGCAAAACCGCATGGGGTGTTTTTCCGTTAATGATATGGGATTTTTTAACACCGTTTTTCAAGGCATCCAGGGCGCATTCCACCTTGGGAATCATGCCCCCTTTTATTCCCCCATCTGCAATCATTTTCTGAATCCCACTGTCAGTAACGGAAGAAACCAGTTTATTATCAGAATCAAGAACTCCATCCACATCGGTCACAAGCATGAGGCGTTCAGCATCCAGGGCAGAAGCAATTTTTGATGCCACAACATCGGCATTGATATTATAGGTTTCCCCTGACCTGCCAATACCCACAGGAGCAATAATGGGAATAAAACCTTTGGCTGTAAGAGTATGGATGATATCCGGATCAATTGCCGATACAGTTCCCACCATGCCCGGATCAATGATCTCCGGTGGTTTGTTTTCATCTTCCTGGTGATAGATTTTCATTTTCTCAGCAGTGATAAGTCCCCCGTCCTTTCCGGTAAGGCCGACAGCTTTTCCCCCTTCCCTGTTGATCCTGGCCACGATATCCTTATTCACCTTTCCGCCCAATACCATTTCAACCACATCCATGGTGGCATCATCGGTATAGCGCATACCCCGGATAAAAGTGGAACTGATACCCATGGCATCCAGAACCTTGTTGATCTGAGGGCCGCCGCCATGAACCACCACAGGGTTTACCCCGATATATTTTAACAGGGTAATATCATTGGCAAAATCCCGTTTCAACCCTTCATCCACCATGGCATGACCGCCGTATTTGACAACAATGGTCTTGGTTGAAAAATTCTGGATATAGGGCAAGGCCTCAATCAATATGTCTGCAACCGTGTTACTCATAGGATATACCTGCTTAGATCTTCATTTTTCACTATGTCCATGAGCTGTTCTTCGACAAACCCGGCATCAATGGTGATCTTTTTTTCTTCAATGTCCGGTGCCTTGAACAAAATCTCTTCCAATAGTCTTTCCATGAGGGTGTGCAGCCTTCTTGCTCCGATATTCTCTGTTGTGGCATTTACCTCCACCGCAATATCAGCAATCTTTTCCACTGCATCCTGGGTAAATGAAATCTCCACTCCTTCGGTTCTTAAAAGGGCTATATACTGGAGCACAAGGGCATTTTTGGGTTCTGTCAAAATCCGGGTGAATTCATGGGCACCCAGGGAATTCAATTCCACCCGGATGGGAAACCTGCCCTGGAGTTCCGGAACCAGGTCAGAAGGTTTTGAAGTATGAAAGGCACCCGAGGCCATAAACAGGATATGATCGGTTTTGACTATACCGTATTTGGTTGGGACAGAGCTGCCTTCCACAATGGGTAAAAGATCCCGCTGCACACCTTCTTTGGATACCTCAGGGCCATGGCTTTTTCCCTTGCCCGCAATCTTATCGATTTCATCAATAAAAATAATGCCGGACTGTTCCACCATTGTAATGGCATCGGTTTTCACCTTTTCCATATCCACCAGATGGGCGGCTTCTTCCTGGGTAAGGATCTTCATGGCCTCTTTAACGCTGACCTTTCTGCGTTTGGTATTCTTGGGCATGAGATTGCCCAGCATGTCCTTTACATTGATGCCCATTTCCTCAATTCCTGTATTGGAAAAAATTTCCACCATGGGCGAAGACTTGTCAGCTACATCCAGGTCAATCTTTCTTTTATCCAGTTTCCCCTTGTGCAGCATGGTTCGAAGTTTTTCCCGGGTAGACCCTTTGGGTTCCGAATCTGAGCCATTCATTTCTGAACCATTCATTTCTAAATGGGTCCCGTTTGAACCGGTTTCATTTTGCAGTGCCTGTGTGTCACCTGTTGCAAAGGAGGCTTTTGGAGGAGAAGGAGGCAAAAGTAAATCCAGTACCCGCTCTTCAGCAATTTTGGCTGCCTTTTCCTGGACCGCTTCCTGCTGGCGTGACTTAAGGTTGTTGACAGTTAGTTCTACGATATCCCGAATCATGGACTCCACATCCCGTCCCACATATCCGACTTCCGTAAACTTTGAGGCCTCCACCTTATAAAAGGGAGAGTCGGTCAAATTGGCCAGGCGCCGGGCAATTTCTGTTTTTCCCACCCCGGTAGGTCCGATGAGAATAATATTTTTAGGAGCAATCTCTTCCTGGAGGTCTTTATCAAGCTGACGTCTTCTCCAACGGTTCCGCAGGGCAATGGCAACGGATTTTTTTGCGTCTTTCTGACCAATGATATATTTATCCAGCTCAATTACAATCTCTTTGGGTTTTAAATCTTTCATGGGGGATTCTCTTTTCTATTTCTCGCTTTTGATTTCTTCCAGTTTTATTTCTTCAATGGTTACTTGGTGATTGGTATAGATACACAGGTCCCCTGCTATTTTCATGGCTTTCTCAACTATCTGCCTGGGAGATAAATCTGTATTTTCCATAAGGGCTATTGCAGCAGACTGGGCAGATGTGCTGCCGGACCCAATGCTTATTACTCCGTCATCAGGTTCAATCACATCTCCGTTTCCGGACAGCAGATAGGTATTCTGGTAATCCGCTGCTATCATCATGGCCTCAAGTCTGCGCAGATATTTATCCGTACGCCACTCCCTTGCAAGCTCCACACTGGCACGGGTCAGGTTTCCATTATAACGCTCCAGTTTTTCTTCCAGTTTTTCCGAAAGTGTCAGGGCATCTGCAGTTGCACCGGCAAACCCGGTGATAATTTTATCATTGTATATTCTTCGGACTTTTCTGGCCTTGTGTTTTGTCACAATATTCCCCAGAGTCACCTGGCCGTCTCCGGCCACAACAACAGTATCCTTCCCCCGCAGGGCCAGGATGGTGGTACCATGAAATGTTTCTGTACTCATAATCTACTCCAGCTCCTATACTTTAGATCCTTGAATTTAGATCCTTGAATTTAGATCCTTGAATTTAACTTCTTGGATGTGCCTTGTCATACACCTGCATCAAGCGGTCCATGCTCACATGGGTATAAATCTGGGTTGTTGACAGACTGGCATGGCCCAATATTTCCTGGATACCTCTTAAATCAGCACCGGAATCCAGCATATGGGTTGCAAAGGAATGGCGCAGGGTATGAGGGGAAACAGGAACGTTCAACCCGCATTCCTTTACAAGTTTATCAAGAATCCGTCTTATGGACCGGCTGGTCAGTCTTGCATAATTCTTATTCACAAACACTGGCTCCACATTTTCATCCAGGGCAGCCCGGTATAGCCCCATGGCATCAAGGGCCCGCTTCCCCACCGGAACAACCCGCTCCTTGCTGCCTTTGCCAAAGACTCTAATCATTTGGTTTTCAAAGTCAACATCATTCATATCCAGCCCATGAATTTCTGAAACCCTCATGCCTGTTGAATAAAAAGTCTCAAACATGGCCAAATTACGTTTATCAAGCCAGGTATCGGTTTTAATTGAATCCAGAAGCCGGAAAAGATCATCAATATGTAAAAATCTGGGAATGGTTTTTCCCTTTTTGGGAAATGGTATCATATCTGCCGGATTTATCTGCATATGTTCGGCTCTGACAAGAAAATCAAAAAAAGCCTTTAAAGAGGACAGACGTCGTGCAATGGTGGATTTATTTTTTTTATTCCTGACCAGACAGGCCAGATATTTTCTAATCCATTCCTTGTCCAGTTCATTGACCCGGGTCAGAAAAACATCCCGACCTTCCAAGGCATTATCCTCCGGAACCTTGGTCTCACCAGGCTTATATGGCTTATTTGGTTCATCCAGACCTTGTGCATCACCTGAACCATTTGAAAAAACGCCTGGTTTATCTACTTGCGCAAGGTAACCTGGATCATCCAGAAAAAAACGAATAAAATCCAGAATATCGGATCGATAGGCCCTTAGGGTATGAAAAGAATATCCTTTTTCAGCATTAAGGATATTAATAAAAGTATCCAGTATCATTTCAACCATTCTTGGAAATCCCGGCCACCTTCATGACCTGCTGCATATTATCCCAGACCTTTCGTTTTAAACCAGGCTGGTCCAGGAGGGTTGAAGGATGAAATGTGGGCATGACCTGAATCCCGTTATGGGAATGAAATATACCCTGGAAGCTTTCAAGGGGCTCTTTATTGTTTAACAGCAATTGTCCTGCACGCTGGCCCAGTGTAACAATGATTTGGGGCTGATTCTTTTTAATACATTCATGAATAGCTCCCAGGTCAGGTGCATTACAGATAGATACTGACTGTGGTGTCATTTCCATGGCCTTTAAAATTTTGACAAACAGGGCACCGGATTCACCGTTAAAAAAAGAGCCTTCACTGTCAACAAAAAACACCCTGGCCTTTTCCAGGCCCTGGAAAAAAAAAGGCTGGACTTTTTTCCGGGGCAGTCCCCAGGTGTTCATCATCTCCCGGGCAGGCCTGGAAAGGTTCAGATCAGTGTTGCCCAATGCTTTTTGGTGTGAAATATACTGGGAAAAATCTTGAATCGTATGAACAAACTCCCGGGAGATGGACTGAATCGTATGTTTTTCTATGTCCCCCATATGCTTTATCCTGTTTGTTGAAGAATTGTATCCAGCAGAATATGGGCTACCTTGTGTTTGTCCATTAAGGGAATATCTTTTGCAGATCCGTCTTTTAAAAAAAGTTTTACCTTGTTTGTATCGGCTTTAAACCCGGATTCAGCTGATCCCACCAGGTTGGCTGCAATCATATCCAAATTCTTTTTTCCCATTTTCATGAGAGCATGTTTTTCAAGATCATTGGTTTCAGCGGCAAATCCAACCAGAAACTGATTTTCAGTCTTTAGTTCCCCAATTCTTTTGAGAATATCCATATTCTCGGTCATGGCTATGGTCAATTCTTTAGAGTCCTGGGTTTTCTTAATCTTTACGGCCTCAGTATTCACGGGCCTATAATCTGCCACAGCAGCAACCTTAATGATGATATCCGCATCGGGAAGTTCTGAAAACATGGCATCGGCCATTTCAGCACAGGTTTTCACCTGGATAGTCTCAACGCCAATGGGTAGGTCAATGCTGACAGGCCCGGATACCAGAATAACCTGGGCACCTCTCTTTTCAGCTGCCCTGGCAATGGCATACCCCATTTTGCCGGAAGAATGATTACTGATAAAACGAACCGGATCAATGGCTTCTATTGTGGGACCGGCCGAAATGAGAACCTTCCTGCCCTTTAAATCTTTTTTATTCATCAGTGCAGAAAATCTGTCAAAGATAAACCAGGGATCGGGCAGTCTGCCTGTTCCAACGGTCTTACATGCAAGAACTCCTGAGTCCGGGTCCAGGATATTTATTCCGTCTTTTTCAAGTATATCAAGATTTTGCTGAACCCGGATATTCTGATACATGTCCGTGTTCATGGAAGGACAAATCATAACAGGAGCTGTCACTGCCAGCATGGTAGTTGAGAGTGCATCATCGGCAATTCCATGGGCCAGCTTACCAATAAAATTTGCCGTGGCCGGTGCAATCAGGGCGGCATGGGCCCGGGTTGCAAGATCGATATGGGTTACAGAACTTTGAGTATCTTTCCACAAGTCTGTCAATACAGGATTTTCACTCAATACTTCAAAGGTTGTTTTGCCCACAAAATGCATGGCAGAATCAGTCATTGCCACGGTAACATTGGCGCCTGTTTTTTTCAGCAGCCGCAACAGTTCAACGGATTTATATGCGGCAATACCTCCGGTAATCCCTAAAAGGATATGTTTGTCTTTAAAATCCACTATTCAGACAATTCCATTTCTGTCGTTCCTGTGTCGCCATTATTGATCATGGGTGCCACACCAATTTCCACATAGGTATAAAATTGACTGTCCCTGATGGTTATAACGGCGCTGCGGGAGGTTTTCTGAAACACCATAATGGTAGTACCGGGTGATTTAATTTTACTAATCACATTCCAATTGTCTTTTTGCATATTATTGCTGAAAAAATTAAACAATGATGTGGGGTCAACCTTTCCCTTTAAGGCAAGGATACCGGTTCTGAACCCAGGAGAGGAAAGCACAACGGTTCTTTCTTTCATTATCTTGAGTTCCATGGGTACAAGGATATCTTCAAAATCATAATAAATTGCAGTTGTTTTCTTTGTTTCCTTTGTTTTTTCAGATGTTTTTTCCACGGGAGGCGGTGTTGTTTCAGGTTTTGCAAAATCGAATTTTTCAATACATCCTGAAATACAAAGAATCAGTACAAGCCCCAGCCCAAGCTTAACAATCAGTTTCATATAATTTTTAAATTTCATTTTTTCTCCTGTATTTCATTGTAATAATAACCCATACCTTCTAAAACTATTTATAAAAAAAGTCAAACTCTGCCCACCTCTGCATACAAAAATAACCCGTGTTCAGCTGATAAAAAATCCCAAAAAAGCCAGACGTTTCTTAACCTTTGAAAAATCAGGGGTTTTAACCAGTATATGATAGTTTTCCGCCTTAATGACATATTTTTTCAGGATCTTGTCTGTTGCTAAAATAGACAAAAGTTCCCTGTCCTGCTTTACCCGGAAAACAGCCATGGCCTGAACAGGTTCCAGGGGATTCATCCTCGCCAGGACCTCCTTAAAAAATCTTTCCCAGATCATTGGTGGTTTTTCAGATATGTTATCCTTGAAAAATTGTATCTTATTCTCCACATCCCTGTGGGTTGTGCAATCCTGTAAAAAGGATTCATAATTTACCATATAGCTGGACTTATTTATTGGTTGCCCCACAGCCTCCAAAACCATTTTTTTAACGGGATCATCCCCGTAAATTGAAAGCATGGTCTTGTGTTCATCAATCTCGATCTTGGCTGACTGGATTTTTATATCAACGGTAAAACTCTTTTTCCCACCAGCAATATAGTTTCCAAACTCTGTCAGCCTGACATATTTCAGCCCGTCAAAAACACTTAGCCAAGATTTATTATTTTGCTGGCAAATGATATTTTCAGGATCTGAATACCCAAGGTCCACCATTCCCAGAGCACCAAAAAGAAACATCATGGTCTTGATAAAAGGAAGGGTCATAATATCATACATAGAGAACTGGCGGACATATTTTCTTTCCAAACGTCGATAGCTGAAATCAGATTTTATTGAAATATAAAGGTCATCAAACTCATAGGCCTCTGAAAAAGGGTTAAACTGGATTCCATTGTAATATGCAATTCTGGCAAGGTTGTTGGTGGAAATCCATTCTCCTTTGGGTAATAACGTAAAGATTTGCTTAAGGCCCTCACGCATCTTCATTTCATCATCGTCATAATCATAATAATCCATCTGATGCTTGATATAGGGAAAAGCAGACCGGCTCCGATGTTCTTCAAATGTCTTGAATGAAAAATATTGATTGATTCTCTTTTTGATAAAACCGGGTAAATTTTCCAGTTCCTTTGGTTCCCAGGGGCCCATGCAATTGAAAAAATCAGCAAGAAGTTTTGTTTTTAAATAATTGAGTTCATTGCCGTCTTTTTTGTAATATTCATTTATCTGGCAGGTATTTGCCATTTTTTTCAATGAACTCAGGAGAATCTTGTTGGTTGACTTGCTTAATTTAAGATTTCCCTGGTCTATAAAGCTTAAAACAACAGGCAATTGCCGGAAAATATCATTGTTGTTTTTATGAACCTTTTTAACCCGGGACTTGATATCCGAGACAGGATCAAGACGAATAAAATCAGGCAAAGGCATTATTTTTTCAATCAATGCCCGCAGGCCTGGATTAATGGCGATGGTATAATTGTCATTGGAACCATAGGCCCAGCTCTCTTGAATATGAAACAAAAAATAGGCTGGATTTTTTTTCACAGACCCTAACAAAGGCATCCTGCCCATTGTACCTGAAGGAATGTCTGAAATGGTATCCGGCGAATCTATTTCCAGAAGTTGAAGGAGTTTTTGCTCTGCTGTCTGGGAATCGCATTCCCTAAACTCCCACAATAACAGACAAAGCAGCATCACAACCTGTTTCGGCAATTTTTCAAGTACGGTTTTAAAAAGAGATTTATCGGATAAGACAGCAGCCAGGAGCCGGACAATGGAATCTTCACAATTTATTGTAAGTTCTGCCAAATCTTTTTCTTTGTATTTTTTTTTATCCAGCAGATCCGGTATATGGCTCAAATATTGTTCATAAATCTTCTTTGGCATTGCAAATTCACAATACATGCTGATGAATTTTTCTGTTCTATTATAGGAAGGCTTTTGTTTTTTATCAGGGTGACGAGTTAATCTTCTGGTTTCCCCTGAACCCTGTTTTCCTCCATTGCCGGCAGTATTGTCTTTTATTCCTATCCCGCATGCTTCCCGCACCAGGGGATTATTATCAAAGCATAAGTTCCGAAACAGAGTCTTTGCCCAAACCTGTTTATCATCCTTGATCGTATCTGCCACATGGCCTCTTACATTGGGACTGGAATCGGAAGCCATTTGTGCAATAAGCAGCTTAACATCGGGATTGGAGGAATCTATCCCATAGCCGACTTTGATGATGTTTGCCTTTTGCTGCCAGCAAGTAAATTTTTGAACGCCCAGAATCGTTTTAAGTATTTTTTCTTTATCCCGAAAATAAATGCAGGCTTCATAGGCTTTCTGCCTGGCATACCAGGCCAGGGGATGGTCAGAATCAAAACCAAGGTTTTCCACCAGAAGTTCCGGCAGTCTTTCCATGGTTTGAAAAATAGTAAAATGGATCAATGCAATCAATCTGTCCTTCATGGAACCCAGGGAAGACAAAGAAAGGGAAAACCGTTCCCAGGTCCATTGGCTTATATCCTCCCTGATTAGTCGGGCTTCCAATGCTTTATGAAAACAATCCATGCACTTTTGTTTTCCACTGGTGTCCCTGGTAAACCGGGTGGCTGTCTTTTTACAGACAGGACATTTTCCATGGTTGATGGCCCAGGGTTCCATTTCATCTATATACTCAAGACTCATCATGATTCCTCTCCCAGCAGCAACTCAATATCCTCTTCATCCATCTGTTTTATGGAGGCATTGTCACTGGCGATAAGGGAATCAAACAGCTTTTTTTTCTTTTCCTGGAGTTTGAGAATCTTCTCTTCAATACTTTTTCTGGCAATGAGGCGATAGCTGAACACAGTATTTTTCTGACCCATGCGATGAGCCCTGTCAATGGCCTGATTTTCTGCAGCTATATTCCACCAGGGATCAAAAAGAAAAACATAATCAGCAGCGGTCAAATTCAGCCCAAGCCCCCCTGTTTTCAAGGTCATGAGCAAAGCCTGACAATTGTCATCGTTCTGAAACCTTTCCACAATACGTCTTCTGTCCCGGGTGGCTCCGGTCATTACCAGATGATCAATTCCGCTGGCTTCCATATCCTGGGAAACGCACTCCAGGGAATGGAGATAATTGGCAAAAACCAGCACCTTATGCCTGCCGGCCACGGCATCTGCAACATACTCCATGAGGATTTCGCGCTTGGGAGAAATAATTCTGTTGTCACTTTTGATTTCAGGAATGGAAGCTATCTGACGAAGCTCACCCAGGGCCTGGAGAATAAAAAGCTTGGATCTTTTCAACCCCTTGTTCTGTATCTCCTCTCTAATGGCTCTTTTATACATCAATCGTCTCTGGTTGTAGAGTTTTGCCTGCTCCCGGGTCATATCCACAAACAGGGTCTGCTCCATCTTGTCGGGAAGATCCTTTAACACTTCTGTTTTAAGCCGGCGCAGGATAAAAGGATAAATCTTTTTTTTTAACTCCTTTACCACAGCCTTGTTATCATTTTTCTGGATGGGATTTAAATAGTTTTTTGTAAAATCAGAAGCCATTCCAAACATGGCTGGATTTAGAAACCGAAACAAAGCATAGAGTTCACCAAGATTATTTTCTATGGGAGTTCCGCTCAGGGCAAGCCGGTGATCAGCCTGTAGCAGCATGACTGCTTTGGATGCCTTTGCATTTAGATTTTTGATATTCTGGGATTCATCCAGAATAACCATGTGAAATTTTTCTTCTTTTAATTGTTCAATGTCATTTCTCACCATGGCATAGGTGGTCAGTATAATATTGCTGGCAAGAATGGCCTTCATGTCCCGGGTCTGGCCATAGTAAAGGGCAAAAGAAAGCTTGGGTGCAAATCGTTTTAGTTCACTCTCCCAGTTAAACAAAAGGGTTTTGGGCATGACAATGAGGGTGGATTGTTTCTGGACAGGATAGATGGAAGCCAGCAGGGCAATTGCCTGGATGGTTTTTCCAAGCCCCATGTCATCGGCAAGACATCCGCCTAATTTGTGCTTGTGAAGATAGGAAGCCCACCTGAACCCCTGCTTCTGATAGTTCCGAAGGGTTGCATTTATTTCCGGCAGTTGTTTTCTGGAATTTTTCAATTTATTGAATCCCAGAAAAATCTCCCGGGATTTGTTGAAGACCTCTTTGGCAATTTTTTCTCCAATGAGTTCCTCCACAACCGGAAGATCAAAGAATGAGACTCTTATCCCGGATTTTTGCTTCTTAAAAATCCGGGCAAGTTTTTCCATATACTCAGGATTAATAATTGCATTGGTACCATCGCTCAACCGCACATAGGACTCTTTTTGATATTGTTTTAAAACCTCAGTAATGGAAAATTTTTCCCCGGAAAGTTCCAGCGTGGCCTCCCCCTCAAGAAAATCAATGCCATGGGAAAGGTTCAATCCCAGTAAAGGCTTAACATATTTCACCTTATAGGATTTGAGTTTTTCCGCACCCATGACCGAGTATTGCGACAATAAAGAGGAAAGCTCCCGGGTAATAAATAATTTTGCCAGGGCAGATTCAATAATTATAAAATTGTCCTGGACATAAATGGCCTTGTCCTGTTTCAGGGATCGGGCATGGCGCTTTAACGCGGTTTGAATATCATGGAAGCAGGCTGCAATATCTCCGTGAACAAGGGGACTTAAAGTAATGATCTTTTCAATTTCATTTATCGAAACAATCCTGTCCATGTCAAAATTATCAAAAAAATCCGGGGAAAACCCAGGATAGGTTGCCGACACCCTCAGATGGAGAGATTGATCAGGGGCAACATTTTCAAATATCAATGCAGGCCGGGTATTTTTAGAATCTCCCCTGGTGACGTTATATCCGGAATAGAAGATTTCAACATTGGTAAGATTGGAAAAGAATAAAGTCAGATATTGTTCCAGAAGATCAAAACTTACTGCGGTCTCAAACAATGCAAGGGAATCAAAATGACTGCCAAGGGGCTTGACCCTGTAAATGGTCTGGTTTGAAAGAATATGGGTTTCCGTCACAGGGACCATGGGGGATATCTGTTTTGAATCATGCCACAGCTCCATGGTGGTTACAATCCCGGTTTCCTGTTTTCCTCTATTTTCCTGCTGTAAGCTATTCTTTTGCTGTACCCTATTGTTTTGCTCTGGCCCACTCTTTTGGAGGCTTTCTTTGTCCTGCTCTGTAATGGTGAGTCTGACCCGGGCATCCCCCGGGGCCAGGTGTATCTTTTTTCCCTTGGCATCCACACAGCAATCTGAATTAAGAAGAAGGGAGAGCAGGTAATCATTGCCGTTAAGATAAAATAAATTATCTGATGATTTATCATCCCAGTCAATGCTGAAAGCTTCCTGGTCCCTTACTCTGCGAATTTCCTTCAGGATACTTCGCTCGGGGCCTGAATAAAATTCATACCCAGGGTCCACCTCTTTTCCAGAAGCATCAACAATGGCAAGGGATACTCCCCGGTCTGTGGGAACCATTCGAAAAACCAGGGATTCAGGAACCTTTACATTGCGTATGATGGGGGTTGTTTTTTTAAAGGTTTCAAACAAGGAAGAAAATTTTTGTGCCATGGTTATACTGCAGCCCCCCTCAACGATCAATTTATGCCAGAAAAGGGTTATACATTGTTGCACAGGGAAGATCAATCCCTGGATTGAGCCTGTCCTCTACCCTTGGGTAGGCAATAAAGTTATTTCTGATTTATTATTCCCTGGGACCAGTCCTTGGTGAAAAGGTATGCCCGGTTACTCATTATTTTTCTTTTTTAATTGATCCATCAAAAATTCAAAGGAATTTTTTTCCAGAATCCGGTTGAACTGGGATCTGTAGTTTCCAATCAGGCTGACTCCTTCTATAATCAGATCATAGATCTTCCATTCATCATTTCCCCGGGTAAACATTCTATAGTTAATGGGAATTTCAACGGTTTGAGTGATAATTTTTGTGTCTATCTGGGCTTTTTTATTCTCGATCCGCTCTTTAAGGTAGATTACTTTTTCGTCGTTATAGAATTCAATTTTGTTAATATAGGTATCTTCCAATAACTGGCTAAACAATGCAACAAACTCTGATTTTTCCTGATTTGTTCTTACTTTCCAGTGCCTGGCAAGGCTCAATTGTGACATTTTTTCAAAATCAAACCGTTTTCCCACAATCTGTTTCACAAGAGCCCTTTGTTTTTTCAAGCGAGTTTCATTTTTTAGTTCCTGATTCCCAAGGACATCCAGAATTGAATCAATGGTGAGTTTCAACTGATTCTGTGCAGTGGAGGCCGCGAAAACACCCCCGGAATTCAGGCTTAGGACAGCAATAAGCACAACCATCATTTTCCCAATATATTTCATTTCAAAAACGACTCCATTCAGGTTCAAGGTTCTGGCACACCGGATATCCAGTCAAAGGCGCTGTTGGTATCCGGTTTTATGGTAAATACATTGTCCAGCTTGGTCAGGGAAAGGGCATTTAAAACCGTTGTACCAGGGCCGGTCAATATAAATACTTTGTTTTCCTTTTTGCTCCATTGCAATCCTTCCACCAATGTGGCAATTCCAGAGCTGTCCATGAAAGATACCCCGGTAAGATCAACAATGATTCCCTTTACATTCTTTTTAAAAAAGGGAAGAAATGTGTCCCTCATGTTCGGAGAGGTAAACATATCTATTTCACCTTCCACATAAACAAGGGCGATTCCCTTTTTTTCAATGCTGTGTATTGCAAAGCTCATAAAATATTATTTTTCAAACATATATTTGCTGATTAACTCTTCCAGGCTGATGGCTGATTCCGTATCCATCAAAGAATCTGAATCTTCGAGAAAATCTTCAGATCCACCAGGCGATAATTTGACAAACTTGTCACCAATAATACCTTTTGTACGAATTGATGCAATGGTGTCGTCTGAAATTTTTGTTCCTTTTTTGATTTCCATTTTTACCAGGGCATTATTTTCATCCAGAGAAATTTGTTTAACCTTACCCACTTGGACACCTGCAATTTCAACGGTCGCACCCGGTTCAAGACCTTCAATGGATCCAAATATGGCATCAATGGTAAAGGCATCTGAACCAAATAATTCCACTGAGCCCAGATTAACGGACAAATAAACCAGGCAGGCCATTCCCATTATCATAAAAACGCCCACAGATATTTCTATTTTTCTTCCATACATGACGATTAATTTAAATCCTATAGTAATAAAGATGTCAAGAGATAATCCACAATAAGTATAGAAAGGGAAATCAGCACGACCGCATTGGTTGTGGCCCGACTAACCCCTTCTGTTGTTGGCACTGCCATAAACCCCATGAAGGAAGATATCCAGGCAATCAAGAGTCCGAAACTTACGGATTTTAACATCCCTCCGTAAATATCAGTAAAGGTTATTGCCGTGACCATTTTACCAAAATAGGCTCCTTCATTCACCCCTAAAAGTTTGACACCCACCAGGTAGCCGCCAATGATCCCGACAACATCAAAAAAAGCGGTCAAAAGGGGCAGGGAAATAATACCGGCAATTATTTTGGGGCTGATCACATATTTTACGGGATCAATAGCCATCATTTCAAGGGCTGGAAACTGATCCGTGATTTTCATTATCCCGATTTCAGCAGTAATGGCAGAGCCTGCCCTTCCTGTCACCATAAGTGCACAAAGCACCGGCCCCAGCTCCCTGATGATAGAAAGGGCCACAGCAGACCCCAGAAGTGCTTCCGCTCCAAACTGGGTAAGGGTATGGTAGCCTTGAAGTCCCAGCACCATTCCCGTAAAAAGGGCGGTGACAAAGACGATTAAAAAGGATTTTGATCCAATAAACTCGATCTCTTTGATAAGCCTGGAAATCCTGTAAGGAGGAATAAATGCCTGATAAAAGCAGAGCCACAAAAAAACACCACCCCTTCCCAGAACCTGTATTCTGTTCAGTGTGGATCTTCCTATAGCGGCCGGGATATTATAGTTCACGGTTCATTCCTATGCCATCAAAATTTCGTCCAGATAATTTTTATCAGTCCGGGTAAAGGGAATGGGTCCTTCAGGCTCCCCGTTAATAAATTGTTTTACCCGAAGATCCTGGCTATTTTTAATCTCATCAACCGTTCCTGTGGCAATAATATCTCCGTAATATAGGATAATAATTTTATCTGCAATTCTGAAACAGGATTCAATATCATGGGAAACCACAACAGAGGTAATATTCAGCTTGGTATTCAGATCTTTGATGAGCTTGTCTATCACCCCGGTTGAAATGGGGTCAAGACCGGAGGTAGGCTCATCATAAAAAATGATTCTAGGATCCATGACAATGGCCCTGGCAAGCCCAACCCTTTTCATCATCCCCCCGGAAAGCTGGGAGGGCATCAGATGTTCTGTACCCCTCAACCCAACCATTTCAAGCTTCATGGTTACAATTGTCTTAATCACTTTGTCTGCGATTTTTGTATGCTCCCTGAGGGGGAATGCGATGTTTTCAAAAATATTCAGGTAATTGAACAATGCAGACCCTTGGAAAAGCATCCCCATTTTCTTTCTTTTTTCATAGAGTTTTTTTTTATTAATTATTGTCAGATCCAGGTTTTCAAAAAACACAGAGCCCTGGTCAGGGTATTCAAGGCCGGTAATTTGCCGTAAAAGGGTGGTTTTACCAGAGCCGCTCCCGCCCAGGATAACGGTAATTTTTCCTTCTTCAAACCGGCAGTTAAGTTTGTTTAAGGCAACAATATTGCCATATTTTTTTTCAAGATTTTCAACTCTGATCATAGGGTATCACTTAAAGGGTATCACTTAAAGGGTATCACTTAAATCGGGTATCACTTAAATCGGGTATTTCTTAAAACTTACATAGATACATAAATAGCGAAAGGGGGTCCTCTATGTCAACTATAATAAAAATTGCAAACCCTGATTTCCAATTGCAATGATTGACAAAAATCACAAGACTTTATATAAATTTCTATACCAATGATGGAAAACATACCCAAAAATAATATTTTTTCTGATAATTCAACTGACCTTACTGATTGTATCGACAAAGTAGTGAGGCTGACCAACTGCATTAAGATTGCCAACCTCATCAACTCGGAACTCTCCATTGGCAAACTTCTAACCAATGTTATGGTAACCACGAAAAAAGCATTTCTGGCTGATTCCGTGAGTCTGCTCCTGAAAGATGAAAAAACATCAGATTTAACCTTTCAAATTGCTCTGGGGGATGTGGGCAACAAAGTCAAGGAAATATTCCGATTGAAAAAAGGAAAAGGGATCGCAGGGTTTGTGGCAAAAACCGGAAGGCCCCTTAACCTTAAAAATGTTTATGATCATCCAAAATTCTGCTCTGACTATGACAAAAAAATCGGCTACAGAACAAAAGCCATGCTTTGTGTTCCATTAAAGGCCAGGGGTGCTACCCTGGGCGTGATCCAGGTCATGAACAAAACTTGCCCCCCCTTTTATTTCACGGATGAAGAACTTGAGATGCTGGTTACCATTGGATCCAGTGCAGCTGTGGCCATTGATACGGCTAAAATGCATGAAATTATCCTCCAGAAGGAGACCCTTGAACGTGATCTGCACCTGGCAAATGAGGTGCAGCAAAGCTTTCTACCCATGTCCCTGCCTGATATCGATGGATATTCCTTTGCAGCCCTGAATCAGCCAGCCCTTGAAATAGGCGGAGATTTTTATAACTTTTTCCGCCTCCCCAATGAAAGGCTGGGAATTGTTCTGGGGGATGTATCTGGTAAGGGTATTTCCGCTTCTCTTTTCATGGCTCGCCTGACCAGTGATCTTCAATATTACGCCCTTTTGCATGAGACACCATCCCGACTGCTTGGGGAAATCAATAATCTACTCTGTCTCCGAGCCAAGCGTGGCATGTTTGTTACCCTTGTTTACATTCTGCTGGATCTGCCCGGAAAACAGATCCAGTTTTCCAATGCCGGACATCCTTTTCCAATCTATGGAGATAAAAATAACACAAGGCTTCTGGGCAGTTATGATACAAAAGGGCCTCCTCTTGGAATCATTCCAGACATTACCTATGAACAGGAAACCTTTGATCTGAAAGCTGGGTCATCATTGACCGTATATACAGACGGGATTACGGAAGCCAAAAACGGGCCTGGAGAACTATATGGCATGGAACGACTTTTGCTGGAAATTCAAAAACAGCCGCCAGGTCCTGAACAACTGATCCAGAACATTACCAACTCCGTGGATCAGTTTGCCCTGGGGAAAGGCAAACGTGATGACATCACTCTATTGAGTGTATGGGTGGATTAAATTATCGGAATCCCAGGGATATAAAAAAAATATGACATCCAATACAATAAAAGTAAGCATCCCATCCCACCCCAGATACCTGAAGATTATAAGGGGGGCAATGGAAAAACTCAATCAGATCATTGGATTTTCAAAAGATGATTCCGGTCATATCATCCTTGCCGTTGACGAAGCATGTTCCAATATCATCAAACACAGCTACATGAATGATCCCAGGGGGAAAATTGATCTCTGCGTTGAAATCCATCAAACCGAGCTGAAAATAATTATAAAGGACTATGGAAAACAACGTGATATCAGACAAATTAAGGCTAAAAATTTTGATGGACTTAAACCCGGCGGCCTTGGCATCCATATTATGAATCAGGTAATGGATTCTGTTGAATATGATTGCACTTCTTCTTCACATAATGAAATCAAAATGATAAAACGTGTGGAAATCGGCTAGGGGAGGACACCCTCCCCTTGTCCGGCCTATTATCTCCCGCTAAGGAGTGAACCGATTAACTCTTGGGGAAAGGGCTGTGATATCTTTTTTGTACCCGCTGACAGGGGTTTGTCCAGGGGTTTGTGGCCTGATCCGGTGAAAACTGCGATCTCCTGAGTGGAAAATTCGATCTGATAGTTGGGTCTGATCCCTTTTCCTGTAGTACCAAAACATACCTTGGCACCGGCATCATCACCCATATTTGTAAATAGTTTTTGCAAAAAAACCGTTGAAAGTTGCCCCACACGTTCTTCATCCCAGATGATACCGATTTTTGCCCCTGTTTTCCCGCCTTTTTTAGCTGGTTTTTTTTTGGGTTTTAATTTGCCGATACGGGTTAACAATGCATTGAGTTTCATTCCCAAATTTTTTACAGACCGTTCCTGAATTTCCCCTTCAGCCTGGGGCCTGAGCAGATCCAGCTGGGAATAAACCTCTTCATATCCTTCCTTTGAAGCATCAAGTGCATTTTGTTCTATTAATTCGAGAATATTCTCACATAATCTATTTATTGCCTGCCTGGATTCCCGAAATTTATTGGGTTCCATTGCCCCTCCTTATCTTAAAAAATTGATACACCCTTAAATCACCTGGCAGATAAAAAAATTTATCCTACTGCATCAAAACAGTAAAGGGAACTGAATTAAAACCATTTAATGATAAAAAAAACCGTGATCAAAGATATTGATGTATTAGCAAGTCTGGTATTTTTTGGCACGCTTCCCTTTTTTTATTTATGCCTTTGAACCGGACATATAAATCCTACACTGCCTGAACACAGAATTCAAGGGTTTGGCAAAATGAGGTTGGTTTTCCTTCTTAACAGGACAGTTACAGCACTATTTGGATATCCCATGGAATACCGCGTTTGTCAATACAGCCAGATTTTCCGGGGAAAGAGCGATCTGCAGTCCTCTACGGCCGGCACTGACAAAGATAGTATTGAAATTTAATGCCGATGTATCAATGATGGTTGGTAATTGTTTTTTTTGTCCAATGGGACTGACACCCCCTGTCACATAACCGGTGGACCTTATCACTTGTTTTTTCTCAGCCATTTCAGCTTTCTTTGCACCAATGACATTGGCAAAAGTCTTCAGGTCCAAGTGTCCTGACACTGGCACCACAGCTATAGCCAGTCCTTGCGTTTCTGCTGATACCACCAGAGTTTTAAAAATCTGGTCTGCTGGAATGCCAAGTTTCTCTGAAGCCTCTTTTCCAAATGCCCGGACGTTTGGGTCATGGTCATATTCATGGAGGCAAAATTCAATCTTTGCTTTTTTTACTTGATTTATGGCCGGGGTCATCTAAAGTCACCCTGATACCAATATCAATATATCACCCGGGTGGTTTTTGCATCAAATAGATGCATTTCATTGAGGTTCATTCCCAGAGCTATCTCTTCCTTTGGCTTGAAAATCTTTTTTCCTTCACTTCTGGACATCATCTTAACACCCATAATTTCAATATGAAGCTGGGTTTCATTTCCCAGGGGTTCTGCAACCATTACATTGGCTTTGAATTTCCACGCTTCAGGAAGATCTACATGCTCATCCAGGGGTATAATCTCTTCGGCACGAAGCCCCAGCACAACCTTCTGATCATGAACCAGGTTTATCCCTTCTTTACCCGGGACAGGAATCTCAAGCCCTTCTTCAAACTGGACAAAAATGTCATCTTGTTTTTTATTGATCCTGCAATCAACAAGATTCATGGGAGGAGTGCCGATAAATCCTGCCACAAATGTATTTACAGGCTTTGAAAAAAGCTCAAGGGGTGTTCCAACCTGTTCAATATGCCCATCCCTGAGAACCACAATTCGATCAGCAAGGGTCATGGCTTCCACCTGGTCATGGGTGACATAAACCATTGTAGAATCTACCCTCTGGTGCAATAATTTGATCTCAGCCCTCATTTGAATACGAAGTTTGGCATCCAGGTTTGACAAGGGTTCATCAAAAAGAAAAATTTCCGGTTTCCTGACCATGGCCCGTCCCATGGCAACCCGTTGCCGCTGGCCTCCGGAAAGTTCATGGGGTTTTCTCAACAACAAATCTTCAAGACCTAGAATAAGCCCGACTTCCTCCACCCTTTGCTTTATTTCGTCCTTGGGTGTTTTCATCAATGTGAGTCCAAAGGACATATTATCATACACATTCATGTGGGGATAAAGGGCATAATTCTGAAACACCATGGCCAGTCCCCGGTCCTTTGGTGCAATATCATTCACTATTTTGTCATTGATTGAAATCGTCCCTTCCGATATTTCCTCCAAACCTGCAATCATCCTGAGCAGGGTAGATTTACCGCACCCTGAAGGGCCTACAAGGACAATGAACTCTTTATCTTTTATAGTAAGATTGACTCCGTGAACGACTTCTGTTTTGCCATATTTTTTGATAACATTTTTAAATGTAAGCTGAGCCATGAAATATCCTGGTTTCTAATAATTTAATTAACGAAAAAATCCCTTCAAACTTTAAAATTAATTATTACCCAATTCTTTTTAAAAAAACAACTTTAATCTTGACTCTTGAGACATATCGGATTAAATCTGATTAGACTCCATATAAATGGAAACTCTTGTTTTTATTTTAGGAATAAATAATTAAATCAATGTAAAAAGTTCCCCAAAAACCAGGATAAGGAGGAAGATTAAATGAAATTAAGGAAATTGTCTGTAATTTTAATCATTGCCATAGGCCTTGCATTTCCAGCAGCTGTTTTTGCTAAACCCATCACCATTAACTGGTGGCATGCCATGAGAAGTGCCAGGGGTGAGGTGGTTAAAAACATGATCGATGAATTTAACGCATCTCAATCCGAATATGAAGTTGTCGGAACCAACAAAGGCAACTATGATGAAACAATGAACGCCGGAGTTGCAGCTTTCAGAGCTAAAAAACAACCCCATCTTCTCCAGGTTTTTGAAGTGGGGACCCAGACCATGATGCTTTCCGGAGCAATCTATCCGGTATTTGAATTGATGAAGGATGCCGGCATTGATGTGGACTGGTCCAGATATCTCCAGGCTGTTCTTTCCTATTATATGAATTCCGATGGAAATCTCATGTCCATGCCCTTTAACTCTTCCACACCCATTATGTATTACAATGCGGATATGTTAAAAAAAGCAGGCATTGCTCCTTTATCAAAAACCGAACCCGTTACCTGGGATGAACTGGGTGAAATCACCAAAAAACTTGTCCAGGCAGAGATTGCTCCGAATGGATTGGTTACAGCATGGCAGTCCTGGACTCAGATTGAAAATTACTCTGCTATCCATAATATTGCCTTTGCCAGTAAAGCCAACGGCTACGAAGGTCTTGACACAAAACTTGAGATTAATAATCCCCAGGTCGTAAAACATATCACAAGACTTAAATCATGGGCTGATGACAAACGGTTCATGTATGGCGGCCAGAAATATGCGGGTCCTAAGGCAGAATTTATTGCCCAGAATGCAGCCTTTTATATTGATTCCATCAGCGGAATTGCAAAATTAAAAAAAGCTGTCAAGGATTTTAAATGGGATGCAGCTCCCCTTCCCGTGGAAGCCGGGACAGTAAAACTCCAGAACAGCATCATTGGCGGAGCATCCCTTTGGGTACTCAACGGCCATTCCAAAGAAGAGTATAAGGGTGTTGCAGCCTTCCTGAGATTTCTGGCAGGTAATAAGATGCAGGAATACTGGCACAAGGAAACCGGATATTTTCCCATCACCATTGATGCCTATGACTCTTTGAAATCCAAGGGTTATTATGAAAGTGATCCACTCCAGGAAGTGGGTATCAATCAGCTCAACAGAGCCATTCCCACTACAATATCAAGGGGACTGCGCCTTGGATATTTTGTTCAAATCAGAAACATTATCAATGAAGAGCTGGAACTTGTCTGGAACGGAAAAAAATCTCCCCAGGAAGCCCTGGATAATGCAGCTGCAAGAAGTAATGTCCAGTTGAGAACTTTTGAAAAAACATATAAATAAGTAGCACTGTAATGAGTCCGATAAATAGACTGATATTTATCGGACTCATTTTTTTGCCCTAAATAAAACAATGACAATATCATGATAAAACGCTCATTTTTTACATCCAAATATCTGCCCTATCTGCTGATCCTACCCCAGTTGGTTATTACCCTGACTTTTTTCTATTGGCCGGCCATCCAGGGGATTATCCAGTCTTTTCTTTTAAGTGATCCCTTTGGGAGAAAATCTACATTTGTCTGGTTTTATAATTATATTGAACTTTTTACAGATCCCCTTTACCTGAAATCGATCCTTACCACTCTTGTTTTCAGTATTGCTGTTGCATCTGTTTCCATAGGCCTGGGACTTTTTATTGCCTCCATGGCCAATCGGGCGCTCAGGGCAAAGGCATTGGTCCGGACCATGCTCATCTGGCCCTATGCCGTGGCACCGGCAATCTCCGGGATCATGTGGCTTTTTCTGCTCCATCCTTCCTATGGTGTTGTTGCCCTGAGTATCAAAAAATGGCTGGGGGTTGACTGGAACCCGGTTCTTTATGGAAGTGATGCCATGGTAATGATCGTCATGGCCAGTGCCTGGAAGCAGGTCAGCTATAATTTTGTATTTTTCATGGCTGGTTTGCAGGCAGTACCCAAATCCCTGATTGAAGCCGCAGCCATTGACGGTGCAAGCCCCTTTAAAAGATTCTGGTATATTACATTTCCTTTGTTATCTCCGACGTTTTTCTTTTTAACGGTAATGAATATTATTTATTCTTTTTTTGAAACATTTGGAATTATTCATACAGTGACCCAGGGAGGACCGGGAGGCTCTACAAATATCCTGGTTTACAAGGTATACCAGGATGGATTTGTGGGATTGAATTTAGGATCTTCTGCTGCACAATCTGTGGTACTCATGTCCCTTATCATTTTTATCACCTTTATTCAGTTCAAATTTGTTGAAAAAAAGGTACAATATGGTGGATAAATATCATGGTTGAAAAAACCCCTTTACTTGATTTTTTTACCTATGCATTTTTAATTCTGGGTATATTTATAGTTGGATTTCCAATTCTTTACAGCCTGATTGCTGCCACTCTTCCCCTGGAGGAAGTGTCCAAGGTTCCCATGCCCCTCATACCAGGTGATCAGTTTATGGTGAACATGAAAGAAGCCTGGACAAGGGGAAATCTCGGGACCCAGATCCTGAATTCCTTTATCATGGCATCGGGTATCACTTTGGGCAAAATTACCGTATCCATGATCGGTGCCTTTTCCATTGTTTACTTTGATTACAAATTCAGGGTCGTGGCCTTTGCATCGGTTTTCTGCACATTGATGCTGCCCGTGGAAGTCAGAATCCTTCCCACCTATGAAATGGCTGCCAATGTTCTCAGCCCGCTCCAGGCCATATGGGATTCATTGCACCTGAACGGCCTTGTGTCATGGTTCACCGGTAATGACATAAGTGTTACTCTCAATTGGTGTCTGCTGGACACCTATTCAGGACTTGTTTTTCCTCTGATTGCTTCGGCAACCTGTACCTTTCTGTTCAGGCAGTTTTTCCTGACTGTTCCAGAAGAACTTTGCGAGGCTGCAAAGATGGACGGGGCTTCTCCCATGACTTTTTTCAGGAAAATCCTTTTTCCCCTGTCCAAGACAAATATTGCCGCCCTTGTGGTCATTGAGTTTGTATATGGTTATAACCAATATCTCTGGCCTTTGCTTGTTACCACCAATCCCAAAATGACAACCGCTGTCATTGGTCTACAGAATCTCATACCCCAGGCCGATGATCTGCCCGAGTGGAATCTTGCCCTTGGGGCTGCAGTCCTTGTTATGCTTCCCCCTGTTTTGGTCGTGTTACTCATGCAAAGATGGTTTGTAAAAGGCCTGATTGAAAAGGAAAAATAATACAATAGCCGACATTTGACAACTTTGCCGACAAATAGAACAATGATAAAATCAATAAAAAAATTTCCCCGGGAAAAAAGCTCCAAAATTGCTTATGTTCTTACCGATATTGATGATACACTAACCAATGAAGGCAGAATCCCGGCAATGGCTTTCCAGGCCATGGAAGACCTTGACAAGGCCGGCATTAAAGTTATTCCCATCACTGGCAGGCCTGCCGGCTGGTGCGATCACATCGCCAGAATGTGGCCTGTCACAGGAGTCGTTGGTGAAAACGGAGCATTTTACTTTGTTTATGATATACACGCAAAAAAAATGGTCCGTTATTATTTTAAAACAGCTGTGGAAAGGGAACAGGACAAAAAGAAACTGGAAATTGTACGACAAAAAATCCTGGACTCAATTCCAGGTTGTGTGGTCTCGGCGGATCAACAATACAGGGAAGCTGATCTTGCCATTGATTTTGCAGAAGATATTCCCTGTCTTTCCCAAACTGAAATTTCCAGAATTGTTGATATATTTGAACAAAACGGTGCATCCGCCAAGGTGAGCTCCATCCATGTGAATGGATGGTTTGGCAATTATGATAAACTTTCCATGACCAGAATAATGTTCAAGAAAGTATTTGATACCGATCTTGACCAAATAAAAGAAAACATTATTTTTGTCGGGGACTCTCCCAATGATGAGCCCATGTTTGAATATTTTCCCAATGCTGTTGGTGTTGCCAATGTTCTGCAATTTTGTGACAGACTTACATTCAAACCTGCCTGGATTACGAAAGGAAAAGGAGGTATCGGGTTTGCTCAGCTGGCAAAGATCCTTCTTCAATAATTTACTTTTCCGGCCTGGTTATTTACCGATACGAATCCCATTTTTCCAGACATTCAAATAGAGGTTGTGAAAATATGTTTAAATTTTTTTTTAAAAAAGAAAACAGGGTAGAAGAGTTAATATACTCCTACATTGAAAATTTCCAATTAATCTATGGTAATTTTGAAAAAGCGTTCTTGTGCTGTATTCATCAACCTTTGTGTGAAGAATTCGATTTTCTAAAACGCCAGACCCATAAATATGAAGCCAAAGCAGATGATATTATCGATGAAATTAATAATCTCATGTATGGCAAAGTTCTGATCCCTGACTCCCGGGAAGATATCATGAAACTCCTCCTTGCCATTGATAAGATACCAGGGCATCTTGAAATTGTTCTTTCCATGCTAAAATACCAAAATCTTGTTATCCCAAAAGAGATTATACCTGAAACCCTTGATCTGGTAAAAATCAGTCTGCATTCCTGTGAAGCACTTTCAAAACAGGTGATAACCTTATTGAAAAATGGTAAAGGCCTGCGGGAGTTAATGAATACGATTGATCGATATGAAAGTCATTGTGATCATATCGAAACAAAACTTATCCAGCATGTATTCAATTCTGAAATTGATCCATATATTAAACTCCAACTCAAGGAATTGATCATTTGTGTGGGAGATATTTCCGACCAGGCTGACAGGGTATCTAAACTGGTCAATATTTTGAGCTTGAAAAGGAGGGTCTGATGCTTTCCCTTCTGGGCGGCATCTTCATGGGGTGGTCTCTGGGTGCCAATGACGCCTCAAACATTTTCGGAACTGCTGTTGCATCAAGGATGATAAAATTCTGGACTGCAGCCATACTGGCTTCCTTATTTGTAATTTTAGGCGCATTAATTTCAGGCCAGGCAGGGATTGAAACTTTACAGGGCCTTACCTCCTTTGATCTGCCCCAGGCAATAGTGGCTTCAGTTGCCGCTGCAATAAGCGTCAGTATAATGACCTTGATGGGGTGGCCCGTATCCTCGTCCCAGGCAGTTGTGGGTGCAATCCTGGGCATTGGTATCCTCAACAGCCAGATTAATGTATCCGGACTTGGGAAAGTTTTAATCTGCTGGTTTACAACGCCCATTGGGGGAGCAATTATTACCATTCTCCTCTATAAATCAATCGCCTTTTATTATAACCGTATCCAAATAAGCCTTTTTGGTGCCGATCGTTTAATGAAAATAGGCTTTATTCTTTTTGGTTCATACAGTGCCTATGCCCTGGGAGCAAACAATGTTGCCAATGTAACAGCTGTTTTTGTGGGAGCAGGCAAGCTGACGGTTTTTCAAGCTGCCCTCATCGGCGGAGTAAGTATTGCCTTTGGAATCATTACCTTTTCACGGCCTGTAATGGAAACCGTGGGGAAAAAACTGGTGGAACTGGATCCTTTTTCCGCTCTCATGGTTTCAATGTCCCTGGGAATCACCATACACATTTATACAATTATCGGCGTGCCAGTATCAAGTTCCCAGGCAATAATCGGTGGAGTACTGGGAATTGGAATCATCAAAGGAACCAATACGGTCAGCATGAAAACCTTAAAAAGTATTTTTCTGGGCTGGTTCCTGACACCGGTTGTGGCCTGCGTCCTGGCAATTCTCATTTCTTTTGGATCGTATCTGGAATATACAGGGCCCTAGCATTAATTTACATCAACTCTTTTTTAAAAAACCGGACCCGGGCCGGGGTATCCAAAATTTTCTGCCCGTATAGGGACTCAAAAAACAATTTCATGGCTTTGATTTTCAGGGGATCCAGGTCACAGATCAGAAGATCATAATATTCCTTGATAATGGAATGGCTGAGGTTTAATTTTTTTTGACCTTCCTTAATTACCTCTTCAATATTTGCATAGCCCATGTTTTTGGATTTAAGCAGCAGATCAAGGACCTCATGGACTTTTCCAGGATTTTCCCTTGCAAAGGATTCTCTAACTACCCATACCGCAAAAACAAATGGCAGCCGGGTCATTTCATACCAGATCCCGCCCAGATCGAAACAATGTATAAACCGATCCTGCCAAGGCTGGGTCAGGGCTGCGTCTCCAATGACCAGTACCGCGTCCACCCCATCAGGAATTTCATTGATATCTCCCACCTGGCCTACCTTAAAATCAGGATAAACTTTTTTCTGTGAAAAGATCATGCGCAAAAAAGAAGCAGCTGAAGCAGACTCCTGGGAAAACATCACGGTTTTATGATTCAGGTCATCCAGCTTATAATTGCTGGCACAGACAACACTTAAAACATTGCCATGGCAGGAGATGGAAAGGTCAGGAAGCACCAGGAGTTTTTCATGGTTCATGGCATAAAATGCCGCTGATACCGGGCTGATTTCAATCTGTTTTGTTATTATTTTACGATTAAGCTCGGACGGAACATCGGGAACCATCTCCAGCCAGTCCGGCAAAAGACCTCTGTCAAGGCCGTAATAGACTGGAGATGCATTGATATAGCTGATTTTTCCCAAAGATATTTTATGTTTCATTGAAGGTCAAACTCTCCATAAGATCTGATTTGCTGCAGACATTTACATCCACATAGATAAACTCTGATTTTTTCCCCTTGTCAAGGCTGCCGCTGAGGTGTTCAACCCCCAGTGCCTCGGCTCCGTTTATGGTTGCCATGGACAAGATATGGACCGGATCAATTTTAGGAAATTTTTGCCGCACAAAGGCCATTTCATCCAATATGCTCAATGAATCACAAGAAGCAAGGCTGTCTGTTCCCAGGGCCGGGGCAAGTTTTTTTTCCAGCATTTTTTCAATATCCGGCAATTTTTTATGGAGGTTAAAATTGCTCCTGGGACAAATGCATACCCGGGTGTTGGTCCGGGCCAGGATATCCATATCCCGGTCATCCATGTTGAGCAAATGAACGGCAAGGGTTAAGGAATCCAGCACACCCAGATCATCCAGATATTGAACCGGGCTTTTTGATCCAATGGGCCATAAAGAGGTGTCTATTCCCCTTGAAGTAAGGAATTGAGACCATTGACCTTTTTCCCCGGCTATAAATTCTGATTCCTCATCTGATTCAGCCAGATGAATGGAAAAGGGCAGTTTTTTTGCCAATGTCTTTTTCTTAACCGCCTGTAACAAAAAAGGGTCTGTTGTATGGGGACCATGGCCGGCCATGGAAAGGGAAAGGGAATTGCTGTTTTCTATTTTTCCTCCAGGACTGGCTGATCCTAAGAATTCCTGGAACCAGACTCCAAAAAGTTTTTCAGACTGGGCAATGGTTCTGGTAATACCCAGGGTGGAAATTTCACCGATATATCCTATCCCCTTCTGGGCAAGCTGTTTTGCAGCCTTCTCAGCTTCATGGATTAATTTTGTTTCTCCTGCAGCCTCTCTTTTCTCCAAAAGTTCCAGAACCCAGGCTGCAAATCCCCTGTCAAAGGAAAGGGTGTCCTTGAGTCCAGACAACTCCAGATGAAGATGGGCATTGACAAGGGACGGCATGATTACGCCAGGACCGTGGTCAATTATCTTTTTTCCGGGTATATCCTTTCCGGGTATAGAAGAACTCAACCGGTCAGAGGCCTTATAAACATCTGTTATCAATCCGTTTTCAACCTCCACACATCCGTTCTCAATGATGTGGAAAGGATTTATCAGTACCCACCCGGCCCGGTGGATGGTTTTCTCCCCTGGAGCCTTTATCAATTGGATTTTTGAAAATGCCGGGTTCATAAAAGAGTATAATAACAATCCCGTTGCCTGGGCTCAAAGCCTGCCTTTGAAATCAGCCGCCTCAACTCAGTTTCCGACAGCATGAAGTCCACACCGGCTGCGGCCACTACGTTCTCTTCAATCATTGTACTGCCCATGTCATTGGCGCCAAAAAACAAAGCGGTCTGGGCAATTTTATCTCCCTGGGTAACCCATGAGGCCTGGACATTATCAATATTATCCAGAAAAATGCGACTCAGGGCCAGTACCTTGAGATATTCCACACTGGTCTTTTTTTTCACATGGATCTTTGTATTTGCCGGTTGAAACGTCCAGGGAATAAATGCGGTAAACCCATGGGCTTCATCCTGAAGCGCCCTTATTTTTTCCAAATGCTCTATAATATGGATATCCTCCTCAATATGACCGAACATCATGGTGGCGCTGGATTTCATTCCCAACCCATGGGCCTGGCGCATCACTTCAAGCCATTCCTCTGAGGTGCATTTATTGGGAGAAACCTTTTGCCGGATATCATCGGCAAGGATTTCTGCACCGCCCCCGGGTATGGAATCAAGACCTGCCTTTTCCAAAACTGAAATGGTTTCAGCCACAGACAGATTTGATTTTTTGGCAATAAAATCAATCTCAGGAGGGGAAAAACCGTGGATGTGAATATCAAATTTTTCCTTGATAAAAGAAAGCATGTCCACATAAAAATCAATTTCAAGATCCGGATTCATCCCGCCCTGGAGAAGAATCTGTGTTCCTCCAAGATCAATGGTCTCCTGAATTTTATTGCTCAAATCTTCTTTTGAGATTATATATCCCTTTCCCTTGTGGGGAGTCTTGTAAAAGGCGCAGAACCTGCAGCCGGACATGCAGATATTGGTGTAGTTGATATTCCTGTCTTTAACGTAACTAATAATTTTTTTGGGGTGGAGTAAAAATCGTTTTTGATTGGCAAGGCTGCCAAGGGTTAAAAAATCTGCATTCCTGTACAGATCAAGGGCCTCTTTGCCGTCAATCCTCTGGTTTTCTATTATTTTCTCACTAATATGGTTTATCTGGCACATATGCACACCATGGTTGTTAAATGGGGTTATAAAATGAATCTCTCTGTATTGGCTCAAACCCGGCAGTACGGATCATCTCTTCCATCTGATCCTGGGCCAGTCCTTTGGCTGACTTGGCTCCTGCAGTATGGGTGATCCGCTCTTCAATAATGGTCCCATCCAGATCATCGGCCCCAAAACTTAAGGCCACCTGGGATAGGGGTTCACCAATCATGACCCAATAGGCCTTGATATGGTCAAAATTATCCAGCATCAAACGGGCTGCTGCCACATTTTTCAAATCATCCATGGCCGTTGTGGGAGGAAAATGGGAAAGTTGTGTGTTCTGGGAATGAAAAGCCAGGGGAATAAAAGCGGAAAACCCGTTGGTTTCATCCTGGAGTTCTCGTAAAGTAATGAGGTGGTCCACCCGTTCTTCCATGGTCTCAATATGGCCGTATAGCATGGTGGCATTGGTCTTGATTCCAACATTGTGAACAATTTTGATAATCTCCAGCCAGCGCTCATGGCCGATTTTCTTTGGAAAAAGATCGTCATGGACCCTGGAATTCAAAATTTCAGCTCCACCCCCGGGCATCATTTCAAGACCGGCATCCTTGAGTTTTTCTATTGTTTTTTCCAGGGACATGCCGGACAGGGTTGAAAGATAGTCTATTTCCACAGAGGTAAATGCTTTTATGGTGGCCTTTGGCCTTACTTTTTTGACAGTTTTCAAGAGATCGATAAAATAATCAAAATCCAAATCTTCATTGAGACCGCCCACAATATGCAGTTCAGTCACAGGTTCATCAATCCTTTCCATCAACCGTTTTTCAATCTCTTTAATGGACCAGACATAGGAGCCTTTTTCTTTCCGGTCTTTGGCATAGGCACAAAACCGGCACCGATTCTTACAGATATTGGTATAATTCAAATGCTGGTTATAAATATAAAATGCTTTTTTCCCATGCCTGGCACAACGGGCATAATTGGCAATGTGGCCAAGCCCTAAAAGGTCATGGGTGTCATAAATACAAATCCCGTCTTCCTTTGAAAGACGGGAGCCTTTTTTGACTTTCGAGTAAATACTTTCAAGCCGCTCATCCATAAATGATATCTTCATTAACGCCTCTTTCTTCTAACAACCCTTCTTTTCTTTTTCGGTCTGGCCGCAGCAGCCATGTTCTGTTTGGGGTCCAGAAGGTTGTTCTGGGTATAAGAGCAGGTTGCACGGGGGCATTTCAGTCCTTTCCCATCACCACTTACCTGCATTTCGATTAAAAATGAATTTTTGCACAAAGGACATTCAAAATGGTAGGGTTTATCCCAGCTTACAAACCTGCACTCGGGTGTTGTGCAGGAATAAAATTGTTTGCCTTTTTCAGTTGTTTTTTCCTGTATTTTACCATCACCACACAGGGGACACGGCATGGCAAGTTCGCTTTCAAATGCCGCAATTTGAGATTCAATATCCTGTTCTGAATTTATTGCCTCTTTTTCTTGAAGTTCCTTTGCTTCGCGTTCTCTTTCTTCAATTTTTCCGGCTTCAATTTTTCTGGCTTCCTGTTCCAGGCGAACTTGTTCTTCCTTTTGCCTGATACTCTCCTCCATGGCTTGAAGCTGGGCTTCTTTTTCCTCCATCTGTGCTTGTCTTGATTCCAGTTCTTCGGCCTTTTCCTGGGCTATTTTAAGTGCCTGCTCCTTTTCTTCCAGTTCTTTAAGCTGTTTTGTAGCCTCTTTTGCTGTTTCTTCGGCTTCTTTTATTCTTTCGTCTTTTTCTTCCAGCTGACGTGCTAGTTCTGCCGCCTTTCTGGCTGTTTCCTCAGCTTTTTTTATCTCAATTTTCTGTGCTGCAATATCTTCTTTGGAAGGCCCTTTATCAAAAATATCCTTTACCTGCAACTTTGCCGAATCTTCATGAGAACGTTTTTTCCTGGTCTTCATCAACAATGACAACCGATCAAGATTCTCTTTCTTTAATTTTTTTGAAATTTCATTTGTCTGGACCGAAGCTTTTACAACACCAGAAACCAAGTCTGAAGCCCTTTTCTCTGCATTCCCACGGGATACCGAAACGCCTCTTGTTTTCAATGTGGCTTCAAGACTTTTTTTAGCAAGTTCCAGTGATTTCCTACCGGAATTCACTTCATCATTCATCTGAAGAACAAAGGCGATAAGATTCATACCCTGCATTCCAGGAAACATGCTGTCCAGGAATCCAGCCATCATAAAAGCCGGCATTTCAGCAATAAATTCCCCGCTTTCTGCTTTGCTGATATAACCGCTTTCCAAAGATTTTGTTATGGCATGTTCAAGATTATCATCCTCTTCTAACCCAATATCCAACAATTCACTGGTAAAAGAATCCCGGCTATATCGTTCCGGAGGAAAATCTGAATATTGCTTAATTTCCCTTTCTCGCTCAACAATAAGTGTAATACAGGATATGGTGACCAGATTAAAAGACATCATGGCAGCATTGGAATCCACATCAATCAATGAGGTAATCTCCCTGGCAAGGATTTCATCTAATTGCATTCTTACAAAAAAAGGATTACTTTCTTTGTCTGTTTTCACATCTTTGTCCATTATTCACCTTCCTCATTAATTTCAGAAATCATACCTGCAATGTCTGATGCCATCTGCTCGATCTTATCAGATTTTGGATGCTTAACGGACATATCAGAATCAAGCCTGGCTGGCTCAGACATATCTGATTCAGGCAGATCCAATTCTTTAGACATAGCATCTTCCAATGTTTCAGAATCATCCCCCAGGGCTGAAACTTCCAGGCATTCTCCCTCACGGTTAAAAATTACCGACAAAGGAACTTTTATTTCAAAATCAAATTTATACGCAATTTCATTCTTATGAACGATAAGATTTCCCTCTTTGTAATCCACTTCGTCCTGAATTGCAAATCCATACTTTTCAAGCAATATTTTTTCTATGGCATCCCAATCCAACTCTGCATTTATTGTGTCAATAAATTCTTTTTCACTTTCTTCAATTAATTCTGGATTTGTAAGTTTCACAGGTCACCTCAATTTTATGTAAATGCTAATACCATTTCTTTTGCAAAATTCAAATATGCCGAGGAGGCTGGATTTTTTACATCATAAAGAACAAGAGGAATTTTCAAATCAATTGATTTTTTAACGGCCCCATCTTCCGGAATAAAGGTATTATACACAAGATCTTTGGTTTTTGACAAATTTTGATCTGCCAAAAATCCACTGATTTCCTCTTTTGTTTTACATCGATTAAATAAAAGCCCGGCTATTTTCAATGGTATTTCATGGGTATCCCGGACATATTTTATTAATTTAAGCAAGCAATGAAAGTCTTCAACCGAATTGTAACGGGTACACATGGCAATGATGATCCAATCTGCCGCAGTAAACGCAACAACACTTAAAAACCCGTAGGAAGAAGGGGCATCAATGATAATATAATCGTATTCTGGCTCAATATCTTCTATAAAAAGTCGTAAAATCTTTTCATTTTCAACAGCCCTTCCCAGCCGTAAGGCAACTGAAAAAAGATCAAATCCTGTTGGTAATATCTCCAGACAAGTAAATTCAGTTTTTACAATGGCATCAACCATTGTTGACGTACCGTTTAAAACACAAGAGATATCAAGTGCATAATCCAAGGCTTTTATACCGGACCATTCTGTTGCACACCCCTGGGGATCGCAATCAATAAGAAGAACTTTTTTTTCGTATAATGAAAGGGAGACTGCAAGATTTACAGCTGTAACCGTTTTGCCGGAGCCTCCCTTCTGGCCTGAAATTGTCAGTACTTTACCCATACCCATATATTTACTCACAATTTAAAAAAATATCAATCCCCTAGTTTTTAAAAGCATTGTTTCCAGGTGATTTAAATTTTTTTCCATATTCATTCATTGTAGTCTCAATGGATCTGGTTGAAATAATCCTGTAAATATATCATACTAAACACCAGGTTTACCCATTTAAAAAGGAGAATATCCTCTTGGCCAACATATCCATTTCGTTTGCAGGGATTGAACAGGCAGTTGAAAACCTGAAATACAGAACCTTTTCCGTAAAACAAAAAGCGGTTATGGCCATCAAGTCATTCTATGATTCTGAAACCGCAATCAAAGAACTTCAGTCCATTGATACAGATATCCTGATAAAAAAAATATGGGATGTCGGAGAAAATTTTTCTAAAATCAAATCAAAAAGAAGAAATTTTTCCAGCCTTAAATCTTCCATTAATGCAGATCTGAAAAAACTGTCCGAAAAAGGCCTTAATCCAGAAAACATTATGATTTCAAATGCCAATCTCTTTGATATGACAGAGGAGGCAAAAAATGACCTTTTAAGTTCTTTCACAGATGCGGTCAAAACTGGAGACATTGACCTTGAACAGGCCACAGATATTCTCAAAACAATTTCAGATTTCTTAAAAAATATAAAACCTGATAAAAACGATAAAAAATCTCTGGATATCATCCAAGAAATAAAAAATGTCCTGAACAAAATTTCCCATGATACTCAACTCCATGGCGATGACACCTCTCAATTGCCGGCTGGAAAAGGTGTTGATCTCACAGGTGGCCCTTCGAATTTTGAAGATGTCAGGCCTACACCGACTAAAAAAACAGAATTCATTGATGGAACAGATGAACTTGATGAGGCCGAGCAAATAGACCCGGAAACAGATGAAGAACTGGAAATTCTTGATGATATTGACGACAGCCTT
>Ga0307988_1000224_pt1 | contig 43529 bp, 42 predicted proteins | sample EllFjometagen183_FD_203166 | JGI IMG/M metagenome (GOLD analysis project Ga0307988, IMG submission 203166) | Marine microbial communities from Ellis Fjord, Antarctic Ocean - #183 | ecosystem: Environmental > Aquatic > Marine > Unclassified | place: Southern Ocean | collected 2014-10-08 | reverse complement strand
TGTGCTTTGTTGAAGCGGGTCTACCCAATTCTCTCTCAGTTTCTCTGCGAGCATTTCCCGCTACATTTCCTCCTCGCCTGGCTACGCCTTTACTTTTCTCAAAGCCATCTGGGTGTTCTTCCTTTGATATTTCTGTGGTGACTCGTTCCCCCAGCATGGTGAAGATAAGTTCCAAATCATCCATGTGATCCCGTAAGTTGACTTTTGATTTTTCAGGTAGGTTTTTATACTTCCTGTATTCTTCTGGTGTCATTCCAAACGTAGCCTGGGATATTTCCGCTGTAAGTATTGCATAATCTCTTTGTTCTTCAATTCCCCGTGTTTTCCATTCATCTGTCAGATTTTGGCGAATTGCAATTCCACGCAGCCTTTTATCAATCCAGTCTTTGGGGTAACCCTTTTTCTCATAGATCAATTTCATGCGTTCCTGGGCCAGTTCCGGATCATCTATTTCATCAAGACGATCCTGCCCCACCTGGGCCAGCCAACGTTTGAATGGTTCGGCTTTGGGGGAAGGAATGGATTGGATTAATCGGAAAATATCTTTTGCGTTACCAGCAAGAGTTTTTCTGGCTTTACCTGACGAGGTAAGCATTTTTATCTGGGGACAATTTGTCCCCAAGTAGCTTGCCAACTCTAGATCTCGTTTTCTGATCTTCTTTAAATAGTCTGTGGGATTTGCACTATCTGTCAATGCTCCGATAACATCCACTAATGAGTAAAACCACTTATCCATATACCAGGCACGACGTATTTTTTTACTTTTGAAAAGTACAATTTTGTTTGTTTTTTCAACTTTTGTTTTACTCATATCACCCTTACCAAGTCATTGTGTCCTGCCCCTAATTTCAGTTGTACCCAAATTGGGGACAACTGGATTTTGGTGAACTCTCTTCCCTTAATCTTTCCCCAATACTGCCTGGGTGTCGGGCTTTCTGATAGTGCTGCAATAATGTCAACCACGGAATAGAACAACTCTTCTTCAAACCAGATACGTCGAATCTCCCGGGATTGAAAAAGGACAAGTTTGTCACCTTTCACAGTTTGCTGTTCCTCATTCATCTTCATAACTCCTGTTTTCTGCATCCTGATAAAGATCTGGGAATTCCTGCTTTATGAAACTGAAGTTGGATGCATTCATGTTAATTCTCCCGCTATTCCCCGAGGGGAAAAACCCCACATGGTTTTCTATTTTTTGTGGACCAAACGATTTGGTACAATATTTGGGTGTAGGTGGAAATTGTTAAACTCCTCCGGAGTTTGGGTTTATGGGTTATTCTGGCTAGGGGTTGCACCCCTAGCTATAGACTTACATCCCTGCGGGATTCGTTTCAATCTAAGTCACCCGTTCTCAATTGGTGAGATCTCTCTTAAAGGCTTTTTGGAGCTAGGGGTTGCACCCCTAGCTATAGACTTACATCCCTGCGGGATTCGTTTCAATCTAAGTCACCCGTTCTCAATTTGTGAGCTCTCCCTTAAAGGCTTTTTGGAGCAGGCTATTAAATAGAGCCTCAGATTTGTTGAGACTTTCCTGTGCCACGGCCTTTTGAGACTCAATTTCTTTTATTCTCGCGCCAAACTGATTCTGAAGCGGGCGTGGTGCTTTTAGAATCGCAATGTTTTGGAGTTCTTGGGCGTTAATATTTGCCATTCCAACAATATTTTTACACATTTTTCGAAGTGTTTGCTTTGCCCATTTACTATTTAGATGTCCCCATATATAGTATGGGTTTGCATCTCGATTCGTACGTAGGCGAATTAAGTACCCGGCGATAATCATCTCTTTGTCTGTTTCAATTATTCCTGTTTTACCCACTAGCTCCTTACTGTTTGTTCGATTGAATATGACATCTCCACTTTGAACTAAATATTTCTGCTTATCCTTTTCCGGGATATCAATATATTTCAGATCAGAATAATCCATGTAGCCTTCATAAGTGATATTATTCATACGTAAATATGGATATTTACCGACTGTACTTGCCTTCGAGCTAGTACCATATTTAGCTTCTTCCACCATATCTCTGATAGTCACATGGTCCCAACCTTTTGGATTCGTCACCGGATCCCCAAACATATCCAGGAAGAGGGATTGGGTGAGTTCGTCATACTTGGCGATGAGGGCTTTGTCCTTCTGGTGTAATTCATCGGCAGCATTCAGGATGGCAGCGATCTTTTTCTGCTCATCTAGGGGTGGAAGAGGGAAATTAGTATCTTTAATAATTCTTGCGGAGATATTTGGTTGAGCACCACCAACCCCACGACGGATTAATTGCGGTTTTATTGATTTCAAATAATAGAATAAGAAGAGTGGATAGTATTTATCATTAGGTAACAATGCACCACAGGCTTGATTGGTTGCTGCAGGAAAAGGTAATATGGAACAGGCTCCTATTGTCGCTCCATACATTGCCAACAATACAGTGTTTGCGGGAAATATCTTTGCAGAGGAATTTGCTAAAGCCTCTCTCGTAATATGTTCCTGGGGCGTACTCACATATTTGCCTTTGAGATCACCTGTTCTTATCCAAGGTATGTCCCCGCCCTCAAAATATTCGACCCGCTTCCGATTGGGAGTTCCTCCTGATGAAATGTCGATCACATCACCAATTATAACAGTATTTCGAATCATCCCAATAATTCTTCCAACAGCTTAAGGGCTTCGGCCCGTTCAACATCAAGATGCTTTATATCTGCAATAATCTTGGCTGGTGGATCATACTCCGCTTCCTCATAGACGATCTCTTTATAGCGGTTGATACTCAGATCCCAGTCATTGGCTTGGATTTCATCCACAGGCACGAGGAAGCTCTGGTCGGTTCGTTTCCGGTCCACTTCATTAGTCTGTTTGCTGAAACGTTCCACAATATCAGGAATATCACTCCCACCTACTTCAGCTCGTTTGTCATCCAGAGAGAAACCATCATTCTGCATATCATAAAACCAGACCTTGTCTGTCCCCCCACTATTGGTCTTGGTAAAAAGCAGCACCGCCGTACTCACTCCAGCGTAAGGTTTAAACACACCAGAGGGCATAGAGATGACAGCCTCCAATTTCTGATTGTCCACCAGCTCTTCCCGGATCTGTTTATGGGCATTGGATGATCCAAACAGCACGCCATCAGGGACAATCACGGCACAGCGTCCACCCGTTTTCAGCATTCGGAGCATCAGCCCAAGGAACAGGAGCTCGGTTTTCTTGGTCTTGACGGTTTGAAGGACTGAGGGATCCACACTGTCATAGTCTAGACTGCCCTTAAAAGGGGGATTAGCGAGAATCAACGTAAACTGATCCCGGATATCGGCATTGCTTTCAGAAAGAGAATCCTTCCCAATGAGTTGGGGTTTCTCGATCCCATGTAATTGCAGGTTCATGGCACCAATTCTGAGCATGGTTGGATCAAATTCGATTCCAGTAAACATATCTGTATTGAAGTGCTCCCTGAAAGGCTTCTCGTGAAACCAGTCCGGATGTTTTTCATCGATGTAATTACGGGCACTTACCAGGAAGCCAGCGGTTCCACAAGCTGGGTCGCAGATGGTGTCATCCTTTTGGGGCTCCACCATATCCACCATCATTTTGATAATATGTCGGGGTGTCCTGAATTGTCCGTTTCTACCGGCAGATGCGATTTTTGAAAGCAGGTATTCATAGAGATCACCCTTGGTATCCCGGTCATCCATTTTGATCTTGTCAATCATCTGCACGACTTGGTCGAGAAGCCGTGGAGTGGGAATCATGAAGGTGGCACCACGCATGTATTTAGCAAAGACACCTGCTTTATCACCAATGCTTTTCATGTGCTCAAAGATGGTGAGATTATCCATATCGACCTGGGGAATAGTAAACAGACCAAACATGACTTCCGGATCTGCATTCTTGAAAGAGTTCCAGCGAAAGCGACTCTGTTCAATGGTGTAGTAGGTCTCCCCTATTTCGATCCCTGCGATATTGGCTTTCTTCTCTTCCAGGAGCTGGCGTTCATCCAGCCTTCGGATAAATAGCAGATAAGTAAACTGTTCAATAACGGTTAAGGGGTTGGCAATACCGCCGGTCCAGAAGGACTCCCATATTTTATCAACTTGACTGCGTAGCTCTCCGGTGATCATTTATGCGTATTCCTATCTAATTGTTGATTGAATTGATCTCAGTTTCTAAGATTTTAATCTCTTCCATTATTTCATCCAGATGTGGGACTTCACCAAAGATCATGATCTCCATGTCCTTGTAGTCTTGCTTAATAGATTCCATCACATGGTCCGGTGGTAGCAATTTCAAGGTTCCAGGGACAGCTAACTCATAATGAGCCCATGCTCTGTAATAGAATTTCTGTTTGAAATCTATAACGTGATTGAGTAGCTCAATATCCTGCAATGCTTTATCCTTGATACCAGACTTTGACATTTTCATCATATCATAGTAATGCCTGGAATAACCCTTGGGCTGTGTGTTTCCCTCTGGTCGATTTGCCTCATGATGCAGCTCGTACTTCTTCATTAAATCGGACCTGCTTCTTATTTGATCTCTCTTCTTCCGGATCAATATCTGTAAGCTCCCTCCAATCCAGAATTAAATCAATATCTTCTGAGAATCTTTCTATGATCCCAAAGACCTTTGAAAGAGATGTTCCTCCTTTGAACATGATCTTCTGTTTGATAAACTCATCTTCAAACAATTTCCCAAGTATCCAACAGACCCAAAAGTCTTTCTCAATTATACCTGGGCGAACACCCTTTTGAGCTGCAGCCTCACTAAAGAGGTCTCCGACGTTTTCTCTTTGGCTTCATCAGGATAATGAAATATTACCCACAACCCGCCAGTTTCATACTTAATCTCTTTGGATAGACGTTGACTCTTAGTCGCGTTACGACGGAACTCAGCCAGTACAATTGGATCAAGATCTGCGATCTCTATATGAGGTAACGGTACTCCATCCCAGTGTAAACCGCGTTTACGGAGTAGGAACTGATCCAGAGCTGCTCCTTTGAGTTCCTGTTTGGTAGCACCGCTACGGTAGTGGTATTGTCCCTTGTAACTCACGGGGTAGGAGTATGCTTCAACAATAATCTCCAGGAGTTCTTTGCCATCTTTCTCTGCCAGGTTCACATCTACAATGATTCCAAGAATATCACGTACCTTGTTGGGAATATCTTTTAGAAGTCTTTCAGCATCAGCAACGCCGACAATATTACCATCATCATCACGACCAATGATAAGGGTACCACCGTGGGCATTGGCAAAGCCACAGATCCATTTCAGGTACTCATCCCGCTAGGATGCTTTGCTGTAAAAAGCGACTTGCCAGCTTAGAGTATGACTTTCTTCTGAACATTCAAAACCCATGTCTTTCAACACCGTATCAATCTGTTGACGAGGATGTACAAAGGTCCTAAATGCATCACCTTTAATACGGCGAATCAGGTTATCAAACCAAAACACTAGTTTCACAATCCAACGATCTCTCGGAATGCTTATCGCATATAGCTGCTCAGCTTTATTAGCAGAGGCTCGCACCAGATTTTCCCAATCTGGATAACAGCAGATCACTTTGTCCAAGGTTACGATTTCGGCATTTGGTAAGTTCTCAGCGACATCCACAGCATCACCATGCAAATACTTTACAGATTCGACCTGTCCCCTTTGCTCATCCACATCCTGAGCAATGGCAATGAAAGCCCTAGAAGCATCAACATGGGTAACTCTGTTGACTATTTTGCCCAAGAGTTCATGATGCAACACCCCAATCCCTGCTCCAATATCCAATAATCCAGCATCACTAATCTCTGTCTTACGGATACCACGAAGTATTAACTTAGTTGTCTGACTAGGACCCTCTTTCCTGTAACGTTTAAGCGCACGTTGAGCTGCTACTGGTCCAAATATCTCTTCAGCAGATTCACAATGAGAACAGCAACTCATCTACACCCCTTTCAGTTCGATTTTACTTCATTCTTAAAAAGATATTTATATACCAAAGATGGTATACAGAAATCAGTTGGCCTTACTATAAAGGCTATTGAGAATAAGACACCACCTGAGATATAACCAGCTACGGCAAACTCACTATAAATTAAGTAAATGTTTGCGGCTAACCAAAGTGTAGATATAACACAAGCATATTTAAATCGTTTTGCCCTGCGTGGTAATTTGGGCTTATTCAGTGGTCCACTTAAGAGAGTATTGTCAGCTCTATAATCATGCTACAGAAGGATGATAAGATTCCCTATTCATCTCAAATTGTTGAATCCTCATTGAATATACCAAAATGCATTTGACCAGGACAACCAATTATGCTCTTTCAAGCTCAAGTCGCCCTTTATCAGTGATAATGTATTTCTGATTTGCTGCAGTAGGATTCTCAGGGTTCGACATCTCAATATATCCGACATCAAGAAGTGGTTTTATGTACTTAGTGCGGAACTTCACATCTGTCCAAAACGATTGAAAAAGTGGCATTAATAGAGTAGAATGGCCCCGCAACTAGAAGGCGGGGCCTCGGAATTGTCTCTGCCATTATGTAACCCAAAAATAGCAGAGTCATCATGAATGTAACCCTTTTCAGCCAAATCATTAGCAAATTAAATCGAGTTTCGTTTAACAGGATTGTCACAAAACATGAATCAGACAAGCACAGCAAGGGCATCAATAGCTGGACACATTTTGTATCCATGTTGTTCTGTCAATTTGCCAAGGCTAACTCCTTGAGAGAAATCAGTAACGGTTTACGATCTACTACCGGCAACTTGAATCATCTAGGTATCACCCTGGCTCCCAGCAAATCGTCTATGTCATATATCAATAAACATCGTGATTGGCACATCTTCCAAGAGTACTATTATGAGCTACTCGACCAGTTCAGCAAAGATGCCAAGTTCAAACGCATTAAATTTAAAAAGATCCAAAAGAAGATCTTCATGTTGGATGCTACTGTAATCAGTCTATGTCTTTCTCTCTTTGACTGGGCTAAATCTGTCCAAAAACCCTTATTTTGGTAGGCCTAGACATCAACCCTAAAACGTTTTGGACAGCAATGACTCCATGGCTATTTCAAATCTTTCATGTGCGCATAACCCCAATCTGACATTGATTCGAGAATTGGGGCTAAGGTATGTCCAGCAGGAGTAAGTGAGTATTCCACCCTGGGCGGTACGACTGCGTAAACTTTGCGGTGAACTATTCTATCACTTTCCAATTCCCGTAGCTGTTTGGTCAACATTTTTTGCGTAATCCCAGGGATCATTCGTTTTAGCTCACCAAAGCGTCTCATTTCCTGAAAAAGGTGCCACAAGATAATTGGTTTCCACTTGCCACCGATAATGGAAACTGTCGCTGTGACCGAACAAAAACATTCTTTTACAATTTCCATGGTATCCTTTTTGGTACTATAGCACTTTATTGTGCCTACTTGCTTTATTATACTCTTCAATTACAATTGATACCATTGAATGGCGCAAGTGTTACCACAATCAAATTAATATTAAGCTAAAGGAAAAAGTGATCATGGATTCAGACCAGAATAAAGAGATAGCCCTAGATCAATCGAGGGCCATTATGAGGTTTATTGGGAAGCTTGTATTAAAATTATAAACAACGTAAACACAACTGGAGCAACATTTCAGCAACTAAAACACGCTAACTCCTACTGTATAGGGACCTGTCTGATGTGGTTGAACCCTGCCAAACGCGGCGGGCGAAGCATAGACAGGTCGGCGGTTCAAACGAACTTTGGCAACAAGTTTTAAAAGAGCAAAGGATTGAGTAAGGCGAGCGCAGTCCCGAGAGTTTCCTTGTGACGGAGGCTCAGCCAATTCCGTCCCTGGCCACAATTTAAAGCCTCAAACCGGAGGCTTTTTGATTGCAGAATATTGAAGAGATGAATATCCAGTTCTACTGGAATATTTTACTAACGGATATTTTATTTAGGTTTCCTATTTTCAACTTTTGTATAGACTAAACCACGTTCTCGTTTTCCAACTGCAATAACATAAACAATTATTTTAGCATCATCTACTTCATACACCAAACGATATCCTATTGAACGAAGTTTGATTTTATAAACATCTTTGAACCCGCGTAATTGATCTGCCTGAATGCGTGGGTGTTGGATTCTTTCTATTAGTTTTTTTTTGAATTGCTTTTGGATTGGAGGAGCTAACTTATTCCACTCTTTTAAGGCACTGGGGAGAAACTTGATTTTATATTGCATCAAGATCTATCTCGATTGCATTTCCTTTTTCGTGTGCACGATCCAACACAATTTGCGCTAATTCAGCATCTTCAAGCTTATCCATAAGCCATTCATAAGTCTCTGCGGGAATCAGATATGCCGATGGTATGTTGTGATTAAGAATTGCTATAGGAGAACCTTCCGCTTCTGCTAATAGTGCAGAAGGGTTTTTTTTAAGTTCCGAGATACTTGCCGAGCAACTTGAAAGAACCTGTTTCATTTGAGTCTCCTTTTATTATGACCTATATATCAATCTTTATATAGCTCTTATTTTAAATCTTTGCAAGCATTAGATGCTCCTTTATCGGGAAATAATGTTGAACTATGCCGACATGCACTACAACGCTGATGGACTTGCTGCAGGAACGTATTTCTATTCCTTAACAACAGGGAATCATAGCGAAGTCAAAAAGATGGTGCTTATCAAATAAGACTATCTATAATACAGTCATAACTGTTATTAAAAGCCCCCTGTTCAACTTCATAATCCGTGGGACACTTTGTTTGCTCGCAGACACTTAATTTCCTGCTCTTGTCCGCCAATTGACAATTCCGCTGTTGCATAAAACCTAAACTCTTCCCACAAATAGACGCGGAACCCATGAAGGGCATAAGCGAAACATAAACAAGGAGAGGAACAACGATGAAATCACCAGTTACTAGATTTCTAATATTGACCCTGGCGACCGTCGCCATGGTTTCTGCGCAGGTGGAGATTACCAACACAAGTATCTACAATACTGCAGGACAAATGCTGTTAGCAAATGAAATAAACGAAAGTGGAGAACCTTTTGCCGAGGCATTAGGGTATGATCTAGACCTCCTAGATCCTGCTGTCGCCGATAGCCCTGACTCAGCCAGCTACGTCATGGGGATCGATAGCTATGAATATTCTCGCTACCAATTAGGAACCGTTATCTCACGTTCAGGTCTTGGATTGCACATGATGTGGGCACCTGTCATTGGAGAAATGGCTGCTATGGAACCAGATTCATTTGATGGCGCTTTCACCGGCGGAATGGTGAACGGTTTTAAAGAAGATGACATGCTCATGAAGACCATCATGCATTTTGGGATGCTCACCAATCATATGGCTCCTGGTAACCCCTGGCCTCAGTTTGCTGAATTTGTAAGTGGATATCCTCATCTACCCCAGGCAATTGATGCTGAAAATTTTGGTTGGGCTGATTTATCAACCCTACGCTGGGATCGCAGTTTGATGAATAAAACTCTAAACCCAGCAGCAATGGGTCAGACACTGATGAAACAATACCTGTGGGCTCAGGATATGTTAGGCTCTTTCCATGATGGGGATGACAATGGAATTGATGCTGATGGTTCAATCTCCCCGGATTCCGCCAATAGCTCCCATTTCGATCCAGATAATAATGTTTTCTATGGTGGAGATGGTCTGGACGGATTTGTTGGCCACGTATTAACCGCCGAGTCAATCAACAAAGTAAAATTTATTGTAAGCAATCTTGCTTATGATGGTACATCATTGGGTATGCTTGATCCGGCAACTTACGATCCAGCAAATGGAATTAAATACTTCCCACATGCCATAGCAGTAACTGAGATGAGTATGGGAGATATGTTACCTCCAAAGCCAGATGGATTTGTGGTTACCGATGCATCCAGTGATCTGTTTGATCAGGTATCTCTCTTATGGGGCACCATTAATTTTAAGAACATGATGGATCCTGATAATAATGATGGTTCAAACCACCTTGCTTACCATGAAGTTTTTGATGGCGATCCCTTCCCTGCCCCCATGTCTGTAACCGGCATGCCTGGACCTTTTGATCTCATGAAAGGGACAAGTAAAGTTCTGTTTCAGAACCTCATGGCCATGCACTTTGATGGAACCAGTGGAAGCTTTGTAAATACTTCAGGACTTGATGCAGGTCAGCCTGCCCTGGGAAGTACAATTAGTACTGTGAATGCCGGATATCTCCTGGTAGTCCTCAAACAAGTATATGAAGAATTTGTTGGAACACCTCTCGAAGCGATAGCTTTAGATGCCCTGAATGCTCAGGCTAATTTCATCATCACAAATCTTCAGGATACTGATGGCTTCGCTAATGCTTATGAAATGGGAGTTGGCGCTAGCACGGATGCAAAATTAGCCGTCTCACAAGCCTCAGCAGCACGTGGTCTCTATGCTGCCTATGAAGCGACCGGCAACAACAACTTTCTGGTTGCTGCAGATGCAGCTTATGAAGTGCTGGTCTCACAATATTATGTTCCCAGTCACATGGCTTTTAGAACAGAAAGTGGTAATCCACTGGCTACTTATACCCCCTTTAATTTTGCAATCATAACAGGTGCTCTCCGTGAGGGTACACTGGTGGGTGGACATAGTGAAGGTGCTGATCTCTACACGCGCTTCTTTAAGAAGGTAGCCAATGTAATGCAACTTTCAGAAGGGGCAGCTTCTGGTGAATCAGGTTCTGATTCAGATAATGATGGCATCCCATTCATCCCCGAACAAGCTGATCGGCTACCCCCTGTTTTTGCAGCAGAAGCCACCCTCGATCTTTCACTTAACCCAGTGAGTATCGATGATGAATTGAGCAACAGACCAACCGCATTCAAACTTGAGCAAAATTATCCCAATCCTTTTAACCCCAGCACTCAGATCTCATTCCAGATCAACAAGACTGGCATATACAGCTTGAGAGTATATGATATCAAAGGACGCCTGGTAAGTACCCTGCTTGATGAAAGTTTGACCAGCAATTCGTATAATATCTCATTCGATGCAAGCTTCCTCGCATCGGGCATCTATTATTATGAACTCCAGGGAGCTGGATTGCGCCAGGTCAATAAGATGACCCTGATGAAATAAACACTTCCTCCTGTTAGTCACAAAAAAAGGGCGTGAGAAATCATGCCCTTTTTTATTTGGATAGTTTATCTATTCAGATAATCACTTGATGAAGGATCACTCTGATTCGCATAGTTACATATTTATTGCTTGGTATCTGTTGATCTTCAGCCAGCATTAGTGTCCTTCACCTGACAACAATTGGGGCTATTATTAACTACTATCAGCCCATAATTTGGGACACTTGATATGTCAACAACAATAAGCATTGAAGAATCCAATTGGGACTCTAAGCAAAGGAATAAAAATGAGCGCTAACAATCTGAAATGGTGGCAAGTTCTTGAAGATAAAGATTTTCTGGTAGAAGGACGGGTGATGACCGTAACTGCAGACACCAAACAGATCTGTCTTACTCATTTTGAAGGTGAGATTTCAGCCCTAGATAATCACTGCCCCCATCAGGGTGGACCTCTTGGTGAAGGCAGTATCGAAAAAGATGTGCTGCGCTGTCCCTGGCATGGATGGGACTATCATCCCTGTACAGGAAAGGCTCCTGGATTTGATGATGGCGTTGAAACCTACCCCATCAAGATTGAAGGCCAAAAAGTTTTCATCGGACTCCCAGAAGCAATTCCTCATACAGCAACGGTTGCAGATGTGATGGTTGAAACCATGATCAAGGGAGGTGTCAACACTGTTTTTGGAATGGTAGGACATTCAAATCTTGGTCTCGCTGACGCAATGCGTCGTCAAGAAGAACAGGGGAATCTAAAGTATATCGGAATTCGCCATGAAGGTGCGGCTGCTTTTGCAGCATCTGCCTATGGAAAATTAACCGGTCGGCCAGCCGCCTGTTTCGCAATCGCTGGCCCTGGATCAACCAACATGTTTACCGGTCTGTGGGATGCCAGAGTTGATCGTGCTCCATTAATCGCACTAACCGGTCAAATTGAGACTCAGGTCATAGGCACGGGTACATTTCAAGAAGTGGACCTAATCCAAGCTTTTCAGAGTGTGACCCATTTTAATCACCGGGTCCACAAGGATTCCAAACATTCAGAATTAATGACTCAGGCCATTCGACATGCTTTTCTCAATCGTGAGCCCACACATCTTACTTTTCCTGATGAGGTGCAAGCTGCTCCCGCGCCCGATGTTGAAATCCTTGATCCTCGTCTGCGCATGACTCAACAAACGATCACTCCCCCTCCTGAACAGCTACAATTGGCGTTGAGCCTATTGAAGCAGGCAAGTCGTCCCGTGATTATTGTTGGTCATGGAGCAAGATTTCACATGAAAGATATCATCACACTGGCTGAAACACTCAAGTGTCCAGTCGTGACAACTTTTAAAGGCAAAGGACTCATTTCAGATCAGCATGAATTGGCTGGAGGTGTCCTTGGGCGTAGCGGGACACCGATTGCCTCATATTTTATGAATGAATCTGATCTCTTATTGGTTATTGGTGCTTCTTTTTCAAAACATACGGGTATCACGCCCAAAAAGCCGACCATTCAGATTGATTTTGATCCACTTGCTCTGAGTAAGTTTGATCAGATCGATTGTCCAGTATGGGGAGAAATCTCAGTCACTATGGAATTAATCCAAAAACAACTCGGTAGTGATTTTCAATGTATTGATCATCGGAATGAGATTACTGAACGGTGGGACATCTGGAGACAGGAGAAATCTCGACGTCTCGAAGAAGACCGTGGATTAGGAATCAGCTCCAGCGTGATTTTCCAGGCCTTGACAGAAACAGTTCCTGAAAATGCCGTCATCTGTGTCGATGTTGGGAATAACGCCTATTCACTTGGACGATATTTTGAATCTAAAAATCAAGCATTCCTCATGTCGGGTTACCTCGGATCCATTGGTTTTGCCTTACCTGCCTCCATGGGTGCTTGGTCTGCTGCTGGAGATGATCGACCCATTGTTGCCGTCACAGGTGATGGTGGTCTGTGTCAATATCTAGCTGAACTCACAACCCTGGTTAAATACAAGATGCCCATTAAGGTAATTGTGATCAATAACAACGAATTGGGGAAAATATCTAAAGAGCAAAGTTCTGGTGAATTTCCAGTTTGGGGTACCGATCTGGTCAACCCTGATTTTGCCGAGCTCGCCAACTCCATCGGAGCAAAAGGTTACAAAGTGTCTGATAAGGCCGAACTGATGCCAATCTTAAAAGACATGTTTAGTATAGACGGTCCAGCCCTGGTAGAAATTGAAAGTGATGTCGCTCTCGTGTAATTTTTTAATTGCCATCTCATTGACATCATGATTTCGTAGGCGAAATCAAGACCTGCCCATTTGTCCATTCTGATGGGTCTCATTATCATTTTAATTCCTGATTATTTAATCATAGAAAGAATACGTATGTCTACCCTTAATAATACAGTAAAACAGGTTGTCATTGTCGGCGGTGGTTTCGCTGGCATCAATGCGGCAAAAGCCCTGGGAAATCAACGAGATGTTCAAGTCAGTCTCATCGACCGAAACAATTTCCACCTGTTCCAACCGCTCCTCTATCAGGTTGCATCAGCAGCATTAAGTCCGGCTGAGATTGCTTCTCCAATTCGGGGAATCTTATCCAGATATTCAAACATCAAAGTGTTTATGGGGAACGTGAATAGCATTGATTTTGAGTCTAAAAACGTGTTAACCGATACCTGTAATCACAATTATGATTATCTTATATTAGCCTGTGGATCCCGGCAGTCCTATTTTGGACATGATGACTGGGAGGTGCATGCTCCCGGTTTAAAATCAATCGAACAGGCCCTGGATATGCGTCGACGTGTGCTGACCTCCCTGGAATTAGCTGAATGTGAAACGGATCCCCTCCTCAGAGATAAATATCTCACATTTGCTGTGATCGGTGGTGGACCGACCGGAGTGGAGTTGGCTGGAGCATTGGCTGAGATGACCCGCTATTCTCTGATAAAAGATTTTCGTAATATTGATACGGGGCAGACAAGAATTGTTCTCCTAGAAGCGGGTCCCCGGGTCCTGGCCAGCTTTTCAGAAGAATTATCACAACATGCCAAACAAGACCTGACCAGCCTGGGTGTGGAAGTGCTCACGGGGTCCCGCGTGACAGATATCACCGCTGATAAAATTGAGATCACGGGCCAGACTATTCATACCAACACAATCATGTGGGCCGCCGGAGTTCAGCCGGCAAAATTAACAAATTCACTGGGTCTCGAACTGACTGTTGGGGGCAGAATTGGAGTCGGCACTGACTTAAGCTCGACAAAGCATACGAATGTTTTTGTGGCCGGAGATCAATCTGGTTTTATGACTGAAGATCAAAAACACCTACCGGGAACTGCACCTGTGGCCGTTCAACAAGGTCAACATATTGCCAAAACAATCCTCTCGGAAATTCGCGGTGGGAGTCGCAATCCTTTTGTTTATAAGGACAAGGGTCAGATGGCTACTATCGGGCGAAATCGGGCGGTTGTGTCTACCCGTTCATTTAACCTAAAAGGGGTTCTTGCCTGGTGGGTCTGGCTATTCACTCATATTTTGTATTTAAGCGGATTCAAAAACAGACTATTCGTATTTTGGGACTGGACCTGGTCCTACCTCACTTTTGAACGAGGAGCCCGGATCATTTTCACTTCTGTTTTAAAAACACAGGACGCTGGTGATAGAGATTCCTCCGTTGATGGACAATTCTAAGGGCACTCTTCAGTTAAAGGGGAGAATAACATCATTTCATACCCTTTTGATGGCTGTCCATCGATGAGGTTTTAATACATTGCGGGTAGGGTGAAATGAGCGAGGTATTCGAATCCCTCTCATGATTATATTTAGCCTAGCTTCTGGGAACAAAGTTTCTCAGAATCATGGTTACCAAAATCTTATTTGACTATTATTTATATCTCTAAAGGAAATCTGAATCAATGAAACTGCTATCTCCAGCACAATCAGGTCCTGAAGGGCACCTAGATTATCCAGTTTACTCACCTGAAGTTTGATGGTGCAGGTGAATAAAATATCAAGCATATTCCATATTGAGCTAGTAATACCATTTTCACTTCCATTTGATCGTAATGTGTCATACTTCGACAGCAAGACACATAGTTGGTCTCCCTGAGGTGGTTACTGAGCTTAGTCGAAGTGCTCTCGAAGGGCTTTTTTTGAGTATTATAAGCAACCACTTGGAACTGAATAGGGTATAAATTGAAGTGATTCTATTTAGACCTTTTGATGTGACCAGGAGAAAGATATCCCTCTGTTGACTGGACCTGCTAGCTACGCTTCAGTTTAAAGGGGTGTGAATGATTACTCGGTAACAGGGCTTGACTATATCAAAGAATAAAGCATAAAGATGCCTACCAGAACAAATAGAATTGCTATACCAATCTTCATTTTGTCTTCCGGCAATGACTTTTGCAACCGGGGTCCGATTTGCCCCCCAATAATCACTCCGGGTATGGTGAAGATGATGATATTCATAACCTGATTCATGACTGCATTATCGCCAGTAGCAAATTCATAAAAATGCCCGATGGAAGCAAATAAAACAGTAATAACCACTACAAACACTGACGTTGCTACCGCTACAGGGGTCGGTACCTTACATCTGGCGACCAGGTGATATTCCTGCAACTCAGCCAAACCCACTGAAATCATTCCCACAAAGGCAGCGTCTATATTTAGTGTGTCCGTATTGGGAATATTCACACCGAGTTCATCTCCATGTTGTGCTTCATACATCCTTCTGGCACTGGCTACATAGGCTTTTGTTGGTGTACACCCGACATTGAGACAAGTACCTCCAAAGTGTTCCTTTTCTATAAAGGCAACCTTTTGCCCCTCAGCCGCCAGCTTGAAAACCAGGGGCGTTCCCGCCTGTCCTGAGCCAATGATAATCGCATCATATTTTGTCAATTTACTCGGGTCAACAGTTACAGTCGTCTCCAGCCTGCATGGACGGACATTGAACAGTCCCATAGCTGCAATAAACACAGCAATCACCCTGCTTCGGTTTCCGAACCGTTTTACAGTTTTCACATTCATAGAAGAATTGGCAGGCATCAGTCGGCATTTCTTCACGCTTTTCAAATCCACAAGTGGGACATGTAATTTTTGAGTCCTTGACTAGCGTCATTCTGGGGTCCCCGTTTCATAGGGATTGTTCGGGTCATTGCTCCACTCAAACCAGCCACCATCAAAAATTGAGACATGCTCCCAGCCCATGAGCCAGGTACAAAACCAAGCCTCACTGGCACGCCAGCCCGTCCCACAGTAAAAGGCTAAATGTTTGTCTGAGGTAAGGTCAGATTTTAACAACATGGATTCGATTTCACAAAGACTACGCATGGTATCATCATGATTGCGATAATTTTCCATATGGTAAGCATCTGTACCGCAATTTCCGAAGACGGCTCCTGGAATGCGCCCCTTTTTCTGGATATAGTGATAACCACTCACCTCACCCAAAAACTCTTCCCAGCTTCTGACACTCACCAGCTCAGATTGGGGATCAGACAGGTATCGTTTCGCCTCTTCAATCAGCGTGATATATTTGGAGCGTTCAGGAATTTTCAAACCGCTTGATTTAATTTTCGTGGGGAGTGTTTCATCCCTGGTAATACGACCCCCTTCACGAATCCATGCCTCTAACCCGCCATCTAAAACATGGACATTCCTAACACCGGCGAACATTAAGAGCAGGGCCGCCCGCATAGAGGCAAGTTGACCTGCATGTTGGCCGGGTTGTTCCTGGGACATATTAGGGTTCGCCGTACGACCATAAAGAATAACCGAAGTATCTTTGCTGATTCCATGAGCACATAACTCTTCCTCAATTTCGGTGTTTGTTCGGTGATTCCATGTCGTTTCATCTTCCAGGGCCAGGGTATCCAGCCAGATCGCTCCAGGAATATGACCTTCGTTGTAATCTCCCCAATTATCAAAGCTAACATGGGCGAGGACGATATCCTGTTGTGGCAGGTTTGAACTCAAAATATTTCGTAGCCATTCTGGGTGCACGAGATGTTTATAGCGCGGGAGGCTTCTAACAGGTAATTCTGCATCTTCGAAGTATGCAAGCATTCCTCCACTATGTGTCGATAGTGATTTGAAGCCCAATGATAATAGTTTATGAGCACCAGCATCCATCTCCTCTTCACTATATCCTGTAAGAACAATGGCTGTAGCTGGGGTAATATTTTTACTCTGTAATATTTGAAGAATCTTATCCTGACTAAACTCACTAAACCAGCGGGAAGGAAAAGAAATAGCCTGGGGTATATGACCGCCTCGTTCTTCATCCATTAATGGCCAGCCATTAAAAGCGGCAGTGTTGCGTAAATCTACGATTTTAATGGTCTGGTTGAAATGCTGCTCAATGAGTTCATTTGAGGTCAGTTTTGGAAAATTCACCGTTCTTTACTCCTGTTTAGTGTCTGTCTTTAAACGCTTCCCAGAAACCGTTAAAACGGTTTGTGAAATTCAAGCTGCTCAGTAACCCGCGACTTAAGTCGTAGGTTATTAAATACTTAATCAGCTCGTAACTGTTTTAACAGTTTCCTGTATTTTAAAGAAACAGCACCTTTATGGATAGACACTATTTAGACAAATGGAAACAATTTTGTTGGCTTAGATAAGTCCACAATGACACCTACAAATTTTCAAGAATAAACTGGATTACTTCATCCTGATTGGGCATGGATCGGTGACGAAAACAACCCCTTAAAACATGTTTTGAGAATGGGGTTACTCCGGCTGCGGCTGATGCTAAGACGATTCCATCACCATCGTTTCCAAGCCAGTAATGCTCATTAAGAAAGCGAGATTGTACGATGTGCACTTGCTTCTGTGCATCCGCTTCTGCAATGCGAATTTGCTCTAATGTTTGTTGGCAATCACCCATAACCACAAACTTTTCAGAAGATATTTGTCCCCAATCTATCTGGTTTAAAGCACCCTGAAAGAGTACACCTCTCCGTAAAGCAGCCTGGAAAAATGATTGGTACTGTTGGCTGAGATCATGGGCCAAATCAGGGCCACTGTTCGGAAAGCTGGTTTGGCATAATTGTTCAAATTCAGACCATTCACGCTTCTCGAAAATACTAAAACCTGATTCTTTCCATGTGTTAATATGAGAGAGGTCAATGGGAACTGTTTGATCATCTGTATCTGCAAAAAGATCTGGGTTATTAAAGGGCAGCAATTCATAGATAGCGGGCATTGTGAATGTCGCCCAGTTTGATATCGTCAGACCCGGACCAATCCACTCCCCTTCATGAAGTGATTTAAATGCCATGGGTGTACCACCGAAGGGAACGCCCAAAAAGAATACCTTATCAATATTTGGAACACCGGCGTAATCAGGCGTGAGGCTGGAATCACTCAGGACATCTTTACCTCCATACATGAGGTAGTACTGAGCAAGCAGACCACCCATACTATGGGCGATCAGGGTCACTTTTGTACCCGGTGGAGAAACAGCTTGAATCGCCTCAATACGCTCAGCCAATAGTTTCGCAGTAAGCACAAGATCTTGACGCCAGTCGTACGAAAAAAGATAGATATTATCACTCCCGGAACAGCGTTGAATGTCTCCTTCAACCAAACCGCAGCTTGAGAAGGAATGAATCAAATCCTCATAAACGGTGACAGACCCCACTCTATTGAGCATTTCAAAACGGGAAAGCACATTGGCTGCGATGAGGCCATCTGCATGTGTCGCATCAACGGGTAATTCTACCCCATCCTTTTCTGGAAAGAGCAGAGCCTCATGAGGATTCGCTACTTGCAGGTCTATCATTTTACCCCAGACCACCTCATTTGTTTTGGGGTTAATGAGGGCACTACCCATGGCGCCTGGAATGATAATAATAGGGTTTTTCGGATGGATTTGGGGGTTGGCGGAAGATAGCAGTGGCGTAAGCAGGCCACATGAATTGAGTAGCAAGGAAATGAGCAGTAGACCAATAATATTAAGTGGATTCATTATTCTTTGAGACTTCATAGCTACAACATAACTATTTACATGGCCTTAACATGTAAAATGATCTGATGTGTCGGATAGCAGTCTTTTAGGTTTCTTTTTATGCCGGTTTCAACTTTGTCTCATTTGTCACTTTCAGGCAGTCCAAAAAATATTATAGCGACAATTTGTATTTAGCTAAACAACCCCACAGATTTGAACTGTTTTCAATTAATAATGGCAGCTATGATTTGAGCTCGCTTTAGTCCAAAGGTGTAATGCTGGGTCTTGGGTTTTTGATTTAAGCGGATGGCGCTATAGCTGATAACAATGGCCACCCCATCACTAAAATTATGCAAGGCATCTGATATTAATGATAGACTGCCAGAGAGCAGACCACCGATGATCTCGGCAATGCTGATCAACCAGTTCAAAATTTAAGTAATCAGTAGCCGTAACCCTGATGTCGGGGCGGTATGTTCATGGTGATGGCTCACAACTCTATCTCTTTTTTTAATCTTAAAATTTATCTCTGCATGTTTTGATCTGTGGTGTGCCTATCGAACTTCCAGTTCAGAAATCCAGTTTCCCAGGGCTTCTTTTGTGGGTATTCTGCCGGCGCTCATGACTTTATCATTTAGCAAAAGTCCTGGTGTCATCATGATACCCAAATCAGCAAAGCGCTCTAAGTCTGTCACCTTTTCAATCTCTGCGGATATGCCTTTCTCCGCGACCACTTCCTTACATAATTGGGCCAATTTTTGGCAATTGGGACAACCGCCTCCGACTACTTTGATGTTTAGCATTTCAGCTCCTTTTAATCATTTAAATATTGGTTTTGCACTCATTTATCTGATACTCCAAATCATTTTGCCCGTCTTCTGGCTCTCGCACAAGTTGCTTGGACCTAGAATTAATAGGCGAATTGTCAATCACCTTCTTAAAACATTGAACCGTATATGATCCCGCTTAGGGTAGCCATGATTACCACCAGGGTAACATAGACCATTGTTTTCTGAGTTCCAATCACACCCCGGATAACCAGCATATTGGGGAGTGAAAGGGCCGGTCCAGCCAGTAAAAGTGCCAGAGCCGGTCCTTTTCCCATGCCGGCATTCATCAGACCTTTTAGAATGGGGACTTCAGTGAGAGTAGCAAAATACATGAAGGCTCCCACGATGGAGGCAAAGAAGTTTGAGAAAAGCGAGTTACCACCTACCAAACTAGCAATCCATTCATTGGGAATAATGCCTCTCCCTCCGTCCTGAGTCCCAAGTAGAAACCCTGCTACCAGCACGCCAACAGCCAATAGAGGCATAATCTGCTTGGCAAAGCCCCAGCTCTCATTCATCCATTCCTCGCCTTCTCCCCGACTGAACGAGAGAACGACCGAAAGACCTACCACACCGACAACAAAGGGAATCAGCGGGTGTGCTGGCCAGATCATAGCGCTGACTAAAACCAGAACGACGACACTCCCAACCCACCATTTGTTGAGCTTGAGAATAAATATGAGCGACCCTGAAAAAAAGAGTCCAAAAATGGCAGTGATCACCCACTTCTGGTGATACAGAAATGCCCAGAAACCTTGATCTTCATTGGGTGAACCCCAGTTGACAAATACCAGTATCAGTACCATGACAAAGAAATGAAAAGCGGTTTGCCAGATGGGTCGGACTTCTTCTTCCTGTGGCATGGCCATTTGCAAGGCGGCTTTGGCTCCTTCTTCCTTGCGATAGATGAATGCCATGAGCCCCCCGATGACGATGGAAAAAAAGACTGCTCCTACAACACGAGCAATACCTAATTCAAATCCCAAAATCCTGGCCGTGAGGATGATAGCCAGAATGTTGATGGCCGGTCCTGAGTAAAGGAAAGTGATGGCAGGACCCAGCCCTGCACCCCGTTTATGAATTCCGGAAAACAGCGGGAGGATGGTACATGAGCACACCGCCAGGATGGTTCCGGAAATAGAGGCCACCAGATAAGAGATCCATTTTTTGGTACCTGCTCCAAAGTATTTGATTACCGCTGACTGACTGACAAAGACTGCAATCACACCGGCAATAAAAAAGGCCGGTATCAGACAGAGGAGTACATGCTCCTGAGCGTACCATTTGGTGAGTTCAAACGCGGAGAACAGGGCTTCTTTAAACTCAGCATTCTGCACTGGCATAAAGTAGGCCAGCATAAAAAAGCCACCGATCCAGAGCAGTGGTTTATATTCTTCTTTCCAATTCATTTGCTTCTCGTATTCCTAAATTTTGACACATAACGAATTAATTGGTTTGTTTTTTCAGGTCCCACAGATTTGAAATCGATCAACACCCACCAGCTGCTGATTATCATGCTGAATGGTGTCATCATCTTTCAGGAGCTCATGTAATTGCAACATAACGGATTCGATTTTCTCGGATTCCATTTTGGTGGCCAGGCGATAATTCACCCAGCGTCCATCTTTCTCATCCATGATGAGATCGACATTGCGTAGAATGGATAGGTGTTTTGAAACGGTAGAATTAGCGAGCTCTAGAATTTCCACAATCTCACAAACACACAAGGACTTTTCCTGGAGCATCAAGAGAATACGTAACCGGTTCTGATCTGAGAGTGCTTTATAAAGATTGGTTGACTGTCGCATAATTACTCCATTTCGTTATCTGGCGAAATATACTTACAAACCTTGAACGGTCAAAGAATTATTTGGAACCCGTTTCCTGAGGAGAAGAATTATCACCCACATGTGAATACTTAACGACTATAGGTGCAATTTTTAAGCAACCAAATGGACTTCCCTTGGGTTAGCAGATACCTGTTAAGGTAAATTCTATGTAAGAAGGAGGAAGTAAGTTGAAGCAAAAGAGATATACAGAAGCATTAAAAACAGAAGTAATCAAACAGGTGATTGAGCGTGGTTATACAGTCCTTGTAGTCAGCAGGGTATAATTTTCGATACCACCCTTAAGATTGACCAGATTAGTAAAATTGTATCTGTTTTGGAGTAGTTTGATGACATGCACGGAACGAATGCCATGTTGACACACCACGATCAATTCCGTTGTAGTAGGGATTTGATCCAGGGATAATTCAATTTGCTGAACGGATATGTTAATGACATCTTGATGATCAACTTTTGGCATTTCCCAGGATTCTCTGACATCCAGTATTTTCAATGCTTCATCGCCAAGACGAGGAATCAGTTCCTCCAACGATATTTCATTTAATTTATTAAAATGATTCATATCCCGATATCTGTTTCATGATTTTTAAAAGCTTCAACTGCAGGTGTGTCCCGACTATGAGATGGGTGAGTTTAGATGACTCGAATCACCAAACCCACCCACACAGTATTTGCTATAGCTGGCAGGTCATGTCCTGACCGCAACACATGGGTGATTTAATCTTACCATGATCGTTGGGGCAGCGTGAGACCTGAACAGTATTGCCGTTATCAAGCTTGATATTATCGTTCACCAGTGGAGCATCACATTTTGCACAAGTTGCATTGACACCCATTCCACATACGGAACATTCATAAGTAGCCATTTAATTTCTCCCTTTTTTCATTTAAAAAACTTTTGTCTGCCCTCATTGAGAGCATCTGGTGCAAACTAGAGTGGGCGAAAGCTTATTCAAGACATAATCCATCATGTATTATATTTTTGTCGACCATTTTATAGGGTTGATCATTTTGAGGGAGAAATCTGCTCCAGGACTTCTGTTACAAACACTTTTAATCCATCTACCTGTCCCCTGGCTTTCATGCGTCCCATGGCCAGGGTAAAAACGGAAGCATTAGGGCCGATGACTTCAGAAACGACACTCTCATCAGATTCACTATCAATATCAGGCAGCTGGAGATCCTGTAGAGCAACGCCATCCATAACTGGATCTTGCACTTCAATATCGATAATATCCTGATCCTCAGACCCAAAAATAATGGCTTTACGATTCCCGCCATAATCAGAACCATCTGCCCGGTCATGGGCCTCACCCACTCTGTGAAGGACCCATTTAAAAAAGGGTGGACCAATGATTTGATTCATCACGATGACAGCAATAATCATTGTCGCAAAGGATGGTCCCCATACTGGAAATTCTACGGCAACTTCTTTTGCCAGTCCCAATCCTACTCCGGCTTGTGTTATGTAAGCCATCCAACTCATTTTGTTATGTTTAACAGGATCACCAGCGATCGTACCCCCGACAAATGATCCAATAAATATCCCAACCAGTCGAATAAGAAATAGGATCAAAGCTATAGGCCAAACTGTGATCATGACATCTAGAGCCAGAGAAGCCCCAGTCAGGGTGAAAAAGACAACATAAATGGGTGGGGAGACATCATGGAGGACCTTGGCAAACTCAGACCTGTATCGACTAAAATTTGTGACAAAAAAGCCACCGATCAAACTAATAAGCAGCGGTTCCAAAAATATTTCTACGGGGAGTACATGTGAATGGCTCAAATCTCTAACCACTGCAGCTAATGCAAAGACAGTATAGCCAAGCAGCAAGATGAGACCTGCTTTAAACTCACTTCTAACGCGAAGGCTGAGAATGTGCTGTAACAATTTCCCAACAGTGATTCCCACTACCAATGAAATAAGTAATTCTGCAAATAGCATGAGCACAAATTTTAAATCTAGCCCCAGATCTGACAGAACCGCAAAGGTCCCGCCACTATGAGTTCAAATTCAAGGACCCCCAACACTAATGCAAAATCTGGTACTCAATATATCTTAAAGAAGACTTTACTTATCTTTTTACCAGCCTTCCTTTTAGTTTTCATAGTCACACTCTCAACACTCTCCAGCTTTAATACAAATCAAAGGCTGGCCTTCCAGGAGAGAGAAAATTACACAACGGATATTCAAGCCAATCAATTGGGAAATGATCTTTGGAATAATATTGTTATCAGCATCCTGGATCGCTGCAAAATTTAACCTGGATCGCAATACCAACGCCAAAACACTGCGTTCAAATGCAGATAAGTACCGTCGAATTGCTGTATTTGAACGTCGTACACAGTTGGAAAATGGCAAGAAACGAGGGCGAGGCTTAGGATTGGCGATTGTGAAAAGAATTGCCACCGCACATGATGGTTCCGCATGGGTTGAACCAAACGCTCCCCAGGGAAATAGATTCTGTCTCCGCATTCCCAGCTAACCAATTTTATTTATGGATCAGGTTATACTAATTAGTGTCTGTCCATAATGCCATTATTTAATAAAATTACGCTAAACCGTTAAAACGGTTATATCTTAGTTAAGTTGCTAATAACCCACGACTTAAGTCGGGGGTTACTGATACAGTTATCAGCCAATAAACCGTTTCAACGGTTTTTAGATTGAGTTTAAAGACAGACCTAATTACAGTTCAAAAGTGCCCATAACTTACCCACCCCTAGCCCCTCCAAGAGGACTTGGTTCGACTGCGGCTCACCCATAAAAAGTCATTGATGGACAACATGAAAGTGGTATTAAATATTTGGCGTTTTGACTAGAGTTTGAACAAATGTACAAATGCCGAAAAGACCTCTGCATTAAGGCGTAAGCCCATGTCAAACTTCATAAGGGTCAGGGCATCATAAAGTGTGAGCGATGGTTTGTATAAGCGTCTTGAGGTCATCGCATCAAACACATCAGCTACTGCACAAATACGGCTATATATGTGAATTTCATTACCCTGTAAACCATGGGGATATCCGGAGCCATCATCTCTTTCATGATGCTGGGACAAGATAATTTTACTCTCTACCGTCAGTAGACCAGCCTCTTCAAGGATAATATATCCGTCCATAGGATGTTGCTCAATAATGCTGCGTTCACGCTCATTAAATTTGCCTGTTGAGTAAAGTAAATCACTGGGGACATTTGTCATTCCCAGATCATGTAAAAAGTAAGCTGCGCTCAGCTCCTTCATATCGTGGGGCGTCGACTCCCCAAAGAGTTTCTTCGTGAGCAAGATTGACATGACCCCCACATTAATTGAATGTGTATATGTATAATGATCTCTCGAGGTGATGTGGAACAGTTGTGTGGCCGTTTCCTGATCTGCGAGAAGTAAGTCTACAATTTCTGAAACCCCTTCTTTAAACTGGATGATCTTTCCAGCAGTTGGGTCTTTAAGGATGTGATCCATTACGTGGAGACAAACTTCATAAAGATGACTGGCTTTTCGTTTTGGAGCGACTGAGGCATCCGTTAAAAACTCACCAAAGCCACTGGGCATGAGAGGAGGACCCAAATCAATTTCAGATATTTTCTTCGGGACGTCCTTTTTTACGTAATTTGGTTTTGGAGTCGTTTCTGGACGAACGCTGCTTTTTTGCGGATCAACAGTGACAACTCTCAACCCACTTTTAACAATCTTTACAAGTTGCTCATCATTCTTGATCAAAAAATTATTGCGAATAAATGCGTGTTTTGTCCAATTTCCAGGCAATTGGACATACATACCGATCTTTAAATCTCTAACATTTACCTTCTTTGGTCGGTCAATAGGTCGCATGGGCAAATTTTAAATCAGATCAACCCGATGCGCAAAGCCTATATTTTAAAAAAATGGCAATTGATGCCCTTGTTTGGTACGAGACCAAAACTTTCCTTTCGGGCTTACTATTAATCTCTTTCCAGGTTGCACACCCTCCTGAAACAGATCATTACGTCATTCTTAGCGCACCTCCTGCTATGAGAGTTTTGCATTGATTGCGTGGACAATATTTATAGTTTCTACAACAGCTTATGGGCAAAACACTTAAAAAGAAAATCAATAGCATTGTCAAATATTTTGGCCAGCGAAAAGAAGCCCGTCATTTTGATCGAGATCCCATTGTTATTGGTGGCTGTGGTCGGTCTGGGACAACCTTGCTGCTCTCAATTCTAGCAGCCCATCCTGATATTTTTGCTGTTCCCTATGAAACTGTCGCACTTATGAAATGGGGTCCCGCTTCAACTGATCCTGGCGCACCCAACCTGCCAACACGAATTGACCGTTTTTATCGATATTTGCTTGTTAAGCCAGTCCCCAAAAATGTGCATAGCTGGTGTGAGAAAACCCCTCGAAATGTGCGTTATATCGGAAATATTCTCAACCATTGGGATCAGACCCGGTTTATCAATATTATTCGTGATCCCAGGGATGTATTGACTTCCCACCATCGTGATAAACCTGGTGAATACTGGGTCCATTTAAATCGTTGGGTTCGGGATGTGAATGAGGGACTTCAGTTCAAAGATCATCCGAGAGTTTTCACGATTCGTTATGAAGATCTTGTACAGAACTTTGAACCAAGTATCCGAGAATTGTGTGATTTTCTGGGGATTGAGTGTGGACCTGAGATACTCAACTGGCACACCCATACGACCGTTCGCAGAAACAGATCATGGAAGGGCAAAGTCGTCAAGTTGCATTCCGATTCTGTGAAGAAATGGAAGCGACCAGAATATGAGGATAGATTGAAGCAAATCATGGGGGATGATCGCATCATCAAACTTATGGATCTTCTGGGTTACCATTAACATAGCTTAATCCTGTGTTTGCTTCCTATTACCAATTATTGGAGTTGGTCATGAAAACTGCTCTATCAAAAAAAATACGCATCCTATTCATTATCATCATATTGACATCCGGCTTCGGATTATTAGGATGTGCATCGACATATCAAGACGAAAACACGTCTGAATATCCAAGACAGGGTGCCCGATCCTCTCAATACGTTGAAGGCCCTCATCTGATATATAAGAATGATCAAATCATCATGCTCAACAGTACCGAGTACAATGGACAAATGGTGCTGGTGACTGAAGTACTAAATCAATCTTCACTAGATTCTCTTCAAGTCTATAAAGCAGGTTTTTTGCCCCGATCTTTTAAGGTCAGATTACAGGATTCGATCAGTCAGCCCCAAACTCATTATCTACCTGCAGACTCCATTTTTGCTGTTTCAGACATAGAAGGAAACTTTAACACTCTGGTGAACCTGTTACAGCAAAACAACGTTATCAACGACCAACTTGATTGGATCTTTGGGTCAGGTCATTTTGTCCTAATCGGTGATATTTTTGACCGTGGAAATCATGTTACTGAAATGCTCTGGTTCTTATACCACCTGGAAGATCAGGCCCGTGAGAGTAACGGTTTTGTCCACGCAGGGCTTTCTCCCACAATACTGCAGAGCGGTTACAATCTTGAGGATATCAACAGACTCGCCCATGCAAGCCTTGGAAAAGCGAAAACCGGTTACACAGAAACGGATCAATTAATCCAGGGGAAAGCTGGTCCATTTTGGTACAGAGGCTATTTTGATGTAAACATAGAGAGCTCGGGACCCCGAGCCACCCAAACAGATGTAGACAGCATCCTGGATCACTTTGGAGGAAGTCTGGTCATTGTGGGACACACCCATGTTACCCAACCCGAGTTACGCTACCAGGGCAAAGTATGTGCTATTAATGTGGTTCAACCTGCAGATCATCTTGTATACACACCACCTGTTCAGAGCTTTGGGATTCTAATTCAGGGATCAAATATTTTTCGTGCTGATGAAAATGGGGTACGCACGAAGCTAACTATCGAGTGAGACAAGAGGGCTAACCACTCCATCTGTTTATTATAAAATTCCAGTAACTGATCAAGTGGTACCATTGTAGGCGGGGACACATAGCTGGTCTTTCTGAGTGCAACGAAGAATCTCTTGGTTGAGTGTAATGCCTAACCAAACAGGGGAGATTCTTCACTCTGTTCAGAATGACTATACCCGTTACACTATCAAACTGGTATTATTCACTCAACCGGCGTGATTGATCGTTTAATACACCCGCTTCCAATAGCTCCTGCCTTAACCGTTCAACTTCCTGTGTTAATTTGGCAATTTGCTCCTTGCCCTTGAGGGCAAATGATAGTCCCGCCATTCCAAACATAAACCCCATTATTCCCATAGCTTCCATCATCTAGCTCCCTCTTTTGCTGCCTCTTTCAACGAGACATCTTCTCTGTATACATCAAAATTCATATCTTCCAGTCGAAGGGACCGAAGGATGGAACCTATTCCAATTGCAACGGTAAGTTGGAGATAAAGACTCATCAAACTTGAAGCCAAATACTTCAGCTCAAATGTTTGCAGACCCTCCACCGTCACGATAAAAACACTGGCTACAATACTCATGACAAAAAGTGATCTCAAAGAAACTCCCATTTGCCGAATCCTGTCGGAGTGAGCCTGGTGAGGGTCTTTTTTCTTGCCTCTCAAATTCCAGGTAATAATTGCGACAAAGAGTAAATTCATAAGCGACAGTGATACGAAAATGACCAATGTATCATTGCGCGGATGAAACTCAAATCCATGGATCATATAGAAAAAGAGTATGGTGCCCACATACATAAATACAGACAGCCCAACCATCACAGGAGAAACAAAATCAAAAAGGCGGCGTGGGTTTAAATCTGCATTTCGGGTGGTCCGTTTATCTGCTTCTCTCATCATTTTAGAATTCGTATAGCCGAATAATTCGATTAGGAGAAAGGGAATGATCTGTAAGCCCCAGAAAGCAAAGGGTAGCATCTCTGGAACATAGCCTTCAGATTTTCCATCCCATACGCCTATGGAGACGAGCAGAATGATGCCAAGTGTAAGTATGGCTTTGTTTGTAATCTCATATATTCGCATTCCATTCGCATAGAACTCTACAGGTTTTGTATAAAACTTGGGGTATTCTGTGGCTGGATAACGACTTAACATTTGCCGCATCTGACTCAGAACTTTTTGGGGGTAGAAGTGTGAGACCAACAAGAGCTGGCTTAAAAACACAACATAAAACAAGATATTATCATACATAATTAGTTTCCTTAATTCTTATACTTATTCATTTCATTCCCGAATGCGATCCGGATCTCGGAGTCTGTCACACCGGCATCTCGAAATAATGCTATCGTTTCACCCAGTTTGCTTGCAACCCACTCATTGAGATCAACAACACAATTCGCTTTTGCATCGGGATGAATAAAAGTCCCCCGATAACCTTTGGCTTGAATGATTGAATCACGCTCCAACAAACGGTAGGCTTTGGCCACTGTCTTATTGTTGAGATCTAAATCGTTGGCCAATTGCCGAATGGATGGCAAAGCGGCACCCGGTTTAATCCCACCGGACATTACAGCAGCTTTTATTTGCTCCATGAGTTGGGCAAACAGGGGATCTGATCCTTCAATATCTATCACAATTTTCATATTCGCTGACTCCTCATTGTACCACTTGCTGTAATGGTACACCTGGAACAACTGATTTGCAAGAACAATTCGCAAGAAATCTTAACGAATGCCAAATCCGCATTAACAATTCTATCAGGCCTGTGAATTCTTCGCAAATATTGCAGTTCAAAATCCGAGCAATCCCAAGGGGAAGTTTGTGATATACATCATGAAACAAAACAATGATGCTATCGGCCATTATTACTCTATTTAATATCACGATTTTTGCAGACCGTTTGCAACTATTACACCTGTATGATATCGAATTTCACTTGTATGCGCTGAATCAACAAAACTGAACCTGCTTTAAGCTAATTAAGGGATTGAGAATGAAACATTGGATCACCAGACTAACTGCATCGCTTGGATCAATACTTTTTATCTTTATATCCCCAACCCAAGCTCAAAACGAGAGCAGTAAAAGCGCTGGTACTGGCAACATTGAGATCATATCAAGTCCTGATCAGGCCATGGTACATATTGATGGAAAAAAGCTAGGACTCACCCCCTAAAGTCAAAGATCTGGAAGTTGGAGAGCACACACTTCTAATCCACAAACAAGATTATGAAGATCATGAACGGACCTTTGTTTTGGAAACAGGATCAAATAAATCGATTGGTGTAGCCCTTGAAAAACTGACCCGTGTCAGTATCAAATCAAAACCCAAGGGGGCCACTATTTATTTAGATGGTAATTTGATTGGTACCACGCCCTTCAAGTCGCAGCTACCCACGGGAAAATACGCCCTTCAGTTAAAGCTACTTGGGTATGCAGATATGAATCAGGATGTCATTATTGTTGAGAAATACTCTAGTAAATTCACGCTCTCACGACTTTTCCAAATTAGTTTTTCTTCTGAACCAGCCGGGGCAGAAATATTTATGGATGGAAAATATCTTGGAGATACGCCATTAACGGGTGATTACCCTACTGGTAAACATGCCCTTAAACTCCAGCTTGATGGCTATGAGGCGTTTGAAAAGCAGGTCAATCTTAAGAAAAACATGAGCATTACAACTGAGTTAAAGAAACCAGGATCAGGGGGTGGCTTTTTTAAGAAAACCCTATTCATGGCAGCTCTCGTTGGTGGAGGATATTATTACTATATCACTTATGTGGACATTCCAGCCGATACAGGCTTTCCCACACCACCCAGTCGACCATAAACCGCAGCTAATATTTGCAATTTTTGACCACACCTGAGGAAATATGAAAAACCAAAACCTGAATACTACCTCCCAGCTCAAAACTTTTTTAGTGATGCTCCTATTAACTGTCATCCTGCCCTCTGGCATTTTTGCCCAAATACAGGCTGGAAAATTTTCCCAGGTTATTCGGATGGTTTATCTTCCATAAGAAATGATATGAATAACCATAGCTTATCCATAGCCCCGAGTTTCAGTTCCTCACGGGGGGATTATAGATTTCTATGGAAAAATGGGGCTTTAGCCCAAGATATACCGGAACACAATTGGGCTAAAGCCCTGGAATGCTAGTATTCTTCTACCCCCAGGCTGAAGCCTGGGGCAATTATTCATGGCTCAACTTCACCTGAAATTCGAATAGGCTCAATTCCCCTTTAGAAAAGCCCTTCAACAGAGAGATATCTCTCACCTGTATCATAACAGAAGGTCAGTATGGAACAGTTTGGTTTGAGTTCAGCCAGTTTTTTGTTCACAGCAGCCAATGAGGCGCCTGTCGATATTCCAGCCAAGACACCTTCTTCTCGACCAATTTTCACAGCATACTCAAAAGCCTCATCCTGGGTTACCTGGATATTTCCATCCAATAAATCAAGAGCCAGATTGTCCGGAATAAATCCAGCACCGATCCCCTGTATGGGATGAGGACCTGGCTCTCCTCCGCTGATGACTGGAGAAAGCGCTGGTTCCACTGCAAAAACCTGCAGTTTTGGAAAGTGTTCCTTTAAAGCACGACCCACACCTGAGATATGACCTCCAGTCCCAACTGCGGTAATCACATAATCCAGGCCTTGCGGGAAATCAGCGATAATTTCCTGGGCTGTTGTTTTGTAATGCGCTTGAGGATTGGCGGGATTTGTAAACTGGGATGGAATCCATGCATCAGGTATTTCTGACTGTAGCTTTAGAGCAATCTGCATGGCCCCTTCCATACCCTCTTCTCGTGGAGATAATTCAAACTCAGCACCATAGGCAGTCATTATTTTGCGCCGCTCAATTGACATTGAATCAGGCATGACCAAAATAACTCGATAACCTTTAACGGCACCAGCCATCGCCAACCCTATTCCTGTATTCCCACTGGTTGGCTCAATAATTACTGATCCAGGTTTTAAATCCCCAGCCCGTTCCGCTGTCTCTATCATATTGAGAGCTACACGATCTTTGATACTTCCACCAGGATTCTGTCGTTCCAGCTTCATCCATACTTGGGCATCGGGGAAGAGTCGGTTCAAGCGTAGATGGGGAGTATTGCCAATACTTTCGAGGATATTGTTAATTTTCATTATTACTCCCTTGGGAAATCTTGCGACTATCCTTCACCACAGACTGCTGGTGACGATAAACAGTGGAGTAAGCGGGGACACTAGCTGTTAACCAAACATTGCCGCCAATGGTCGTATCGTGTCCAACGACTGTATCTTTTCCAAGAATGGTACTTCCGGCATAAAGGATCACGTTGTCTTCAATCGTAGGGTGTCTCTTTGTATGTTTGAGTCGCTTCTCAACGAACCGTGCTCCTAGAGTCACCCCCTGGTAGATTTTTACGTGATTACCGATGATGGCTGTTTCTCCAATCACAATTCCCGTACCATGATCGATGTAAAATGATCGTCCAATAGTTGCTCCAGGGTGAATATCTATTCCCGTTTTACCGTGGGCGTACTCACTCATCACACGTGGCAGAAAAGGCACGCCTTCCTGAAAAAGTAGGTGGGCCAAGCGATGAATGGTGAGCGCATAAAACCCGGGATAACAGGTTACAACTTCCTCCAAACAGTTGGCAGCGGGATCATCATCCAGGATCGTTTTCGCATCTTCTACCAGCATCTCATACGCAGCGGGAATATTTTCGAAGACGTTATGGGAAATCTCTTCAATTGACTTTTCAAGATTTTTTGCAAGAGGCTCTATGAGCGTTTGCAGACTCAGTTGCATCTCATTGAAGCGCTGTTCGATTTCTTCACGTTCCCACTTATTATTTTCCATTATTGGAAAAAGCAGATGTACGATACCATCTATAAATTTATGGGTGTTGAGGATGGGAGGAACCTCAGAACAATAGCTGTCATTTATCCCATCCAGCATGCTTGAAAATGATTGATTCATAATATAATTTTTTCCTTATTGAACATTTCAGATAACTCACAATAGGTTTTCTACACTAACAACACGGAGCTCCACTCCGATGCACAACCAAAGGCAAGCTATCTTTAGAATATAGTATTTAGGTGGATCACTGGATATGGCTAACACTCATCACTTGCATGATGTTTGGAGTGATATCGACCATCTTGAACATTGAATAATATTGATCACCATCCATAGTGTGCGCCCTTTTCCCCGCTCCTTAATTTGTAGGTTCTGAATCGAGACCTGAACCTTTTTCTGCTGTTAAATTAGGATTGATTCAGGGTTGAAAGTGTCAAATGACTGACAAGCATGTGATCAATAATTTGTGAGGGACCATCTAACCCTTCGAGAGCACTTCACCTAGGCTCAGGGCACCCCTCCCCGATATGAAAATCGGGACAGGCAGGGAGGCAAATTGTATGTGTCTCAGGGAACATTAATTTTCCTTCATGAGATTTTGAACCTCTTCTGCACTCCAGCGTCTGGTTCCATCTAAAATGATGGCATCTGGGTGGTTCATCAGCCAATTATCATGGAGTTCTTCCAGTCGTTGAAGATAATCCAGGGGCATAGTGTTTTCTTCTTCACGCCCTCTTGATTTGATCCGCTCAAGACAAACTTCTGCTGGCGTACGGAGATAGATAATTTTATCCGGCTTATCGCAATAGTTTTTTGATAAAAAATCCCAGAGCTGACTGTAGACCTGCCATTCAGAATCATTCATGGCACCGACATTATATAGATTTTTCGCAAAGACGTTTTTGTCTGTATAAATAGATCGTTCTAACACGACTCTATCTCCCTGAACTTTTTCCAGAATTTCAGACCAGGTTTTAGCTCTTGTAGTGAAAGCCATGATTTGAAAAGTAAAGGACCAGCGTTCCATATTCGAGTAGAACATTTCAAAAAGATTGTTCGCAAAACCCTCTCGCCATACATCCACGGGCTCTTCCAGAAACTCAAAATATCCTGACTTCTTGAGCGCTTTCCCCAGGCTGGTTTTGCCTGCACCAATATTACCTTCTAAAAGAAACATCGACCGGTTTGAATGCTGTGCTTGGTCATGACTCATATAATATAAAACTCCCGCTTTAATCAGCTTCCAGCGCTGTAATCCTAGTGTTCGCCACCAAATATTCACCAACAATCTAAACTGGGACGTGGAGAGTTGAAACTAAACGCTAACCCAAATTGGAAATGATGTTCTATCATACCAGTTATCCTTCGACAAGCTCAGTACAGGGGGCTATGATCATACCTTGGAGGGAATAACCGATATAATATTTATAATTCATGCGGCCCTGTTGAAGTACAAATTGGTATTACACCAAGATTCAAAACCCCATTTCGACAATAACTTCCCCATATTTAAAGAACAGGGATATGTGCATGATGTTCAGTTTAAGATCAGACATCAACGTGGCCACTATATAGATATCAGTTTTGAAGGTTGTATTGGATATCATCCAGATGGCAGTTTCAAGCAAACCTATTGTGTTTTTAAAGATATCACTGATCAAAAACTGGCCGAAGATAGCCTTCGGTCCAGCCAAATATTTAATGAAACCCTGCTTAACACTAGCCCTGATATTATTTACATCTTTGACATTCTTGAACAAAAAAATATTTATAGCAATGATGGAATATCCCGAGTACTGGGCTATTCAAGTGATGAAATCACTGATATGGGGGATTCGTTTCTCTCCACCCTTTTTCACCCTGACGACTTAACATTTTATCTGAACAACACTTTGCCACGATATCAGACAGCAGAGGATGGCGAGCTGATTGAAATATTTCATGAACATATCGATGAGATAACTGGTGTATTGTTAGATTTGACCATGCCTCACAAGGATGGAGCCGAAGTTTTTCGTGAGATCCGTAAGCTCAACCCCGATGTCAAAGTCATTCTCTCAAGTGGGTATAATGAACAGGATGCCACGCAACAATTTGTGGGGAAAGGTTTGGCTGGATTTATCCGAAAACCTTATACCTCTGCTGAGCTGACCAAGAAGGTCAAAGAAATTATGAACGATAATGAGTCGTCCCGCGCCTAAGAAATATCTAATTCTCTAACTTGGGATTAAGCGCGAACATGTCTTGTCACAACATGATATATTCAACATGTTGAAGTAAATGCAAAATTGGTATTACACCACTTTGAATTATACGTGATATAAAGTCTGAACGAAACATCCTCAACCAGCATGTAACAGTTGCATTTATCAAGCACTAGAGTAAACTGCGGGAATGAGTGTAGCGATGAATCGAAACAGCCATTTTACAAAAACCCTAAAAGTGATTTTCTCGTTTCTTTTTGTCTATCTCACTTTAGGTGATTGGCATATTCATGCAGCCGCTACACACCAGTGTGAAGAGGAACACACATCGGTTCATTCAGATTTCAAATGGCAAACCCATGAAGCTTGTGAAAATTCTGAGGACATTGAGTCACATGAAGACTATAAGCAAGCTCTTGCTGGTGTAAAAATACTGGTCCAACTGGAGGTTTCTCCAAGGTTGGCCACCCCAATACTTCAGGCCACTCATCAAGGCCAATGCCAGGACTGTCTGGTACAGGTTGAATTAAATCAACTCATGCTTTCTTCCACCCTTCTGCTCATTTAGAACACCCCTCCTACCCGCAACAGCGGAAACCTAAATAAAACGACTAAACTCTCTCCCCCCTTTTGGAGACAAAGATGTATAAATATTTGTTCCTGCTGGTGACATTCATATCACTGGCTCAAAGTCAAACTTCCCTGGAATTTCAACAGGCATTGGAAAGGCGACTCACAACCGATGCCGGTCTACGGGCCTTGCATAAACACCAATCAGCATTAACCCTCAATGCCAAAGCTGAAATTGCCTTTTCTGCTACAGAATTTGAAACTGTTCTAGAAGATTTTGGACAAGCAGAAATTGAAATTGCAGCCAGGCAAACCTTTGAAGCGCCCTCAATCCGAAAAAATAAACTGGAACTCTTCAATACTGATAAATTAAGACTAAATACTGATATCTCAGCTTATCGGGATCAAGTTCACTACCAGTTAAGCAATTATTTCCTGAAAGCCTTTGGAACACATCATTTGTTAGAGTTGGTCAAAGGTCGACTGTCTATTTTGAACCTTATTTTCACCTGGCAGACCAAACGATTTGAAGCGGGGGCGCTTGCTGAATCCGAACTTATCAGATCCAGATTGGCTGTGGCTGAGCTAAGCGCTGAGGTCGCTCAAATTGAGTTCTTACTGATAAATTTAGCTGAGGAGTTTTCCATTTACCTCGAGCTGCCAATTTCTGTAGATATGTTACCAACCGAGCTTCCCCCTTATGCAAACGCTGAAACTCTGAACCTGACCTGGAACCGCGTTGAGGAAGCACCAGCTATTCGTTATCAAGAGGCACAAGTGGCTCACCTAAGAGCAGGGAAACGGCTGGCTGACACGCCTCTGATTACCTCACTCTCTGTGACGGCTGGCTTGAAATTGTTACCAGAATTTAGCCAAAGAGTACCCGTCCTGGGGTTCTCGTTAGAATCCCCTTTATTTTCACAGCGGAACACATTGGTCCAGGCAAAGGAACTCGAAATTCAAGCCAGTTTGGATGATATGGAATTGATTAAATCCACATTAAAACTTAAAAAACACCAATGGCTGACCGAGTGGGACATGAATAACAGTCAACTCGATTTACTCCAGGCTACCCTCATCCCAGAGGCCACCATACTCCAGGAGCAGATCAATCAGGAATATCGAGCGGGGGCTCGGCAATATCTCGATGTCCTGGATGCCCAGAACCTTTTAACCGATCTACAGGCCAAAGCACTTGATCTCCAAGTCAATATGGCCACCCAACTATTTGAGATGAATCTGACCCTTGGAGTTAAAATCTATGAATTCAAATAAATTGTTACTGACGCTTATGCTTGCTATGAGTCTAATCATCCTGATCTCTTGCAATAAAAAGATGGAAGATGACACCGATCATTCCACTCATGTTGAGCATGAACAAGAACCAGTCAAGGAGCAGGGTGCTGGTGATGAGCATGAGGAGGGAATGGATGTTTTCTTATCAGAGGCTCAGCAACAACAAGCCGGTATCAAATTCGTCACTGTTGCATCTGGATCCATTCCTGAGACTCGTAGAATTTATGGCGAAATTAAGTTAAACGAAGATCGTGTGATCCATCAATATCCTAAATACCCTGGTATCGTTCGTGATATTCGAGTCAATATTGGTCAAACGGTTAACCAAGGCGATACGCTTGCCATGATCTTCAATACTGAAACCTTGAGCATCTACCCGGTAATCTCAGCTATCAGAGGTGAAATTCTTGAAAAGCATGCTGTGGTTGGAGCGGTTATCCACGGAGCTGATCCGCTCCTGGTGATTGGTGATCTTTCAAAAGTATGGGTCGACCTGGAAGCCTTTGAAAAAGATCGTCACCTCCTTAAAACCGGAGCACCAATTTCGTTAAGTACAACGGATGGTGAACACACGATCAAGGCCAAAATAAGTTATATCAAGCCAGTCATGGATCGAGAGACCCGCACCTATACAGTTCGTTGTATCATCAAGAACACCTCCCGCAACTGGAATCCCGGCCGGTTTGTCCACGGTGTCATCGAATTTTATGACTCTCAAAAGAAAACGTTGATTCTCCCCGAAGCCAGTATCCAAACCTATGAGTCTGATCTGGTTGTATTCATACCTGAGAAGTCTCATGTATTTGAAGCCCAACCAGTGATCGTTGGTAAAAGAGGAAACGGCTTGGTCGAGATTCTCGAGGGTGTTGGCGAAGGAGACGAGGTGGTATCGGAAGGTGCTTTCTTTCTAAAGTCAGCCTTGGTAACCTCCTCCTTCTCTGGTCACGCCGGACATGGACATTAAGGAACACTAATATGGCTTTCTTAATGAAACAAAAAGTCCTGGTGTTCCTACTTATTGGACTAGTTCTGGGATACGGGTCCTGGCAATACACCCATCTACCGAAAGATGCTTTCCCTGATATATCTCCTGTCATGGTTCCCATCTTTGCAGAGGGCCACGGCATGGCTCCCGAAGAGATCGAACGCCTGATCACCTACCCTGTTGAAAGCTCGATGAATGGGCTGCCAGGGGTAAGCTTGGTCAAATCCACATCAGCCTTCGGGTTGGCAGTCATCTATGTCTATTTCACAGAAGATACTGACATCTATTTTGCCCGTCAGTTGGTCAGCCAGCGTCTCAATTCTGTCATGGAGGACTTGCCTGATATGGATGAGGCACCAACCTTAGGTCCCATTAGTTCCGGGCTTGGTGAAGTCTTTATGTATTATCTTACGCTTGATGAAAATATAGCTGATCTTGAAGGTAAAGATCCCGGTGCCTACCTGCGGGAGATTAATGACTGGCAGGTAAAGTACCAACTCCAGACCATTTCTGGTGTGACTGAGATTCTCTCTATGGGCGGACATGTCCTTCAGTACCAGGTCCAACTGAATCCTTTACAAATGCTTGAGAATAACATCTCGATGGAAGATGTGGTGGCAGCCATTACTGAAAACAACCGGAATGTTGGAGGTCAATTTCTGGTTGTTGGTTTTGAAGAATTCCTGGTACGTGGAGTAGGGCTATTGGAAAACCTGGACCAGATCAGATCAATTCCCCTCAAGGTTTCCAATGGAGTGCCGGTCACCCTGGATCAGATCGCCCGAATTGGTTATGGGAATGAGACGCGTCGCGGTGTTGTAAGTATGGATGGTGCTGAAGAAGTGGTTGCCGGTATTGTCATTAAACTTATCGGTGAGAATTCTTCAGAAGTCATACGGGCGCTAAAAGCTAAGCTTCCAGAAGTGCAGCAATCACTTCCTAGTGGCGTCAATCTGGTGCCATACTACGACCAGAGTAAGCTGGTTTCTGAAGCTACCGGAACCGTGATTACAGCCTTATTTCAGGCTGCTATTCTGGTGAATCTAATCCTATTACTTTTCCTCTGGAATTTCAGAACGGCAATCATTGTAGGGTTTAGTATTCCAATTAGTGCCTTGATTGGTGTGATCTTTATGGGGTGGCAAGGATTATCGGCCAACCTGATGTCCTTTGGTGGAATTGCGATTGCCATCGGCATGCTTGGTGATGGATCCATTGTGGTGGTTGAAAATATTTTTCGGCGACTCCAATCTGATTCCAAGCAAGACTCGGCAACTCGTACAGCCTCGATTATTTCAGCCGTGAATGAAGTTCGCAAACCGATCATCTTTTCGGTAGCAATCATCATCATGGTGTTTCTCCCCATCTTCTCACTCCAGGGCGTTGAGGGGAAACTTTTCAGGCCATTGGCCCTCACCATTGTTTTCGCCTTAATCGGATCATTGATTGCTGCTCTTATCGTTTCCCCAGTGCTCTCCAGTGTGCTCGTTCGCAAGGCCAAAGTCAACGAACCTGGTTTCGTAACACACTTGAGGATGGGCTACAAGAAGCTCCTGACAGTTTTATTTCGGAAGGCCTGGCTTATTTTGATTCCAGCACTGTTGCTGCTGGTCATTAGCCTGGCTCTCATCCCCAAACTTGGAACGGAATTTATCCCCACCCTTGAGGAAGGGGCAATCCAGGTTCTGGTTACCTCTGCTCCCTCTACCAGCCTGGAGACCATGATCGATCTAATACAAAACATGGAACGGGATGTCATTGCCTTCGCTGAAGTGGAGCATGCCATTACCAAGATCGGGCGTCCTGAGGCAGGCAGTCATCCTCACCCTGTAAATTTTGCATCCATGCAAATAACACTCTCGCCTAAAGACAATTGGGAATTACCAGATAAACAGGTTTTGATCGAAACTCTCTCTCGTAAACTTGGCGAGTATCCAGGCGTTCAACTCAATTTCACCCAACCCATTCAAAATCTCTTTGATGAGCTACTTTCTGGCGTAAAAACCCAGCTGGCTATCAAAATTTATGGTGAGGATATTGATACCTTGAGGGTGTATGCTGAGCGTACTGGGCAACTTGTTTCTGGGATTGAGGGTCTGGTTGATCTCGGTGTGGAACAGAGCTGGGGACAACCTCAATATCGCATTGTACCTGACAGAGAAGCCTTAAAACGTTATGATATTTCTGTGGATGAGATTATGGAATCCATTGAATTAGCGGTGGGTGGAGAGGTGATCTCCCAGATATATAAGAATACCCGACGCTTTGGAATTCATGTGAGATATCAGGAGAATTTTAGAAATGATGTCGCCGGCCTAGAAGGTATTCTCGTTCATCGCTCAAACGGAACCTTGATCCCCATGCGAGAAGTAGCATCCGTTGAATCTGTCCTGGGACCGGTCCAGATCAACCGCGAGCACAATCAGCGAAGGTGGACGGTGAATGCCAATATCAGAGGTCGAGATTTGGGAACCGTTGTGGCTGAAATTCGTACCCATCTGGAAGAAGATCTTCAATTACCTGCTGGATATACATTTGAAATTGGCGGGCAATTTGAAAATCAAGAACGGGCCATGCAGCGATTGAGCATTGTCATCCCCGTTGTATTAATCCTCATTTTTGTCCTCTTACTCATGGCTCTGGAATCTGTTAAAGAAGCGGGTCTGATTTATATCAGTATCCCCCTTTCTCTCATTGGTGGAATCTTGGGACTATACTTTTCAGGCGAATACCTCAGCGTCCCAGCAGCAGTCGGGTTTATTGCTGTGTTCGGTATTGCTGTGCAAAATGGCTTGGTATTAATCTCTACGTTTCAACGTCTCCAACGAGAGGGTCACTCTTTTAAAGAGGCTGCTTTACGGGGAGCTGAGATTAGGCTCCGACCTGTTCTCATGACGGCTCTCACAACAATATTTGGATTGATTCCCCTCCTTTTAGCAACCGGGATTGGTTCAGAGATTCAGCGTCCCTTAGCAATCGTTGTCGTTTTTGGTCTCATTACTTCAACATTTCTTACCTTGGGAATACTGCCCATTCTATATCCATGGGTAAAGCAAAAATAAAGCTGATTTTTAGGCCACGAATCATACCACAACCGCATTAAATACACCCCGAATCTTTACCAGGGTCGGTAATTGCGACAAACTGGGTTGACAGACACGACAATATCTGTCCTCATTGTTGTGATCACTCCATTAATGAGTATACTGGGTCCAATATGCCAAATTAAACTAGCGCTATGTGGAGAATAAAATGAACAAAACAGTACTCGGACTTTTAGTAGTCATTTCAATATTTGGATTAATCAGTTGTGAAAATACTGCTGGACCAACAGGCTTAGGAATAAGTGAGCTAAGTGATGGAACACTCGCCAAGAAAAATAGTGGTGGTGGATCAAAACCAGCCTGTTCTGCAGTGGGCACTTCGATTGGATTTAATCAAGCAGGCGATAATACTTATGACATCTCTGAATACACCCTTTGGGCTGGTCAGCAATATGATGCTGGTACGGTTACCATTACAAACGATGATGAAAATATTTATGTAAACTTTTATACCAATGGAACTGCTGATCTGGAAGAGGTTCATGTTTATGTCTGGACCAATCCCGATGATATTCCAAGCAAACGTCCTGCACCTGGACAGGCAGATTACTTTGTTGAAGATATTGATGCCGACAGCTATACTCTCGTTATTCCAGCCAATATTGATTGTGGTGATACCTACTACATCTCCACTCATGTTGCCTTGGATAACGAGGGCTCCAATGATGATGATGACGATTGTGATCATGATGGTAATGATGGTAATGATGGCGATTGCGACTGTGATGATGATGATTGTGATCATGACGGAAATGATGATGACAATGACTCGAACCATAATAATGGTGGTGAAACAGCTTATGCAGGTGACTCTGCCTCTCCAGAATGCTTTGGCTCAAAAAGGGGTGCCTGGTGGGGTTATGTAACTTATAACGTCGACTGTTTCTACAACATTGCCGGGACTGTTTATGAAGATTTGGATAACTCTTCGGATATGGATGTTGATGAGATCGGCTACAGTGACATTACCGTGAGTTTGAACGACGTTTTTGGTACCACCATAACCACCACCATGACCAATGCTGATGGTTCTTATCTCTTTGAATCTATCCCCAGTGGATATGATTATTCAGTGGATATCGAAGTGGGTCCTGTGGGGACAACAGCCACTGAAAATGCTGCTGGTTTTGTAATTTATGATCTTTGGGGAAATAATACAGATCTTGATTTTGGATTTTATACCCCCGTAGTAAATCCTCCAGACTTTTGTGAAATTACTAGCCATACGCTTTGGGTAAACAGCGATGAGGTTGGTGGCAATGTTACAGTATCCAACTCTGAAAGATATCTCCTACTAGAATACACCGCTTCAAGCGGAAGTTATTTTGATGAGATTCGTGTTGATGTTCTCCTGGAGGCTCCTGGCGAACGTGGAGACCTCACCCTTTATACCTACAACTCTCTTAATGATAAAGGATTTGAAGGCACTCCGGCCAGTTATGTCGTGGATATCAAAATATCCAGTTTAACAAATGTTTGTGATCAATCTTTCTATGTGCTGGCTTATGCCCTGGTCGATGGTGAGGTAGCTTATGCTGGTCCATCCTCAAGTTGGGCAACCTCTAATATTGGCGAATGGTTCTACTACATCTCCTCAGGTGTCTGTTGTCCAGATCCTATTGCACAATAAATATTTTTCACCCTATCCTCTTATAGGGCAAAGTGACAAGAAGGGTTCGCGTATTGAACCCTTCTTTATTTCCAGATGTTTCATAACTGGCTGACGGGATTTCCCCTCTATGAATCCTTTCAAATAACACATGGGGGAAGATTTAATGTTTCTATATTGGATGATTAATAGGAATCATTATATGCGAGACAATCGTTAAGCTGCTCAAGTATGATTTCTCATTTACAATTATAGAGTGGAAGTTGATAATGATGGTAATCTCATTAGTGAAATCTTAATTGAGCTCGGTAAAGTCAATCAATATCGAGGGGATGATATTCAGGCTTTGGAGTTTTACAACCTAGCCATTGAATCTGCTGAACAAGTGAACAACTATCGGCTCTTGGGGACATGCTATTCATCTATTGGAAATATCTTTCGTGTGTTGGGTGCCTACGATGAGTCCTTGTCTTCCATCGTAAGAGCAAAAAGTAATTATGAACTTGCAGGCTTTGTGGAGGGATCTGCCTGGATTTCCTACACCATCGGGAGACTTTACCGTGATCTTGGTATCCAGGACGAGGCTAAGACCACTTTTGGCGAATCACTTGAAATATATACCTCCCAGGCTGAAATAAACGGTGACAGTATGGGTGTCGCCCTCTGTCTGGACCAACTGGGAATGATTAACTTAAAGCTGAATGAGCCAGCTTTGGCAAAAATAGATATCCAACGATCACTGCATATTTATACTGAAAATAAATCTGAATATGGTTTATCCAATGCTCAAAAGAATATGGGCAAAATTGCCTATACATTGGGTGAGTATTCAAATGCTGAAAAGTTCTTAGAGCAATCACTGGATACTAAGATCAGGATAGATGATGCCCTGGGTATTCCTGGAATATATATCTATTTGGGATTAACTCTGATCGCTGAGGATCAATGGCAGGTTGGAATGGACATTCTCCAGGTTGGACTGGTGAAAGCTAAGAATAATCATCAACGCCAGATTCAATTTGAAATTTATGGTCACATGGCCAAGGCCTTTGAGGATAAAGGTCAGCTGGCAGAAGCCCTCAAATACTACAAACTGCAATTCAACCATCAGGATTTAATCCTGGCAGACCCTGTCCGGTTTAAGCTCCCAGAACTCCGTGGAATTTATGAGATGGAGCAAAGTCGTCAGAAGATTAAATCCTTAAATCCTTAAATCCTTAAATCCTTAAATCCTTAAATCCTTAAATCCTTAAATCCTTAAATCCTTAAATCCTTAAATCCTTAAATCAAGAAAATCAAGAAAAT
>Ga0307988_1000223_pt1 | contig 43550 bp, 40 predicted proteins | sample EllFjometagen183_FD_203166 | JGI IMG/M metagenome (GOLD analysis project Ga0307988, IMG submission 203166) | Marine microbial communities from Ellis Fjord, Antarctic Ocean - #183 | ecosystem: Environmental > Aquatic > Marine > Unclassified | place: Southern Ocean | collected 2014-10-08 | reverse complement strand
TCTTAATCCACCAGGCACTTCTATATTCTAAGCTTATTCCTGTACAATTTTAGTTTGATAATGCTCATCAAAATTGCTCAAAACGGAGCATTTTATACCTGAAATGTTTCAAGATTAACTCCAGAATCCCAGCGGTAAATGGAGTATTTTGAAGTGGGAGATGCTTCCTGAGTCTCGGATATTATCCGGAAGCATTTTGATCGGGCAACAAGTTAAAATGTGGTCGGCATTCGGCCCTAGAGAGCCAGGACTTCACAGGAATAGTCTTCAATCGTCGATAGAAAAAAAGACCGAGCCATTTGTACTGGTGAGATTTTATTGTAAATATTGTACAACTTTTCTTGTAAGTATATACGTTCAGTATTCCACCAGAGGTAGGCCATTGGTATCCAATTTTGTTTTGTCCCAAATTCTGATTGGGATCGCTATCTGCTCTGATATTCTCTCTTTCCAATTTAAGGAGAGAAAGAAGATTGTGGCATGTTTGATTGTTTCCGCAATATTTATTTCCGGTCATTTTATGTTGTTGGAACACTGGACTGCTGCTTTTCTAGGGTTGCTTGCCGCAGCTCGTTTCACCACCTGCCTGTTTACATCATCGAAAAGGATGATGGGATGCTTCATTTTTATCACATTTGTCATTTCAACTTTTTCTTTTGAAGGATTACTTACTGTCCTTGGCTGTGCGGCAACCGTCTTTACGACCGTTGCTTCTTTTAGTAAGAAGGATAAACTCCTCAGGCAGTTGATGTTGGTAGGCACAATGATCTGGATTACACATAACTATCTTGCTGGCTCCCCAGGGGCTGTACTCATGGAGGCTCTTTTCATCAGTTCTAATCTCGTCGGTTACTTCCGTTATTACATCAGTCCGAAAAAATTGGTACTCCATCCATAAGGACTGAAAATAACAGCTGATCCTAAACTCAACAGTGAATTAAATTTAAGTATCAATTGCATCAAGGACAGCAGATGAACATTATCATAAGACAGTACTTATTAAATGAATTAGATACTTTACACTTTATTGGATAGGTGATTGGATGTAGATCACTCCTCCTCCAATCACTTGCGCGTAATGGAAGACACTTCCTGTATACCTATTTGGGAGTAAACGGAAAATATGCAAAAGAAACAAACAACTAGGCTGAGATAAGCAATTTTCATGTCCCATGATGAGTTGCTATTGCCAGCGTAAATCGCAGAGAGTTCCGAGAAAGAATGATTTTGAAGTTATTCCTGTTAAGTTAATAAATAATCCTGCCTAAAAATCTTCCCTGAAATGGAGCAGTTTGTAGTCAAAGATTCTTCCAGAGTACATGTATTAATATTCAAAATGAATCCTTTATTGCACGAATATATTCAGGGGTGGTTCCGCAACAACCACCAACGATTTCGATACCAAGGTCTCTCATCTTCTTTATATTTTCTGCAAAAAAGATTTCATCTTCAGGGTAGAAGGCAGTACCATCGTTCCTTGCATGGGCCTTACCTGCATTAGGCCGGACGATTACTGGAATTTCAACTGACTGACGGATCTCCTGTGCCAGTTGTATCATTATATCACTTCCCATAGAGCAGTTGGCACCCACTACACTCGCACCGCGATCTCTTAGTTTTTTCATGCTTTCTGCGACGGGATTGCCTACCAGCGTAAAAAAACCCTTCTTCAGTTTATTAAACGTGAGGGAGCATATAACGGGCTTTGCAGAAACAACTTGCACTGCTTCAAGGGCTGCGAGAGCCTCCTGAAGGTCAAACACTGTCTGAATAAGAAACACATCAACCCCTCCAGCTTCCATGATTTTAGCCTGATGGGTATAGATTTCCTTGGCTTTATCAAATGTCATCGTTCCCATGGGTGAGAACATTTCTCCCAACGGGCCCAACTCTCCTGCTATATATTGACCAGGATGTGCCACTGTTTTGGCGTTATTTATTGCCGCACAGTTGATTGCTTCGGCACTATCTTTGACACCCATCCTGGCAAGTTTAAAGGAGGTCGCGCCAAAAGTGTTTGTTGTTGCCACGTCAGCACCTGCATTAAAATATGCCTGGTGTATAGCCTGTACTATTTCAGGGTGATCAATATTCCATTTTTCACAAACTTCCCCTCCTTTCAATCCTCTGGCGATGAGCATAGAGCCAATACCTCCGTCAAAGATCAAGCCTTCTTTCTCTATTTTATTTAATATGTCCAAAAGAAATCACCCTTTGTTAAATTTTTGTGGTCAGTTTTGCACTTGAAAGAATAGAGAGGACTATATCACAGAATAATGATATTCTAAGCCGTAATTTACTCGTCAAGATTTAACTGTCAAATAACTGGTTACACCTTATGTATAAGTTGTTTTCCGTTTCTCCGGAGATTGCGACTCCTTTATTGACAGACATGTTTTTCAACCCTGATCCTGCCTGTCATGCTTTCATGAGAGAGTCCTGAACGGATGCTGACGGTACCAGAAAAAGTACCCCGGAATGAAGTTCTACTTCTCACGTCTCTCTTTTTACTGGAAGCTTACGAAAGTAGTTTGTACAGTTTATCTCCAGCAAAACAGATGATTACTGAATCATCAATAATCTCTATTACCAAAGATCCTCACGGAACAATACTGAAATAAAATAAGAGGTAATTATCATGACATATTCACCACCACTCAATTCTGGATTTACTTTTGCTAAGAATCGTAGTTCATACATATCCCCTCAATCTGGTATGTGTTCTTTTTGTACTGAAGATTGCGAAGGTACTTGTGAGTTAGCTCAAGCGGCAGTGCTAGGTGCACAAACGGTATATCCCATGACAACGGGAAGCAATCAAATTGCGTCTGAAAAAGATTACCCGATTGACTTCTCGCACTTTAATATTAATGGCCGCACGTTCGGGGCACAGGGTGTCAGTGAAACCAGTGATGATGCAACTATTTTCAATGTAAATCTCGAGCGTACATACGGTACAGTTAATCCTGTTACCATGACAATGCCGGTCATGCTTCCTGCTCTGTATAAGCTTAATTGGCAGGACTATTTCTCCGGTGCCGCCATGGCAGGGGTCACCTGTATAATTGGAGAGGACGGCAGAAATAATGACCCGGACCTGAAAATAAAAAACGGAACAGTAACTGATTTCCCGCTACTGGGTAGAACCTTTGACTGTTTTCGTAAATATTACAGAGGGTATGGTCAAATTGTTCTGCAATGCAATGGGGATGATAATCTCCTCGGAATCCCCCAACTCGCCATACAAAAATATGGCGCTGAGGCTATTGAAATCAAATTTGGACAATCTGCAAAAGGAACCCAGCCCGTCAGACTGGTGAAAGATATAGCTACAGCATTGGAGAAGCAGCAACGTGGTGATCTGGTTCATCCTGACCCTTGTGATCCAGCAGTAAAAAAAGCATATCGTGATGGTGTTTGTCCCAATTTCTACACCTATGGAAGGTTGCCTCTGTGGGATGAGGAGACGCTAGTAAGTCATATAGAAAAATTAAGAAGTTTTGGGGCAAAAAATATTTATTTTAAAATGGCCGGTTTTGATAGGACCGATATCGAGCATGTTCTTCGGATTGCTTGCGACGCACAGGTTGACATGGTGACCTTTGATGGTGCTGGTGGTGGTTCAGGGTACAGCCCGTCGAAAATGATGAACGAGTGGTCTTTGCCGACTGTTTGCCTGGAAGATGCCGTCGTCCGTATCTGTGACAAGTTGAAGAAAGAAGGGGAAACACTGCCGGCTGTGGTTATGACAGGTGGTTTTGCTAGCGAAGACCAGGTGTTTAAAGGACTGGCCTACGGTGATGGTCACATTTCAGGTATTGGCTTATGCCGAGCTGCAATGGCGGCTGCCATGAGTGGTAAGAAAATCGGAGAGCAGATAATGAACGGAAAAGTACCTAAAAGATTTCAAGCATATGGATCAAGTATCGAAGAAATATTCTCCGACCTCCCTGATCTTCGGGCCCTTTATGGCACAAAAGCAAATGATTTTCCCACAGGGGCTATTGGTGTTTTTTCTTATCTTAATAAGATTGCATTCGGCTTAAAACATTTTGCTGCTTTGAATCGAAAATTTGATGGAAAATTCTTCAACAAAAATGATCTGATTCCTCTTACTGGAGAAGCAAGAGCACTTATGAATAATGAATGGTTTCTTACTTCTACTTAACAGTTTTTCAGGTAGATGGTTTGATCTGACCACCTATTTGATCCACATTTATGGATGGCTCGCGGATAAAGGCGGCACATGGCTTGAACAAAGCCGATTTGCCAAATGGCTTACAAAGCAAGATTGCAGACAATGATAATTTCACCCCAAAATAAGAGATTTGTTACAGGGATTACATCAGGATCTAAACATCATCATAATATTGCTCTATTTCCCCTCTTTCGGAAATACGAATTTTCGAAGATATACCACTTCTTCATGCCCTCTCTACGCTCAGCAGGTCTCCTGAATCTCCTGAATCTCCTGATACATAAACAAATGTGGGTAAAATGATCCGGCCAAATTTTTCTCTGGCTGGATCAGGAGTGAGGCAAAAAAGCCTACTGGAGATACAGTAAATTGGCTATAGGATGTCAGTGAGCTGTAGGCCGATACCTATCCGGTTCACGTAGCTGTTGTAATCGATTAGGCTTTCGCCGTACCCTGAGAAGTACTGGAGGTAGCCTTTAAGGTAAGGGTAGTCGAAAAGAGGGAAGCTCCAGCCAAGTGTCACTGCACCACGGGAAAAACCAGACTCAAGATTATTACGGCTCATAAAGCTGAAAGTGTGGTCCTTGTGTTTATAGGCCAGCCGCAACTCTCCGTGACCGTAGTAGTCGGTAATGTCAGGATTGTCGTCATCTTCGAGGTCTTCTTCAATGCGAATCCACGGCCTGAGCACTATGGCTAGGTTGCCGCGCTCAATCGCAATAACCCCATAGACTCTGTTCCAACTGCGGGATAGCGATCCTCCATGGCCATTGGACATGTGGTTTAACCCAACCCCGTTAACGGTATTTCTAAAACCTAAAATTTCCCGGTTCAGAGGTCGCTCCTGCAGCCAGATCTCCGGTTCATGATTGCTTTCCCGAAATGGAGAAGAGACATCCTTATTGTAGAACTGCCAGAATGATCGGACGGTATACGCGGCAAAAATATCAAGGTGTTGGCCGAATAATTCTACAGCAAGAGGGGTCTTGATACTGAGTTGAAACTGGACTTCAGTGTCATCCGCCTCCAAGTTATCTTGATCATAGGCCTCGGCATAAGGAGATGTATTCCAGCCTTGAAAATTATGAGCAGCGAGAAGGATGTAGTTATTATAGTGTGACATCAAAGTGAATGGTTTCAGTATATTAGTGGCATCAACCTTTAGACGTCCTTCCACGGGTCCATCATCCTTCTGCGCTACGGAATTTTTTTCATCCAGGCTTGATATGGTGTTGCTGCAGGTGGCTCTGGCTTCACCCATGGTCATCGTGTCCGGCCCAGTCATTATAAGATGTTGGAGACACTCCTGCTGGTTGGGAAAAGATGCCGCATCACCTTCGACAGTCATGCACAGGATAATGGATAAGAGTGAAATCCCAGGCAATAAAAAGAGCAGGTTACAGTATTTTTGCGTCAATTCTATCTCCATTTTCTGGATACCGAGGGAGTCATGAATTTATTTCATAGGGAACCCGCGAATATCAGTCGCTCAACCGTCGTTAAAAGGCTCCGCCTCTGTTCATGTCATGAAACGTTAAAAAGCCTGCTGAAAACAGGAAATGGGGTGGTTTGTTCTACTTGACATTGTCAGACATATCAGGAATAAGGCTAACTTGTAGTATTTCTGGAATTGTTATGATTGCAATTACTTATATCGGACATATCAATAATTAGTAGTAAGTGAATTTTCAGTCATTTTCTCCCAAGACAATCAATATTTTCATAAACGACAAGGTGTGAATACAAAAGTGATTGATCAGAAGCGGGACTAAGAAAAGGTGTAAATCACGCACTATTTTGGGAAACTTATCCCGAACGCTGTCCTCAATTAGCATTCGAGATACTGTAGTAAAGAAGTTACTTGTTATTTAATAGCTGTTTTTCTTATAAAATAGCTATTACCTACTGTGTCACTTGTAAACGGAGGTGCTGTTTGCGGACTCGCCGACTCTGGAGTTCTCAAAGTCATATGGAAAACCCGGGCCAGATTATCTATTTTATCTCTTTCCAGTTCAACAGCAACAATAACAGGCAAGCCATACATGATAGGGCTACCGAAAAGATCCTTTTTTTGCACAGACCAAGAGCCAGAGACCGTAAGTTCTAGAACTGTATATGGGGCCTTTTCTCTCTTTGCCCAATCTTTACTTTGCACAAAATAATCTTTCGCAATGGATTGATATTCTGGCGATCCGCCTGCTGCGGATTCTGGTGGCCAAGTTCGAGCATCAATTTTTGCATAAAAAACCTTGAGACCAGCATTTATTCGGGAGTCAATGGTTTTCTGTTCACTTATTACTAGAGTGTTATCAGGGGCGAATTTTGCAGCTAATGAAAGCCATTTCCTGGCATCCTGATAGTCTTCCCTGACAGTGAACTCATGTCTACCGAGACCAGTAATCATCTTTGCTGACCTTGTAGCAAGATCTTCAGCCATGGCTACTCTGCCCTGGTCTATCTCCTGTATAAACTCTGTAATCCCGAGGTATGCTAAACTTGGCGTTTCGTATTTTTGAAAGCCAACAGACATTGCCTTATTGTCTATTTCTTCCGCTGTGGTACCATATTTTTCACCAAAGTCTTTTTGCAGTTGCAGGAAAGCCGGCTTATCGTTTTTTTCAAACTTTTCAATGGCAACGAGTGCGGTCTCTGCAACCTCGACTTTATTGTAATGGAGTTTGCCAACATATTTCCCCACTGTCTTTTCCACCGCTTCCGTTGCCGCCCTAAGACTTTCAAGGTCCATTCTCATTGCAGCGGCGGCAGCGTTCTTTTCTTGCTCTTGCTTGTCAACTTCAGCTGTATCAGAGGCCACAAGGGCATCAACAGCAGCCAATCGTTGAGTCAGTTCATTGAAGTCGGGATGATCGGTAATACCTTCTGATGCCGCCAGTTGTTTTGCATCTTCAAGTTTTTTCCTGGCCCTCGAAGCTGTTGTGCCTAGCATCTTGGTTTTCTGACTGAGAGTCATTTTGGCAAACCGTGGCTGACTTAACTTTTTGCCTACACCTTCAGCCGCTGTGACAGCGCTTTTCGCCTCTTTGACAAGCTGCCTGACTTTATAGGGGAGTTTTTCGGATGACACAGATTGTGCTGCAGGTTGACTTGCTGCAGGTGATTGGGTTACATTTTTCACCACTGGTTTATCAGGTAGAGCCTGCTGCTCACTTGCCTGCAATGTGCCTGAACCACCGCCGAGATCACGCCCTGTTTTTCTCTCTATAGATTTAACAATCTTATTTACTTTGTTTTCTAGGCTTTGAACGTTTTTATTTGTGGGGTCTTCTTGTTTTATAGATTCAATAATTTCCTGTACCGATAGTATTCCAGCAATAGCTTCGTCATTCTTACCTGAATACATTTTCCTTTCACTTGTACGGAGTTCTTTGTTTGCTTGTTTTACAAGGATTTTGACATCTGTTGCTCCAACAAAGGCAGGGGCAATAAGAGTAAGAGTGAGTACTCCAGCAAGAAACAGGTTGCGAAACTTCCTAACAGGAGCACTTATGATCGTGTCAATTATTCTGGTTTTCATTGTACCTCCTAATGATAAGTAACTGTTTACCCAGCAACTGCCGTAGAGAGCCCCAATATGGTAACTATTGAATCTCAACTAAAGATGTAGTACAGAAATATAAAATTAGAAAGAAATATCAAAAAAACTCAACACAACTACTGATGCCAGAAAAAAATATACGGAAAGATATATAACAAGAGGCACTACACAGATAGTTGACGGTCTAACCGTGTCAATCACCAACCACGCCCATAGGACGTGGTTTGGGGAAGACCCTATACACTTCATCGTGCTATAACCTTTTAGCAACAGAGTCTAGCAGCAACTCAGGATCTGCATACCTGTTTCAAAAGCTATTTCGATGTGAGATAAGATGGAAGGAAGAGTCCGCGAGCATCTCAGACTTGTATAGACCTGATAGACCCACAATTTGCGTATATAAACAGTTATTTCGTTTTTTAAAAACTGCCTTTCTTCTAAGGAATATTTGCCCCATGCATCAGTAGAACAGTATCGGCACAACACCTGAAGTCCGAGATGCTTCCAGAACTCTACAAAACATGTCAGTTTGATCTTGACACAACAGACAAAATAACCATATATCTAGTTGTATGATTTTCAATCACTGCTAAACGGGTTTATTATGATAACATTAGAAGAAGCCGCACAGGGATTTTCAGCTGTAGGATCGGAATCTCGCCTGGCGGTGTTATTACTTTTGGTTAAGACTGGGATTGAGGGGCTCACCGTTGGTGAAATAGGGAGGAAGTTGCAGATACCAGCTTCGACACTGGCCCATCACTTAAGGTTTCTTGGTGCTGCAAATTTGATTGAACAGGAAAAACAGGGACGAGAAGTCATCAATAAGGCTAACTTTGATCATATCAAATTACTTGGCGATTATCTGCTGGATGAATGTTGTATGAATACGAGACCGATCATAATTAAGTAAAATTTTTTTTGCCCCCCGAAAACCATAAAACTCGTTATATGGAATATAATAATGGCAAACTGTGGATACACTGTCAAAAATGAAGAATCTATAATTCCGGTATTTTTCACTAAATTGGATAAGGTATATCTGCTCATTGTTTTAATATTTATCTTTTTGAGTATTCTCGATATTACTCAGGTGATTCCTCTGGGTCAGCTGACATTGTCAAGTCTAGCCCATACCGCGCCATATATGCTTTTCGCTGTCTTACTCATAGCTGGTTTAAAAGCAACAGGAGCTGAAGTGCTGGTTGCCTCAGCCTTCAAAGGGCGCGAAAACCGTATGATTGCTCTGGCCGCTCTTATAGGCGGACTGGCACCATTTTGCTCCTGTGAAGTTATTCCATTTATTGCAGGACTCCTTGCATTGGGCACCCCTTTAGCGCCGATTATGGCTTTTTGGCTCTCTTCACCGTTAATTGACCCGCCAACACTCCTGATCACCGCGGGAGTTCTGGGATGGAAGTTTTCGATCAGTAAGGCTGTTATCGCTGTTGCCCTAGGTTTAATGGGAGGTTTTATTGTTAAGTTTTTTCAAGCAGCGGGATATTTCAAGAATCCTCTCAAACCTAGGCAGGATACCCTAAGCTTAAATAATTTTGAGTCGCAAAACAACTGTTGCGTTGAGAGCTGTTGTGAAACAGGTGGATTTAGTAATGAAAAACCTATCTGGCGTTTCTGGTCTGAAAAATCCCGGTTGAACCTATTTGGTTCTGAATTTAAATACAATGCCATGTTTCTGCTGAAGTGGATGCTTTTTGCCTACACTCTCGAGAGTATGATGATTCATTATGTACCTGCAGAAGCTATCGCTTCAGTGGTTGGAGGAGAGGGTATTTTACCAATTATCCTTAGCGCAATCGTCGGGATTCCTGCCTACCTTAACTCCTACATTGCTCCAGCTATCGTCTCGGGGCTCATGGATCAGGGGATGTCCGCCGGATCAGGCATGGCATTTGTTGTGGCAGGAGCAGTCAGCAGCATTCCAGCTATGACAGCTGTCTTTGCCTTAGTACATCGTCGGGTATTTGCCGCTTATGTACTACTCGGTTTTTCTGGAGCTGTTATTGCGGGTGTGATGTATGGTTTCGTTGCTTGAAGGCAGTAAAACTAGGGTAGAAAATGTTTCCTGACCATTTCGGCTATTATCAAGGACTCAGAAATAAGGTAACTCCTAGTGTTTTTCGCCTAGGATAACCTTGCCTTATAGAAGCTCTATTTTTTTCGAAGAAAACGGCATCGGCAAGATTTCCACTAAAACTGAATCAGGGAAAGATTGATTGCTGCCGACACTTCCCTGTAGTAGCTACAGGGCAAGCCATGGGCTCACAATAAAATAAATGCCCAGTCCTCCTATCAACACACCCGCCCCCTTGCGAAACCAACTCCCACCGTGTTGAAGTGATGAATTTTCAAGTATCTTTTTAACCGTGGCGGTAGAGCTTCCAGCTATGGCAATGGGAACACAGTGGCCAAGAGCAAAGAGAGTGAGCAGAAAAATCCCTGTAATTGTTTTCTCCTGCACGGTTATTATTGCCAGAATAGGTGCGATGAAACCGAAGGTGCAAGCGCCAGACAGGGTACCATAGGCCAGTCCTAAGACAAAAGCACCTGTAAGTCCCTGCAGTTTGAATCTGTCCAGGTGACCACCCCCGGGTATCCTACATTGGGCAATACCCACCATATCCATGGCAACCCAGATAAGAATCACACCAAGCAGCAGGGTCCAGTACGGCCCTACATCGCCGAGCATTCTGCCAAGCATGACGCAAATCAAACCAACTGCGGCTATGGTAATAAACAGACCCAGGGTAAAGAGTAAGGCATAAGGAACAGCATCTCTTCCGGTGAGCAGTTTGTTCTGCCCGCCGACATAACCAATCACAAGAGGTATGGAGGCAAGATGACAGGGGGAAAACAAGACACTTACCACACCCCACGAGAAACAGCCAATTGCTGCAAGCAAAAGTCCTCCCGTCATCCACTGATTGATGCTTAGAAATATCTGGTTAAGCACACTACCCTCTTATTGCTTCAACAATGATTCAAGTTTTTCAACAATGGTCTCCTTGTCGAGAAAACCTTGATGCCTCCAGACTTCCTCACCACTCCTGTTATAAAATATTTGGGTGGGGATGGTACGGATATTGAATGATCTCCCAAATTTCGGATTCTTCCAGACATCAAGAAAAACGATCGCCGCTCTTTTTTTATACTCCTCCCGCAGTTGTTCCAGTATGGGGGCCATCATCTTACATGGAATACATTTATCAGCACCTAAATCAACTAGGGTGACAGTGCCTGGAACTGGAATTTCTTGAGGTTCCGCAGAAAAAGATATAACAGGGAAAACGAAAAGGCAGGCAAAAAGACAGGCCAGGGTCTGTTTTTTAAGGGTGTAAAATTGAGTCATTGTTTGCGGTGTCCCTATAATGAGTTTATTGGGTCAGAGAACAGGTTCACCCTAAGATGCTAATCGATTTGCCACAGACCTGGAAAGACATTTTCAATTACTGTAATCAACCTCTTGGATAACTCGACAAATTAGGTCTACTTGAGAGCGTGGTTTCCCTGTGTCGTTCCTATCTTATCATATTTGCATCTATCGTTTCATTTATCAAATGATATCTTTTTTCATCTGTTCAAAATCTTCCCTTTTGATTTCACCTTTGGCATATCGTTAGATCGACATGAGTCACGCCATGGTGGTTTTAAATATCCAAGACCCATTATTAAATATTCATTTCTTAAATGAGAATTGTTCCATGTCTCCCCCCCACCCTTTGAATCGAGACCATTAGGAGAGGTAGCTGATTTTGTAGTCGAAGTCGATCACAACTGCAGTTTTATCACCATGGGGTAGTCTGGGGTCAAAGACCAGAGTCTTTTCTGCCAGTATCCAGCAACTTAGCTCCATGTTTGTAATCTCAAATGCCAAATATAACGGAAATACATTGACTTAGTCGACTTTTCATGTTACCCTGCGCTTTCCGATACGTGAAATGGCCTTTCAATTCTCTGATAATTGAAAGCCTTTTACCACTCACCTTTTGTGCTTGCACTACCTTTCAGTTTTTTGTGCCCTTCAGCTATTTCGCCTGAGCCAATCGGCAGAAATCAAAGCAAAACTATCTTAAACTGGGTCATCCAACGCGGCAGCATACAGTGTTGTATGGTCGTGTCTACAGGTCTATGGTCCAGTTAGAATTCAGGAGGACTCAAAATATGAAGAAGAGAACTATCTATACCGACCTCGCTAGCGAACCAGTTAGGACAGCTCTGCTGTTAGCTGCTGGTACCGGGAGTCGGCTCGCGCCTTTAACTGACAACACGCCCAAATGCCTTGTTGCGGTTAATGAAATATCGATCTTAGAGAGACTGCTTAGTTCTCTGCAGGAACACAATTTCAACCGACTTGTAGTAGTTCTCGGGCATCAGGCCGACTGTATTCGTGATTATCTCGGAACGAGAAAGAGAGGCATGGATATTACGTACATAACAAGCCCTTTGTACAAAACGACAAACAACATTTACTCTTTATGGCTAGCAAGAAATGTAATTAATGAACCGTTCCTGTTGATTGAGAGTGATCTTGTTTTCGATACAGATATGCTCACGGATATGCTCTACCCTGACCGGGTCGCAGTTGCGAAAATTGAGCCCTGGATGAATGGCACCACTGTGACGATAAACAATCTGATGGAAGTTGACGCGTTTCATTGCGAGCCAGAGGCAACTAATGGGCGGCAATACAAAACAGTCAATATTTACAGTCTATCTACCGAAACATGGCAATTAGTCAAAGAACGGCTGGATGAGCATATCTCAAACAATATGGTAAACGGCTATTACGAGACTGTTTTTGCCGACCTGGTTAAAGAAGCCTGTCTCTCTTTTACACCTGTCTTCTTTGACACCAATAGCTGGTATGAAATTGATACAATCAGTGATCTGCGAGCAGCAGAACTGGTGTGCCATAGCAATGATCAGCCACCTTCCTTTACAATTGCACCGTTCTTAGAATCTACCAAAGCTGGTAGCTATTCACAAAATACTAAGGTACCAATGGCAATAGTGCCGACTTCAAAGTCACTCCAATAAAGATATGACTATACTACACCCTACGCCTCAGGAGCGTTACGATTATGTATCCAGTCAACACGGCGGCTACTGGCGTCATGGATTCACCGATCATAACTACCTTTACAATCTCTATTTTCCACCTGAGGATTTTTTTAGCCACATCACCGAACACATCCATCAACTGGTATTAAATTATCCTATTGCTCAAAAAGATCTTGCAACCCTTGTGGGCAAATTGATCAACAAACCAGCTGAGCAAATAGTTGTTGGTAATGGAGCCGCAGAGCTTATTAAAATTATCGCCGGGCTTGGCCGTAAATTGATTGTGCCGGTTCCGTCATTCAATGAGTATGTCAATGCTGCTCCTGCAGACAATGTAAGCCAGTTTAATATTGATCCACCCTCCTTTCAACTGGATGTGGACAAGTTCGCCGACGAGGCTATCCGCCAGCAGGCGAGACTCGCTATAGTGGTTACACCAAACAACCCAACGTCACTATTAGTCCCGAGAGCTAAACTTATCTCTCTGACTAAAAAGCTGGCCGACCACGACTGTCTGCTTATCGTCGATGAATCGTTTATTGATTTTGCCAGCAACGGTGACCAGGAAACCCTTGAAAACGAAATTGAAGAGTATCCGAATCTGGTAATTTTCAAGAGCATGAGTAAGGCCTATGGTATCTGCGGTATTCGAATCGGATATATGCTGACGGCAAACATCGATTTTTTAGATCAAGTCCGCCAAGGGGTGCATATCTGGAACATAAATGGTTTTGCAGAAGAATTTCTTCGCCTTGCGCCTCAGTATAAACAGAAATTCAAGCAAAGCTGTAGTAAGGTAATGGAAGATCGGGATCAATTTTACCAGGAACTAGAAACAATTCCGGGAATGATCGTCTATAAGCCAGATGCCAACTATATTTTCTGCAGGTTACCTGATCATAGTTTAGCTGCACCAGAAGTAACGAAAAAATTATTTATCGCTCACAATATCTACATAAAGCATTGCGAAGGTAAGACAATGCCGGAATCTGACCGATATGTCCGTATTGCCAGCCGTACTCAACCCGAGAATCTGCGTTTAGTTGAAGCATTACGCAACATTTTAATATCGGAGTGATTTTTCATGGAAACATTATCGCCAACTTCGACCAATGATATGACTGAGCAGGAGATTTACTCGCAAAAGACAATCCTTTCATATGCCAGGGATTTACCAAATATCTGTTCTCTAATTGGTCTTCTCTGCTCAGTGCTGGCCATATATTTCGCTATTGTTGGTCAGTTCCAGGCCGCAATGATTGGCATAATCTGGGCTGTCTTTTTTGACTGGAGCGACGGTATATTGGCAAGACGTATGAAAGGGCGAACAAAAGTACAAGGACTTTATGGAGCCCAACTGGACTCTCTGATTGATATTGTAAGTTTTGGTATCTGTCCAGCCATCGTTCTCTTGAGTTACGGTAATTTCAGCCCCTGGTTCATTCCCGGTGCTTTTATCATTGTTGCTACAGGTGTAATTCGTTTAAGTTATTTTAATGTTTTCGGCCTTGTGGACAAATCGACCTATATGGGGTTTCCCCTGGATAATAACGTTATAATCCTGGTCTTTGTTTTTCTCTTTAATGGCCTGTTCAGTCGTGCTGAGTTTTCTATCGTTATTTATATACTGCTTGTGTTGTTTGCAATGTTGAACGTGGCACCCATAAAGACACCCAAATTTGCAGGTCGCTGGTATTATGCACTTATTGCCTATACGGTGATAACATCTGTCATACTTGCTTGGCAGTGGTCGCTTACCTAATCAGTTGAAACCCAAAATTAATCCTCAAACCTCATCCATTATCAGGAGCTTAAAAACATGAGCAAAGAAAAAAAAAGTAACAAAGAAGGTAAAAAGAAACCGGCCATGACAGCAAAAGAGAAAAAGGCAGCCAAAAGGAGTAAGAACGATACAAAGAATATTCTAAGTAAGGATTAAAATTGTATGTGAGTGTCTCCTCCCTGAAAGGACCGATCCATTTCATTCTTACGAAATAATAAATGAATATCTTACACATTTCAGACTTACATTTTGGACCACGTCATTGGGAGGGAGACGATCAGGCGTTGCTCGCGAAGATCAACTCTTATGATGCAGATATTGTAATCAACACAGGCGACAACACAACAGACGGGCTGGAAACAGAATATATTAAAGCCGGGCGCTTTTTAAAGGCTATAAAGTGCAAGAATATCATCTCTACTATCGGTAATCATGATAAAAGGAATATGCGCTCCCATGAACTGTTTCGGAAATATATTTGTGATTCGGAAATCATCACTATCCCTGAATCGACGAAGACCAAAAAGAAGCACCTCTTTCTAAATCGGGAAATAACCAAAGTCCATGACAATTTTACCGATATAAATTCCATCACAAAAATTGAAGTAAATGGGAAAATGATTCTGGTCATCAGCATCGATTCCAATGAACTTTACAGTGATGATGGATTTGTGGAAAAGGAGGTTCTGAGCGCTGTTTCAAAGGAGATCAATCAGATTGAGTATGACTTGCCACTGTTGCTGACTCACTATTCCATCCTTGGTACCGACGAGTGTCCACTAAAAAATTCCGCAGTGTTGATTGATTTTGTTCAAAAGCATAAGATAGAATACGTTTTTTGTGGGCATACCCATGATCTTGAATTGATGAGAACCACAGATCTATATAAAAAACATAGTTTTAACCATTTCAGGTGCGGCTCTTTGTCTTCCTGCAACATTGAAAATGATGACAATATGTTTGTGTATTATGAAAATTTAGGAGACGACGATATGCGCTTACACCTCATACGAATTTTCCAGGAACAAGGTAAGATACACTTTAAAGAAGAAATTATTTTAAAATGATTCTGTTTCCTAAAGCAGGCTCTCCGCAGAACTAATACCTTACGAATTACCTTATCAATTGCTTCCAGGGTGTTTCTAATGGTTCCGTAAAGCCTTAGTCCTGAAGGACATCTTTGGCTGCATTAATTTTTGCGGTCAGAAATGCAGATCCTCCATGGTCGGGATGAACCCCTTTTATGAGTCGCCGCCAGGCCTGGTAGATTTCTTGTTGGGAGGCACCTGGCTCAACACCTAGTATCTGGTACGCCTCCTGTCTGCTCATATTTTCAAAACCAGATCCAGTGTCCTGCTTTCGGAAAGAATCAGGATCCATTCTTTCCCGCCAGTTTGGATGGTAGCGATCAAGAAAAGAGACGAGTAAGGCAACACTGTCTCCATCTGAAGATATTTCCTGATACAATGACAACAGCTCTTCCTCACCCAGTGAAGAAAGCAGAGTTCCCTTCAAACGACCCGTCAAAACCCTACCGTCAATGTCCCCGGTGTCATGGTCTAGTTCCATCTCAAGGTCTGCCGAGCGGACTGTAGATTTTTGCCCTCCAGAATAATTGGCCGGCCGCATTGAACGATTGCGGCGCCACCAAGAAAGGCCCAAAAAAAGCAAAGGCATTCCGATCATCCCACGCCGGAAAAAAGTCAGCAGAGCTCCCACTGCCATGAGAATCAATGGTCCAGCTGTAGTCAGGACGGCTGCACTTTTAGGGGCTGGATTATTAAGAATAAACCAGAAAAGACAGAGTCCAGCAAATAACAATAATATAAGATATAATCCCATTTATTTTTCCATCTGCTGAAGGAGTAAACGCGCCTTATTTTTATTGCTACTTGAGAGCGCTTTCAATCCACCTTTTGCATACATTGCCACCGCACTGAGAAGCTCGGCAAGTTCTTTCGCCGAATCAGGTCCAAGTCGAAAATAAGCGCCACCTGTCAGTCGCGCCATTTCACGAAATCCACTTTCAGCGGCGACATCATGTCCCTCTTGAAAGAAAAAACAACGCACCCCTTTCAAACCTAGTTCACCGGCTTTCTGACAGAGTAAATCAATATTTTCCTCAAGCGCATCACTGATAAAAACCAGTGCCGAGACCTTTTCTTTCGTTGTTTCGCGATAGGCGTGATTGAGGATTTTTCCAATCTGGGTTTGTCCACCCTGGCATTGGATACCGAGCATCAAACTATGTAGTGCGGCAGCATTAATGACCCACTTTGAGGCACGACATTCATCAAAACCTCGAAAATACACCAGTTGAACCGATAGACCACCCGCCTTGCCAACTGCATCAAACATTGAAGACTGAATGTTCATAGCCCTGTCCCAGGTTGGCTGCCGACTATTGGTTGCATCCAATGCAAAAATCAATCTTCCACTTTGGGCAAAACTTGCCTCACCAACAGCCTTGAGAAAAGAAGCAATATCTTTTGAAGATGATTTTTCTTGGAGCGCTTTGTCATCTTTTTCAGTGGAAGTAACATCTTTGTCTTTCATACCGTATTCCATTTGACGATGAATGAGGTGATGCCTGTAAACAATCATATACAGAGAAATCTGTTAGAAGTAGGACAACTGCGTAAAGTTAAATATCAACCAGGAACATCCTCTTTTTTATTATCAACTCCTTCTATTCTCAAGCTTGTCAGCATTTACTGCCATCAAGGTGATGGTACTTCTAGACACCATTTTCTCATGGGTATCCCTAAGATCAAATACACTGGATTGAGCTACTATAATTTGTTTTCCTTCATTTACTATTTCAGATCTACATCTCAATTCATTGCCATAGGCAGGTTTTAAAAAATTAATTTTAAACTCGATGGTTAATATCCTGATATTTTCAGAGACAAGGGTATAAGCAGCATATCCGGCTGTATGATCAGACATGGTAGCGATTAAACCAGCATGGATAAAATCATCTTGAGTTCTGTGATTTTCTCCTGTTATGATGCTTGACTCAAAAAGACCCTTTTCTATTTTTAATGCATGAAGTCCACAAAATTTAATAAATCCCCTGCAATAATCCTTTTCAAGAAAGTCTTTCCTTTCCTTAGTTAGTTCGTCTTCCACAATTGACCTCTTTAAATTGAAAGTATGTTCCGGGAATTATCGCTTATGCATTATACCTGAATATTGCCGAAGATGATGGGGACAGATAAAATAACTATATTGACCTTTTGAGCAAGGTTGTTTGTTTTAATAGTCAACCAGATACTTGCTTTTGCCCGAAAGTCTGATGAGGGAAAAAAGCCGACTCGAGTCGATGCTATTATTATCGAAGCACTCAAACTAATTCGACCCTCTATTCCATCTACAATAGAAATAAGAAAAGAGATAGAGAGTTCTTCTCTGGTAATGGGAAACGCTACCCAGATTCACCAGATAATAATGAACCTCTGCACCAATGCTGCTCATGCAATGGAGGACAATGGTGGAATTATGGAGGTAACTCTGAAAGATGTCCACTTTGAAGAGAATATCAATATACCTGGAGGTCTTGATAAAGGGAAATATATCGAATTAACCATATCTGATACCGGCAGTGGAATAGAGCCTGAACATATTGACTCTATTTTTGATCCATATTTTACGACAAAAGAAACGGGTAAAGGAACTGGAATGGGTTTGGCAATGGTTCGTGGAATTGTTGAAACCAAGACACTTCCAAAGGGGGATGAGCATATCCTTTTTGTTGGCGATGAACCTTCAATTACCAGCATGGGAAGCAGGATATTAGAAAGCCTCGGTTATCAGGTGGCAACCAGAACCAGCAGTATTGAGGCGTTGGAATTATTCAAAGCGAATTATTCTTTTTCCTGTTTCGTCTTGCGCATCTGTACTTGTAAACAATCAGGTTTCATTTCATGACTCGAACATTCCTGCCCGGAAGGCCTTGAGATAATTCATGCAGAAATTATCCTTACCAGACAGCGCCTCAGCAGTGATGATGTTGGCCATCATTTTTTTGTCTAATGGATTCATGATGGCACCGTCGAGTCCTTTAGCAATGGCCATTACCATAAATGTCTGGTTCATGAACTTTCTGGCAGGCAACCCAAAGCTGATATTTGACAAACCGCAAGCCGTGTGGATGCCTCTAAAGGTCGAAACAATCTTTTCGATGGTGTCAATGAATTCTACTCCAAAGGTCTTGTTCACTGACACCGGTTGCACCAGCGGGTCGACGAAGATATTCTCCATCTTGACGTTATGTTTAAGCAAACCGTTGACCAGCTGGTCTGCGATCTTCATACGGTCATCGACAGTCTGAGGCATGCCCGCATCGCTCATGCACAGTGCTATCACCTTCATTTCTGTACCAGCAATGACAGGCATAAGCTTTTCATAGCGATCCTTTTCAAGAGAGATCGAGTTAATCATGGGTACTCCCCTATGAACGCTTATGGCCGCCTCAATTGCCGCAGGATCCGGACTGTCAATGGCACAAGGTTTGTCCGTTACCTGCTGAACAGTTTCCACCAGCCATTTCAAATATTCAGGCTCTTTGCCTACAAAGATACCAGCGTTCACATCTATATAATCCGCGCCGGCATCGGCTTGATCCTTGGCTACCTTCTGGATGGTTTCAGCATCCTGGTCCAGAATGGCTGCCTTAATTACCTTACGGCTAGCGTTGATCAACTCTCCGATAATGATCATGGTGTGTCGCTCCTATTCTTTCGACTTCGGACTGTTGTCACGAGTCCAATAACCTCTAACCTATAACCTATAACCTACGCCAAGAGTTGTTTGACCAGTTTGACCGCACCAGGGGCATCAGAACTGAATCCGTCAGCTCCGATTTGATCAGCAAAAGTCTGGGTCACGGGTGCGCCCCCGATGATCGTTCGGATGCCCAACCCAGCCTCTTTGACTGCTTTTATCGTGCTTTCCATTGAAGGCATAGTCGTGGTAAGCAACGCTGACAAGGCAATCACCTGGGCGTTCTTTTCCTCAGCTGTTTTGAGAAAATCCTCGGTGGACACGTCTACTCCCAAATCTATCACCTCAAATCCGGCCCCTTCCATCATCATGGACACCAGGTTTTTACCGATATCGTGGAGGTCTCCCTTGACCGTGCCAATGACTACTATGCCTTTGCTGCGACTCTGGCCTTCTGCCAGAAAAGGTTTGAGGATAGCAAGGCCCGCTTTCATCGCTTCTGCGGCCATCAACATCTCGGGCACAAAGAGATCGCCCGCACTGAAAAGTTCACCGACCTCATCCATGGCACCAATCAACCCTTCGTTCAGGATGGTATTGACATCTGTACCGGCATCCAGCGCTGCCTGGGTTTGATTCTTGACAGTCTCTTCGTCTAAATTGATGACTGCGTCGAAAATGGCTTTTACTGTCATTGGGAAAACTCCTTGTTGTTTTAATTTTTTAGTAATTTGTGATTATTGATCACTCTCGGTAACCAATGCATTAATGATTTTCTCAAGAGACCCCTGACATTCTCTCTTTTCTCTGGTCAATAAATGTTTTAAGATCTCGCTCCAGCTGGGGATCGATGTCCGGTTCCTTGTAATCCAACAGCCTGTTTTCAAGAATTTGGCCAGCCCGTTTGTCCATCTCACGGGGCTCCATCTGTTGCCATTTTGTATGAATTGCCCTGGTACTCAAAGCGGGTTCATAGAATTCAGTCCGGCAACGCTTGACGGTGTGTTTTTGCATCAGGTAGTTCCCGGTTGTCCCAAGCTCTTTGATCAAATCCATGGCAAAGGCTTCTTCGGAAAATTCCACAGGCTTCATGAGTTTTTTGAGTGCTCCGCAAAGATCTTCATCGGCGATGAATTTTTCAAAACTCATCGCCAGCATGGAACCATATGTGCCACATGTGTGCAGGCTGACATCAGCCCCGGATAATGCCGCAGTGGTCATCATCATGGCAGATTCCATTCCGGCCTGATAGTCAAGACAGAAAGATTCCGTCAAGGCCCCCTGACTTCGACACGGAATACCGTAATATCTGCCAAGTGCGGTGACGATGGCAGTATGTTTGACATCCTCAGGTGAGGCGTTGACATAACCCCCCGTCCTCATTTCAGTCGGACTGCCCCCCAGTCCGTAAACAATCGGAGTTCCGGGATTTATAAGTTGAGAAAGACAAATCCCGGCCAAGGTCGTCGCATTGGAGACAACCAGTGATCCTGCGATAGTAATCGGGCCAGTCGATCCCATCGAACAGGAAGAGTGAACAATCACAGGTTGTCCAGCGGTTGCATAGACTATGAGTGATTCGGCCGATTCCTCAGAATATTGAAGCGGCGATAGTGAATCGACTAGCGAAATCATCAATGGATCACTGGTGTTTCCCCAGATTATCTCAGCCAGTTTCAATGAGTCCCGAGCCGCGATTTCAGATGAGGTACTGCCCATAATCGGCTTGTCTGTCAGAAGAATTGTTGCCAATAAAATATCCAAATGGGCTGTTTCTGCGGCCACATCATTGGGCTGGACGACAATGGAGCTGTTGAAGTCGAGATATTTCGATGTCTGAACCAGCTTGCAGAAGGTGTGTACATCCTTAAGGGTGGCATTTCGCATTTCCCCACTGGTTTCAATCATAAATGGAGGGCCGTAACCGGGCGCCATCATATAGTCACCTCCACCAATACAGATATTTTTTTCAGGGTTGCGTGCCTTGATAGTAAATTGCGAAGGGACCGTTTGCAGTGCATCGACTATATCTTTTTCTTTGAAAAAGACTGTTTGTCCGCTCACTCGAAACCCTCGGGTCCGAAAAATTTCGACGGCCTTTTCACTGAAAAATCTAACTCCACAATCGCTGAGTAGCTCTAGAGAACGGACATGAATCTGGTTTAGTATGGACTTATCAAAGTTAATGAGGGCTCTGTTGAACATCGCTGCTGTCTCCTAGTTTGACGGTCGCTTTATCAGTAATTTTGTTTAATACGCGTCATGGCTTCCATTACGTTTTCACGGCTGTTAAAGGCACTGATCCGAATAAAACCAGCACCGTTTTTGCCAAATCCGCTGCCAGGGGTCGTCACCACCGAAGCACGTTGCAGCAAACGATCAAAGACGGCCCAGTCATCCTCAACGGCGTTGATCCAGATATAAGGAGAATGCTCACCGCCTGTCGTTTCAAGACCAAGTTCAGTTATGGCAGCGCGAATAATTTTTGCGTTCTCCAGATAGTAGTCAGTCAACGCACGGACCTGAAGTCTTCCTTCATCTGAAAATGCTGCAGCCGCTGCCCTTTGTACCGGATACGACACTCCGTTGAATTTTGTTGTCTGCCGCCGCGTCCATAGATCACGTACTGAAACCGGTTCACCGTTTTCATCGTAGGCCATGCACGCCTTTGGAACGATGGTGTAAGCACATCGAACCCCTGTAAACCCAGCCATTTTGGAAAAACTTCTAAATTCGACTGCTACCTCCTCGGCTCCCTCAATCTCAAAAATTGAATGAGGTATGGAATCATCGCGGATGAAGTCAACATAGGCAGCATCAAACAGAATCAGGGCTCTGTTTTCTTTTGCATAGGAGACCCATTGTTCCAGGCATGTTTTGTCCATTACAGCACCGGTGGGATTGTTGGGTGAACAAAGATAAATCAAATCCACCTGCTGGTCTGGTAAAGCCGGCTTAAACTGATTTTGAGGCGTGCAAGGCAGATAGACGAGCCCATCATAACACCCATCGTTAAAGCTACCTGTCCGTCCTGCCATCACATTGGTATCGACGTAGACCGGATACACCGGGTCAGTTATGGCAACAATGGTACCGGGAGAAAAAAGCTCCTGGAAGTTACCGCAGTCACACTTAGAACCGTCTGATATAAATATCTCATCGGCCTGGATACCGGTGTTCCTCGGCCTGAAATCGTTTTCGGCAATCACTTTCCGAAGAAACGGGTAGCCTTCGTTAGGCCCATACCCTCGAAAAGTAGCACGAACACCTTGATCATCAACTGCACCGTGAAAGGCCTCAATGCACGCCGTCGGAATTGGTTCGGTAACATCTCCTATGCCCAGACGAATAACATTCGCCGCCGGGTTGTCCTGCTGAAAGGCTTTAACACGCAAGCCAATGTTGTAAAAAAGATAAGATGATTGAAGTTTTTTAAAGTGTTTATTGGCACGAATCATCGACCCACCTTTTTCTTATATATGTTTAACATTTCAACCATCTGCCCCATGGATTATTTGAAATTCAATACAGTGTTATTCATCGCATCGAAGTTTTCTCTCGGTATATTCGGAGATGTTGTACCAGCCGTAGAAAAGATATATCCGCTCATACCCCGAGCCCTTTCAAGGTGTTCCAGTGTTTCTTTTTCAACTTCTTCTGGCGTACCTATCAGTAATGGTCCATTGGGATTTAAATTGTCAAAAATCGCCGTACGGTCACCGACCTTTTCTTTTAGCTCTCGAATATCCAGCACGGTCGACTGGGTCAGATTGCCCGGCATGATGCCGTGCATATCCATCTCCAGCAACATATCCACAATACCTGTTTCAACTATAGAACCGCACATATGAGGCAGGACCTTTGCACCCATTTTCGACAGGGCGTTGACGGTTTGAGTTGTTGGTTTGTCGACAAAGTCCCGGTAGTGCTTTGGTGACATAAGTACCGGGCATTCCATATCCGCGCCGTAAAAAATATATTCAACACCGGCGTCAATTAACGCCTTGCCAATCTCAATATCCAGGGGCACAATTGCTTCCTGGAGGGATTTAACCAGGTCCGGATTTTTGTACATATCCAGCATGATTTCATTCGTACCACGAAGCCTTGTTGCAATAGTAAAAGGCGATATATACTCACAGGCGATGGGAACTTCGCCTTTCAACCGATCTTTTAGTATTAAGATTCCTTCAATAAACCGATTCATTCGCTCCGTATAGACATTTGACTCAGCAACTCTAGCAACATCTTCGATGGAGAACACCGTGGTCTTTTCTATGATCGGAAAGACATCCTCCGGCCAGCTGACCGTGCACCCCATGGCATCAGGAATAATTCCGCCAATGAGCCCCATGCCTACCATCACCCAGTCAAAATGGAAAGTTTCGATGGCCTCCATATGGCAATCGGCCATGTCCTGATCTTCGAGCAGAGCTGAACGGAAAGTCCGGCCAAAGTACCGACATACAGGTGCTTCTTGAAAAGGTGCATTGGGGATACGATCCACAGGTTTTAGGGCAATTGCCGCTGCCATTCTTTCACTTGCATTCATTATATTACTGGCTCCTTGTTATATTTTTTGCACTGATGCTGTGTAAATTATTTTTACACCGGCACGTATCAGGATTAGATTTTTCCATTTGTCATCTTTAGTTACAGAGAAGGCGAAGTTAGAAATCCGGCATAACAGATATCCACAGGGCCGGTCATAATGACCTCATAATTGTCGCTAATTTCTATTTCCATACTACCTGCAGGCATTATTACGCGAACCTTTTGCTTGTCTGTAAGGCCACGGCGATGAGCTGCACCTACAGCGGCGCATGCACCTGAGCCACAAGCTGTTGTCAGCGCTCCTGGTCTTTCCCAGACAGCAAGTTTCATGGTACTTGCATCAATCATCTGGGCTACACCGATATTGGCCTGCTGAGGAAAGAGGACATGATGCTGAAGTTCGGGCCCATACATTTCAAGATCGATCTGATCGATATCATTTACAAAAAAAACGGCATGGGGATTGCCGATATTCATGCCAACCGGGTCCTGTAATGGCCCCACACCTATTTCTAGATGAAGGCTGTTTATTTCCTTTGAGAGAGGGATTTCATGCCACTCGGTTTTAAGCCGGCCCATGGTGATGGACACTTCTCTTTCGCCCTCCAAAGTACACTTGAGTATCCCCCCCAGAGTTCGAAATGATACTGATTCAAGAGCACGTTCTTTCATAAGCAGCCAGCCGATACAGCGGGAAGCATTACCACAAGCCTCAACCTCACGACCGTCGACATTGATAATTCGCACAAAGGCCACGACTCCTTCATCATGGTCTGAAGCTGATGGAGGTTCGACTATAAGCAGTTCGTCTCCGCCCACCCCTGCTCTACGATCACAGATTCTCTGTATTTCAGCCAGGGAGGGATTGAAGGGCATACGTCGCGCATCAACAATGATAATATCGTTGAGCAATCCATGCATTTTTATAAACAAATGACCACGTTGGACCAAACATGAACCGTCAGCGCAAAACCACGGTATAGACTTCATGGAAAAATTATTGCTCATAGTTTTCATCAATTCGATTGGAGATGGCAGGCGCAAAAATGTCCGCCTCCCAGATCCACCAGAGGAGGCTCCTCTTCTTTGCATCTTTGAAACACATGGGGACACCGGGTACGAAAATAGCAGCCGGAAGGTGGGTTGATGGGACTGGGGATCTCTCCTTCAAGAAAGATTGTACTTGTTCGTCCATCTGCGTTGACCCTGGGTACTGAAGATATAAGGGCTTTCGTGTAGGGATGGGCCATCTGCGAGAACACATCTTTTGTCTCACCCATCTCCACAACCTTGCCAAGGTACATCACGGCCATGTCGTCAGACATGTATTTTACCTGGTTCAGATTATGAGAAACCCAAAGATAGGTGATGTCCATCCTATCCTGCAAGTCCTGCATCAAATTTAAAATTGTCGCTGCCGTGGAGATATCAAGCCCCGAGGTAGGCTCATCAGCCATTATAAATTTTGGTTGCAGAGCAATTGCTCTGGCAACTCCGATACGGCGCGCCTGGCCACCGGAAAATTCATTGGGAAACTTCACAATGGCGTCTGGATCAAGGTTAACTGCGCGGAGCAGCTCAACCACTTTTTGTCCAAGTTCCTCTTGGCGCAGCTGCACACTTTGCCGCATCAAAAGGGGCTCGGCAATGATCTGACCCACCGTCATACGGGGGTTCATGCAACCAAACTGGTCCTGAAAGATAATCTGAGCCTGTTGCCGGAACTTTCGTAATTCCTTGTGATCCATTTTCACTACATCACGACCCTCAAAAAGAACCTCCCCTTCCTGTGGCTCCACCAGACGAAAAATAGTGTTACCGAGAGTAGACTTGCCGCAACCGCTCTCTCCGACCAAACCGAAAGTACGACCTTTTGTAATAGAAAGGCTCACACCATCGACGGCATGGACGGTCCTTAATCCCTTGCCAAACCATTTAGACAAGAGACCCTTGCCCTGATAAAAATGGGTCTTTAAATTTCGTATTTCGATCAACTTCGTGGCCATTTTTTCCGTCCTCTTTTTTGATCTAATAAGCAAGCAGACCAATGCCCTGTTTCGACTTCGACAAGTTGCGGTACCTCATGTCGGCACACCTCCTCTGCAAAAGCGCACCGTGGATGGAAAGAGCATCCCGAAGGAAGCCTGTCGAGTGGAGGAACAAAACCGGGAATAGCAAGCAGTCGATTGCCGCGAACATGACGACTCGGCAGCGATTCAAGCAAGGCTGCAGAATAAGGATGCCGGGGAGTGCCAAAAACCACCTCAGTTTTTCCCATCTCAAATATTCTGCCGGCATACATGATCATGATGCGATCCGCCATCTCTGCAAGCACCCCCAGATTGTGGGTGACATATAGAATCGATGTGCCATACTCCGAGGCAAGCTCCTTGATCAATTTGTTAATCTGGGCCTCAATGGTGACATCTAGAGCGGTGGTCGCTTCATCGGCAAGAAGCAGCGATGTTCCCGAGGATAAGGCCATACCGATCATCACCCGCTGTTTCATGCCTCCGGAAAATTCAAACGGATAATTGGAGATACGAGCTTCCGGATCAGCAATCCCGGTCATTTTAAGGCGTTCAATGGCCTCCTGCCTGAAATTCTGTTTTCTTTTTGGATTTCCAGAATTTTGGTATTTATCCTGAACACGCAAGATATCTGTCATCTGGGTTTCAATCGTGAATACCGGATTGAGAGCATTCTGCGGGTTTTGAAAGATCATAGAGATCTTCTGACCGCGGATCTGCCGCTCCATCTGCTCTTCTGTAAGTTTGAGCAGATCAGTTCCGTTGAAGAAGACTGCACCACGTTTTATCTCTGCGACTCTTGGCAGGAGTCTAAGAATTGCCAGGCCCAGTGTAGACTTTCCGCACCCACTTTCTCCTGCAACTCCAAGCACCTCGCCTTTTTCAAGAGTGAAGTTGATTCGATCCAGGGCCCGCATTCTCCGGTCGCCCAAATTGTAATCCAGGGTCAAATTATTGACTTCAAGTAGGGGTTCAGACATTATCTTTCCCGCTCCTTTGGATCCAGTGCTACTCGCAACCCTTCACTGAAAAGTGAGAAGGCAATCATCGCCAGGGCTATCGCCAAGGCGGGCCAAATTATCATCCACTCCGATGTCTGTATATATTTGTAGCCGTTTCTCAGCATGATTCCCCATGAGGCAGTTGGAGGCCTGACCCCTAAACCCAAAAAAGAGAGGCCTGATTCCCAGACAATCATAGTGGCCATGTCCATCCCCAGACAGACGATTACCGGGGCCATTATGTTGGGGGTAATATGTCGCAGGATGATTTTTATTGGTTGTAGCCCCATGGCCTCGGCAGCCTTAACATAATCAGCTTCCTTTACCGAGAGGGTCTGGGCCCTGGCTATCCGCCCGTAAAAAGGAAAGGCAGTGAAAGCCAGGGCAACGACCACGTTGACCAGGGAAGGTCCGAGTACAGCAACAATCGCCAGAGCCAAAATTATCTGGGGAAATGAACGAACGATATCGAACAGCCAGATAACGAAATAATCAAGTTTTGAACCCTCATTGTATCCAGAAACCACGCCTAAAAATACGCCAACGATTGACGAAATGGACACTGTACTGAAAGCGACCAGCACAGCTATACGGCAACCATAGATAATGCGGGAAAAGATATCTCTCCCCAGATAATCGGTTCCGAAAAAATTATCGAGACTGGGGCCTGCGAAACGGTGCATGATATCCTGAGCATTAGGATCACTCGGGGAAATCCATTGAGCACCGATGGCGCAGATAAGCATGACGGAGATAAAAATGCCGCCCCACAAACCACCTTTTACCTTCACGACAGCGCGAAAGGTTACACGCAGCGTGTCAGCCCATTTCCTCTTGAACATCAACTGGCTAGGATCTAGACCAGCCTCTATTGGTTCTGCAGTGTCTGTATTCACTGGACTTTCCCTCTGTCAATCATACTGAATCCGTGGGTCAACGAACGCATATGATATATCGGCAATTAAATTTGCCAGAACGAACAAAACGGTGGCCACCAGGATACCGCCCTGAACCACTGGAAAATCACGGGCATAAACAGCATCGACGATTAGTTTACCAAGCCCGGGACGACTGAAGATGATCTCCACAAAAACTGCGCCCCCCAAAAGCTTGCCAACCCCCAAGCCGATAACTGTAATAGAAGGAATAACAGCATTTTTCAAAGCATACCGATAAGCAATGATCTTGCCGGGAACGGCAAATGCTTTAGCTGTGCGGATATAGTCTGAATCCAGAACATCAATCATCGATTCACGGGTAAGCCGGGCCAGATAGCCAACCCAGCCAATCCCCAGAGCCGTAGCCGGCAAAATCAGATGCAATGCAATATCCAAGGGATCACCTGGCGCACCGGCTCCAAGTGCCGGTAAAATCGGTATCCAAACACAAAAGAGCAACATCAAAAGGAGTGCCGCCACAAAATCGGGCACAGCAACACCCAGAAGAGAAGCGATAGTCACGCAACCACCAATAGGGCTATCCCGACGGACGGCGGCAAATGCCCCCAGCAGGATACCGATAAGGGCTGCAACGCCCAGGCTGGTTATGGCAAGCAAAGCCGTATGGGGTAAAGCCTCTGCCAGTAGCGATCTGACTTTGTGGCCAGACCAGACGGAAGTTCCCAAATCACCCTTGATGACTCCGGTCAGGTAATAACCCAATCTCACTGGCATTGATCTGTCGAGATGCATCCGCTGATTAAGTTCTGCCACCAGCTCAGGTGTTGCCCGGGGGCCCAGCATGGCCGACGCCGGATCACCAGGCATAAGGTAGGTGAGACTAAATAAAATAATCAACACACCAAGCAAGGTCGGAATGATCCAGAGCGCTCTTTTGATGATGTATTTCAACATTTTTTATCTTTCCCTTTCTGATGGCCATTGAAGTACCAGACACCTCAGTTGATTCGGCTGAAGTGTCTGGCAGAACGCTTATTTGAAGCTCATCGTCCACGGTGTTAATCGGCCGTTAGGATATATGGCACCGATGTCCACATTGTCTTGCGCAATCCAAACCTTTGTTCCATGGGTTAACCAGATGGCCCAGCAATCCTTATCGTTCAACTTCTGGGCGTCCACATAAATCTGATTACGCTTTTTATCATCAACTTCACTTGCACCCTGCTTCATAAGGTTGGAATATTCCGCATTATGCCACTGGCTTGGATTCCATGAGTCAGTACCGAAATATTGCATGATATAGTAAGGATCAATAGTAGAGGTATAAAACTGGATATAGGCATCAGTCTGGCCTTTGTTGGCTGCGTCATTAAAGGCACCAATCTCTTTAACTTCGATAATAACCTCAATTCCAGCTTTGGCGGCATCGGCCTTTATCACTTCAGCCATAATTCGCTCGGCATCGTTACTGGGAATAAATAGATGAACAGTAAAGCCATCTGCTTTACCTGCTTTGGTCATCAGGCCTTTTGCCTTGTCAATATCCTGTTTATAAACCGGTGCATCGGCCCAGTAATCAGGCAGGCCTGGCGGCAATATGGTGTTGGCCCGTTCTGCCGTGCCATAAAAAGCTGCTTCAACGATGTTGTCTACGTTTACAGCATATCGAAATGCCTGACGAAGTTCAAGATTGTCAAAAGGCGGCTTGTTAACTGTCATGCCGAGCCAGTAGGTTTTTAATGCCGGCTTGGAGTTTACATTGAATTTTGAGTTCTTTTTAAAAGAGGCAACATTGATGGCTGCCGCACGACCAATATTGATCTCGCCGGTTTTTAGAGCGGTCTCACTGGTACTGTCTTCAACGATGGGCAGGAATGTTATTTTTTTGATTTTTGGTTTTTCTCCCCAATAGCCATCAAATGCAGTTAGTTCAACATGTGTCTTAGGCTTCCAGGAAGCCAGTTGATAGGGACCGGTACCTATCGGGTCTTTGCTGAATACTTCCTGTCCCATTTTTTCAACCGCTTTTTTTGAAACGATATAGCCAGCATTCATGGGAAGAGCCGAGGTAAACAGATTGGCCATTTTGTCCTTCAAGACCAGTTTAACTGTATATTTGTCGATCACCTCCATCTTATCCAAGAGTTTCCAGGTACCTTTCTCTGGAGATTTACCCTCAGGATTGATGATACGCTCAAAGGAAAATTTCACATCATCAGCCGTCATTTCGCCATATCCTTTTTGAAACTGAACATTCTTGCGAAGATGAAAGACAACCGATTTTCCGTCCGGGGCGATATCCCAGGATTCTGCCAGATCAGGGATAATTTCCCAGGATCCCTCTTTGTATTTCACTAATCCATTGTAAAGACAACTCATGATAGTAAGTTCTCTTTCACCGCTGGTCATCCAGCCTGGATCGAAGGTATTGACGTCCTCCCAGGTAGCAATTTTGATCTGATCGCCTGCAGTTGCCGTTAATGGCAGCAGACAAAAGACAAATCCAATTAGTATTAGAGCAACTAATGATAATTTTTTTTTCATATACTTCTCCTTGTTGGTTGGCATGGGTTGATGAAAGCTGTTTTAAGTGATTTCCTGCGCCTCAGTTAATAATTACGCTCTTTTCGATGTCTCCCAAGCGTCAGCTATTGTTCACGTTTTTTTCCCGCTGACTCTTTTCCCATGAAAAAACTGGGGGGAGTTCCGCAACCTCAGATTCAGCAACGACATCGATAAAGACCGGACCATCGTGTTTGAAGGCTTCATTAAGTGCATCATCGAGTTCAGTGGGGGTCTTGACATGATACCCTTTGATCCCGAAAACAGAGGCCAGTGCGGACATATCACCGGTCTGAAAATCTACTGAAAAATATTTTCCCTGACAATGAAGTTTCTGAAGAGCTTTAATCCACCCGAACATCCCATTGTTGAAATGGATCAACACTGCGGGGATATTCAGCCGCGACAAGGTTTCCAGTTCACCTGCGGACATCATCAGGCTGCCGTCACCGAAAAGACCAACTAGCCGTGCTTTTGGCCTGGCAAAATGGGCACCGACAATCGCCGGGATGGTATAGCCCAGTCCACCATAAGACCTGGGGATGATAAACCGAGATCCACCACCACCTAATTTTAAGAATCTGGTAATATACGGTGTCGGGGTTCCTGCATCGGCAATAACAACTGAACTTGAGGTGAGATGGCGGTTCAGGGAGGCAATGACCCGCTGGGGTTTTAAGGGAGTGTCACTAGATTCGAATGCAGGAATATGGCTTTGCCAAAATGTGTGCCGTGCTGTATTCAGACCTTCAACCCATTCGGTCGTCTGTTTTTGAACGCTTTTCCCTCTGACGAGAACCAGTAAATCCTCAAGAATGAGTTTGGCATCGCCGGCAACACTCAGGCTGTTTTGATAATTGTTGCCCAGGAACTCAGGATTCAAATCTATTTGAATGATTTTTTTGTCAGAGGATATGCAGGGAAGAGTCCAATTGAGGGTTGACACAGAACCCATTTTACATCCGATGTATAATAAAACATCTCCCTCTTCGATGGTTTGATGGGCGTGAGGGTGAAAGCCATTATCTCCAGTGACGCCCATTGCCAATGGATGGTTATCCGGAACAATGCCCTGACCGGAAATGGTGGTAACCACCGGGGCTGAGACCCATTCAGCGAGCGCCAGGATAGCTGCTCCGGCTTGAGAATGATTAGCTCCTCCGCCAGCAATAATGACCGGTTTTTCAGCCTTAATTAAGATTTTGCTCAAGTTTTCAAGAACAGACCTCGACCCTCGAGTACGATAGGCAGGGTAATTGATGCACTCTTTTTCTGCATAAAGTTCTGTAGAACTACCAGGAAAGGCGTCTTTCTGCGTCTCCAGCGGAAGAACTAAGTGAACAGCACCAGGTCTTCCGGTTGTTGCTATCCGGAATGCTCTGCGAATCACCTCGGGTATTTTACTGACATGTTTTACCTGGTATGACCATTTTGTGACCGTCTCAAAAAGTTTTTCGCAATTTAGTTCGGTAATGGTCTGCTTACCCTCACCGGATAATGGGATATCTGAGGTAATGAGAATGACAGGTATTGAAGATGCATTTGCTTCAGCAATCCCTGGAATTGCGTAGAGCGGTCCCGCCCCGGATGGACATTCACAGATTCCTGGTCGGTGGGATAACCGTGCATATGCGTCGGCCATAAATGAAGCAGACCGCTCATCCCTGGCCATAACATGCTTGATAGTTGGTTGCACATCGTAAAGTGCTTCATACAAGCCAATACTCGTGTCTCCCGGGACGCCGAAAATCACCTCAGTACCGTAGTGACTTAGCATTTCAACAACTGTACGCGCGCCGTTCATTCCCTTCTCCTTCTTTTCAGGCCTGTTGCCTCGAAAAGAATATTCTTTAAACCAGTGCTTCAGTCAAATCTAACTGACCTAAGCGAAAGACACATTACCTTATAATAATATATACAATATAATGTCAATTTGTTTTTTAATGACATTGGTCTTTTCTCGTCGGGACTACCGTTATTTCTTTGTATATTATTGTAACAATAGACTATTAATATCTATATGTTTTATTTCTTATGAAGAAAATATGTAAATAAACGCTGTCTGCCTTTACTAATGTTGATATGTTATGTTATGTAAAATATATTGTCTCGTTAAAGGAGAGCGGATGACACAAAAAACATTTTCAAAAATAAGACAGAAACAGGCCCACCCAATACCTAGTTTTGCAGAGGTTGATCGATTGCGGCTTGCTATCGAGTCAAATATCAGAGATCTGTTGTTGTTTGATCTGGCCATAGAGACAGGGGTGACCGCCAGTCAGCTTTTAATGCTGCGTGTAGGAGATTTAGCCGGATTGAATGTTGGCGAAGAAATTTCCACGTTAAGGGGCAGACGGCAACATGATGAAAAGGTAACAATGGGATCGTATTCTCATGAATCATTTAAACAATATCTCATTCAGTGTAATCCAGTCGATGACGACCTACTCTTTAAATCGAGAAAAGGCAACATGGCCCTGGCTCTTACCAGCGCATCGCGTCTGGTAAGTGGATGGTTTAATCAGGTTGGATTAAAAAATATGAGTGGTTTTTTGAGTTTGCGAAAAACGTGGGAATTACTCCACAATAAATCGGAGGTAAAAATACGAACAAGGTCAATCCACCCTGTATCTGAACCTGGGTATTCAGCAAATTCCATTCAAACACCGACCGCTCAGGAACTGGCATATAAAGAATTAGAAAATGCTATTATTACTGCACGGATAAAACCCGGTGAACGGCTTGTAACTGAAACACTGGCAAAACAGATGGGAATCAGTAGAATCCCTATCCGAGAGGCCATTGGCCGCCTGGAGGCTAGGAATTTAGTAATTGTTCACCCCCAAAAGGGAACTACAGTTTACGGGCTCTCCGAGAAAAAACTTCAAGAAATTCTCGAAATACGTCTGATGCTAGAGCTTGACGCCGCTCGAAAAGCCGCCTTGATAGCCGGAAAAGACTGTGTAAAAACACTCGTCCGCTTAAACAATCAGTACATTATAGCCCAGGGAGCACATGATGCGGATAAAACGCTTTCTATAAATCGTGAGTTTCACTTCACGATTTACAAAGGTGCCAATATGCCCATACTGCTTTCTATGATTCAAAGCCTTTGGGACCAGGTAAGTCCCTATTACCACTTAATGTTTCGCCAAACTATTTTTCATGATCCAGAAACCGGTCGTGGACACCACCAGAAAATCATCGAAGCATTAGCGGCAAACGATCCTGAAAATGTCAGTAAGTGGCTCAAAATTGATCTGGTTGAATCGACCAAATTCCTATTAGGTGTAATGCGATCAATAAAAACTACTGAAGAAAACGTTTGATTCTTCTCAGGTCACTTTTTATGCTTAGTCATTATCGGCCTAGCGCCTTTTTGCCTCATTTTATAGATTCCTGCGAGGCTCAGCCCTTTATTTCTCTCTTACCTCTTCACCAGTCCGGTGAACTCACAACCACAGGGACAAATTTGTTCTTCATCATCGATATCCCTGATGATTTTCTCCCGAGGAATATTTTCAGCCTTCATCCCAATATGCGTAACAATCACTTTAGCCGGAAATAAGATAACGTAGCGCTTAATAGTACTTTTTTTAGTTGGCTCGGTGATACTGCAGATGGAAATCGACTGCTTCAATTTAATTGATATCAGAAAAACAGGTTTGTTACGTATATACAGAAATAAGGTAAATTTAGATCAATTCCCTGTTGTTATTGAGATATGATCTGGCAATCTATAGATATAGATAATTCTGGAAAATCTATAAAATATTTATCGCAACCCCACTAAAATAACATGTATTGGATGCCCCTGTGCCTTTCTGTTCAAGGCCACCACGAACCAGGTTCTTCTGGAATCACCTTTCTGGCGTATCAACAGGTATATGGCGTTGTAGATGTTCGATGTCAACGAGGTCGCCGTATTTTTGTTTAATTGCGGTAATTGCGCCATGGCGTTTACTGTAGATGTGTTCTTTGCCGATTTTGTCATACAAACCGGTACGTTTAAGTACATCGGTTACCTTGAATTTAGGTCGTGTAATAAAAAACTCAATCCCTGCTTCTTTAAACCACTCTGATATATGTGCAAGCATTTCCTCCCCAGTTGTATCAATCTGTTCAACCGCTTCAATATCAAGTATTGCGACTTTTAATAGAGGTTTGTCAGCAACAGCATTCACCAGTCTTTTTTCCAGGTACCCGGCATTAACAAAATACAAATCCCCGTCATAACGAAAAAGGGCCAAAGTATCGCTGGTTCGCATACCCAACATATGTGCATCTTGGAAGGTGCCATCTTCATGCATGGCAACTTCAGCGAAATGTGGGCGCATGGTACGATAGATATAAAAGGCCAATGATATCGCTATACCTATATACACACCTTTTTCGAGATGCGGTGCAAAGTATATTGTGGTGTTGAAAACCACAAAGGCCACCACAGTATCATGTGGATTAACTCTCCAGGAATGGACCAACGGAGCAATCTGAAATAATCCGGCAACAGCAATAATGATAACAGCCGCAAGTGTTGCAATTGGTAGGTGATACATCAATGGTGTTAAAAACAGCAACGTTATGCCGACAATGATTCCAGAAACAACTGCTGCAAAACCTGTTCTTGCGCCTGCATCAAAAGCTATTGCTGTTCTTGAGAAAGAACCGGATACCGGGTAGCCTTGCATTATTCCCGCAACGATATTCGCAAGGCCCTTACCCACCATTTCCTGATCAGCAGAGAGACGCTGGCGAGTTTTGGATGCAACTGCTTTGGCAATAGAAAAAGCCTCCACAAAGCTTAAAAAGGCAATCATGCCTGCTGGTAACATGAGATCTTTGATATGGGCAGGATCGTACTCAGGCCATGAGAATGAAGGGAGTCCTGCGGGAACGTCACCTACAACGGCCCCGCCGATCTTCTCATAGCCAGTTAGCCAGGCGACAATGGTGGTGATAAGGACAGTAAACAGTATGCCCGGTAATTTTGGCGTAAATCGCTTGAAGACAATTAACAGAACAAGTGAGAGAATTCCCATAAGCATTGTCGCGATATGCGTTTGCTCTGGTATAGAAATGGCCAGGTTCCAGAGTGTTTCATGCAAATGATTTCCTGGTATAATAATGATGCCAAAGAGTTTACCGACTTGCATACTGGCGATGACTAGAGCTGCAGCATTGGTAAAACCTATGACAACGGGGTGAGAGAGGAAATCAACCATGATGCCCAGGCGAAAAAACCCGAGAATTAATTGAATTCCGCCGGCAATTAAGGCCAGTAGAGCCGCATACATAATGGTTTGTTCAGGGGTTAAATTTAGTGGCGCCAGCGCAGCTGCGGTCATCAGCGATATAATTGCAACCGGCCCGTTTTGCAACTGCTTGGAAGACCCAAAAATTGCCGCGACAATTGGAACTAAAAACGAAGCGTACAGACCATAGTGTGGAGGTAAACCGGCCAGTTGTGCGTAGGCCATAGCTTGAGGGATAAGCACTAAGGCGACGGTTATCCCGGCAAGTATATCCGCCTTCAGAATAGCGGGGTTTCTTAGTTCGCCAATCCAATCGAGAAAGGGAATACAACGTAGCCTGGCTTCTCTCAGCGTCTCAAACAGAAAGTTTTTCATATCTTGTGTAACGTAGTTCTAGGAACCCCAAAAGGTGGTCGGAGAAAGTGTTCATACTCCTGTCAACGGCCAGCAATCGAATGCAGACGAAAGTGACAAAAAGTGTCCCGCAACCATTACAATGAGACCCACGGGAGTAAAATCGAAAAGGCCAAAAGGAATCAGTCCGTTGGCACGTAATGCTTCACTCTCCCCCCCAAACTCTGATAACTGTGAATTCGGGAAAATTTCCCGTACTAAAATGTATATATTTTAACTTAATCACCTAACAGTAAAAATATATCCCGATATTGTCACATTCCTGGCTGGAATTAGTAAAACGGGTTTGGAATATATTTCTTCTTATTGAAACTGGTGAAGAAGATATTTGGTGGCTTGGGTAGTCCTGCAATCTTCCAAGCCTTCATTGGGTTAACAAATTCCTGTGTTACGCAATCCCTGGAGGGATTACCGATTTTCTTGCAAACGTTTCCCAAAATAGGGAAATTGTGGTGTTTGAAATAATACTGCCGCATGAAATTGATTATTCTAAACTTTTCACTATCCAGAATTTTGACCCCTTCGTGTTCCGCGATTGTCCTTGCGACTTCTTCATTCCAGATTTCTTTCGCATTGAGAAACCCTTCATTATCAACAATAATCCGTGTATTTCCGCATTTTAAAGTAACCATGGTAGACCTCCACACAACTTATCAAGATATTTGTATTCGGTATTTGTTCAGGAAATTCATTGACTTTATCCAGTGACATTTCATGTATAAACAAACTTTTTTTGCCAATGTATCCTTCTTTATACAATAGGCTTACCTGGATTATTTTCAATAAATACTGAAAATCATCAAATTCTTCTCCAACATTACCCCTGTCATAAGATCCTCCATGGCCAGGATGAGATGATGTTTTTTTACAAAGGGAACGAGACTGTTTTTATTGATATTTGCAAGAATTGCGATATTCTGCATTCTTGGATCATCCAGTTTTTCATTTTCCACTTTATATACGGTAATTCCTCTGGCCTTACAGCTCTTATTTAAAAGATTTTCCGACACTTCTTTATCTATTCCCAGGCGCACTCCCAGTGGCTGGAGCACGGTGTTAAAATATACAAGGCATCCATTATCTTTTAGTGCTGTATCAGCACCACGCATGGCTTCATGCCTTTCCAGTGCAACAACAAGATCAGCCTTTCTTCCAGGTACCATCGGAGAATGGACTGTGTCTCCAAGCCTCAGATGTGAAACAACTGTCCCTCCACGCTGGGCTAGTCCGTGGGTATCAACTGCCTTTGCCTGGAGACCTGCATGATCTGCTCCGCGCAGTAGTATTTCTGACAGAAGCCCGATACCCTGTCCTCCAACTCCACATAGGTATATATTAAAGGGTTCCATTCTGTTTTCTCCACTGGTTATCTATTAATGGCCTTAGCGGGGCAAGTCTGGATGCAGGAGCCGTCTCCAACACATAGTTCGTCATTGACTGAAATCGTACCATCATTGTTTCGCTCAAAACTTGGACATCCAAATTTCTGGATACATACTTCGATATTTTTACATTTTTCCTGATCAATTCTGACATGATAGGGATTCGACCCTTTATCTTTACGCTGCTTTTTCGCAAAAAGAAGCATGCAAGGATGTTTTGCAATCACAACATTAAAGCAATCTTCATTGATCGCCTGCCTCACCTGGGTGCGTAATTCAGCCTGATTGTAAGTATCCGCCTCGAAAATCGACTTTATCCCCAACCCCTCCAACAGCTGCCGTACCGGTATTGCTTCAGATATTTCATTAAAGTTTTTCCCTGATGCAGGATGATCCTGATGGCCGGTCATAGCAGTTGTGCCATTTTCCATGAGTATCAAGGTAAGGTTATGCTTATTAAACAGCGCATTGATTATGGACGGAAGCCCCGCATGGAAAAAAGTGGAATCTCCCATAAAGGCGACCACCTTTCTCTGAGTGTTAAAAAGAGATAACCCTGATCCGATACCGGTAGAGGCTCCCATACAGAGTAATATTTCTCCCAGGTTATACGGTTCCTGGTAACCAAGGGTATGGCATCCGATATCGGCCACGCAAATATCTTCTTCAGCCAAAACTTCACCTATGGCGTGGAAAGCGCTGCGATGTCCACAGCCGGGGCACAATTGGGGTGGCCGCGCAGGAATGTTGTCTGCGGGTTGAGATATTGCCTCACCCACAGCTATCAGATCGGGCCACGTTTTTCGGAGTACTTGACGAACTTTATCTGGTGTGTATTCACCGATCCAGTCATAGATATCGCTTTTCCCGGTTATTCTGGTGGTAACTTGTTGGTCGTAGGCTATGGCTTTTATGCTTCTTTCCAACTCATCGTCCAGCTCTTCAAGTACTTTCACCTCATCATGAGATTTAAGAAATTTTATGATGACTCTTTTAGGTACCGGGTAGACCATGGCCAGTTTAAGAATATCCGGCTTATCAGAGACATCCTCCAGTACCTCTAGCAAGGAGAGGTACACCAGCCCGGAGGTGATGATACCAAGGCGGTTGTTGTTGTTTACGCAGGTATGGAGTTTGCGTTGCTCAGCCCATGTTTCCATTTCACCGAGCTGCTGGAGAGCTTTTTCCTTCATTGGATAGATAGAGGAGACAAGCGGTATATATGGGCCATTTTTGCTGTTAAATTTGGGGGTGTTTTCTGCTTTTTGCTGGTGCCATTCTGCAAAGGACACCTTTTCTTTGGCATGGCAGACATGAGTAGTAAGCCTGAGAATTATCACCTTCCCTAGTTTTCGCGACAACTTAGCAGCTTCTTTATAGTATTTATAGACCTCTGCAGGATTTGCCGGCTCAAGTACCGGGGTATAGCTCAGATAGGCAAAATGACGATTATCCTGTTCATTTTGTGATGAATTTGCTCCAGGGTCATCACCAAGAACCACTACCATACCACCGATAATATTAAGCAGGCTCAACTGGACAAAAGTGTCTGCAGCAACGTTGAGACCAACGCTTTTGAAAAATACCGTAGAGAGATGACCGTTGAGTGCTGCTCCAAAGGCCACCTCTGTGGCTACTTTCTCATTAGTGGAAAATTCAAAGTAAAAAGGTCTTTTATTCTGGGGAATAGACTGAATGGCGGTTGCAATTTCCGGTGTAGGGGAACCTGGATAGGATGTCACTACCCTGGTACCGGATTCAACCATTGCTCTTACCAGAGCAGTATTTCCCATAACAATTTCTTTGAAAGCTGACTTTCGCAACAGCATTTCACCCATATCTTTCATGCTGCTTCTCCTTGTTAATTGGGAGCATAATTATGGCGTCGTGAGAAGGTACATTATCATTAAGTCATAAGGACACTTATAAATCATCGGTGTCAAAAGTCTACGTTGCTGCTGAGGGGATACAATGCTTACCGGCAGAGTAGAACCTCCCTTTTGTCATACTGTGGTTATCCATCAAAATTTCCACCGGTTTTGTATCCAAGTCGGACTCTTTGAACTGAGATGCCTGAAAATTTTTGTTTCTGTTTCAGTCCCACCTCATATAAATCCTTTATCTTTGTTTGAAGATCTGGTGCCTGTTCATTACTGATAATGTGACTCAGCACGATAGATTGAGGTATCTGGATGGAAGGCTGCCCACGCAAACCAGAACAACGTTATAGCCGGAAGTTTTCCCCCCTGTTTGTTTGTCATTATTGCAGAATTATGTTCGGGAAAATACGAAACTGACACTTCAATATCGCCGATACGGTCTTCGACCACAGTCTCACCTTTAGCCAACTCGACAAAAGGATACGCCTTCGATTTTCCGTCCAGATTGATGGCTAAAACCATCTCTTTGGGGTGTAAGCCCCTCGCCTTGAATTTAACGGGAAAATATGTTTCAGGATTTGCACTGTACCCCTCATAAGGGTTTTGTTGATAATTTCTGGAAAACCCGGTAGAGAAGCTGAGAATTTGAGTATCAGGATAGTGATCTCTCCATTGCTGCCAGGTCGTGTGTTCAACCGGAACCTGCTGCAGAATGGTTCCTTTATATTCACCGGTCACGCCCTGTCCGAGAATTTGAGACCAGAGAGAATTGCTCTTTCTATCATACAGCAGGACGTCACTGTTATACAACAAGCCGGAAACTCCAAAGCGAAGGCTTATTCCTTTCACATTTGCTTTAAAAGCCATTCCGGATCCGCATAAAGGGCAGAAGGTTATAACAACCGGATCTGCCCCGTAACTGTCATTCACAATTTCATGCCAGTTCATGATGGATATTGGATAGGCCTTTGCTATGCCGTTATAGAACACGCCAAGCACCTGATGGTTATCTCGGAGCCGTGTTTTTTCAGGGTGTAGTAGAAAGTTTGGTTTGTCTATGGCAGGAATTCCATCTTTGGGCGGCCCTCCCCGGATAATTTCTTTAGATGGAATTATCGAATTACTGAGATCAAAGCCATTGAGCAATTGACCACCGTAGGGCTCTGCATACCCCGCTACTCCGGTCAAAATCAACATTATAACGAATGTAGTGTATCGCATCACACACGACCTCTGTTTGATTATATTCAGTCTCCTTTATCTATATGAGGTGCAACCTTTGTCATATATTCCAGATAATTCACCTCCAGGGTCAAAAGGATACTCCAAGGTATGCCAAGCCAGAGTATACAGAAGCACTGATTCAATCATTTGATGGACTGAAACAAGCACCAGGATACATTTCTCACGAGTGTTACAGAGATATCGAGGATAAAAATAAATTAACTTTGGTTGAGAAATGGGGGAAAAGTTTGCTCGTTTTCTCCTATAATAATTACCGAGGTATGACTGGCTATGCTATAATTGACATCGCTGACATTTGTAGGGCTTTTGCAAGCCTATTTTTGGAAACTTTGAAACTTCGCAACCAACTTCAGAAAAGAAAACATGGGCTGTTACTGCACTTATTCCTTCAATTTGAGTAAGGGCAGTGCCAATAATTCTTCTTAAGTTACTGATTGAGCTGGACTGAACGTTTTGCTGACAGGCAACCAAAGAGATACAGGAAAGACCCAACCTCCGTGTGTTTATTATGGTAAATTTTATGGATTTTTTATCTGAGCAAGTTTGGAAGACCATTTTTCACGGCCTTTTCAAGATCGGTGAGCATCTTCTGTGAATTAAAGAGTTTTTCGCATAATTCACATTTTCGGTAGGTAACGATGTCCCGAGCTTTGAATCCAGCATATGAGGCTATCGCAGTTATACCTATAGATCGGATGCAGTTATAAAGTTGACAGTTTTCACTCTTGGCAAAGAGTTGTTCGACTGAGTATTTTTTTAGATTACCAAGTCGGAAAAAATTTGTATGAGTAAAATGGCTGCCGGCATCGCAACAGGCGTACATTGTAAGATCAGGGGCGAGATAGGGGTTCATGTTGCATCGATTTTCCTGGTAATCGGTAAAAATTGTCTCTCTTCCAAAACTATCTGCACGTCCAGAATAGATGACCGGTTCGGGGAAAAATTTCAAACCATTGTCCCGGAGGAATTGTTCATAAGGATCATCTTCTTCCGTGAAATCGGTTACAAAGGAGACGAAATAATCTATTCCTTCGTTCAGGCAGGCGTGAGCAGCATTCAATATATTGTCACGTGGTATGTGTTGTTGGTGCCATCTGGAATAACTCATGCGCAATTGGCAGATGCCGCTTTGACCCAATATGGTGAGGTGCCTGGTTGCACTTTCAGGACTTCCAGCCCAATAGCTGTTGGTAACAACTCTGGTGTAAATGTTCAGTTCATTGCATAATTTTATGAGTTCAACGAGATCATCGAAATAGATAAACGGCTCTCCGGCGGTAAAACTAATGCCGGTTACGGCTGCTTCTGCTAAATCCCTGATGATCTCTTTAGCCCGTGAGAGCTCCATCTTGATATTTTGCGGCTTGTCGTTGGTTGCAACACAATGGGCGCATCTAATATTACAGCGGGTTGAATACCCGAATGCTATCTTTCGCATAATCTTTTTGCATTCCTTTAATACAGGGTTATTGAAGTCTAGTTTAACAGTCAATAATCATAAGTACTTTTCCGTGAAATAGTACAATTAACCAACTGTACAGACGATATTCGCACAGGGACTGGTTAAGGTGGTGTTTCAAGTGGTTTGGACGTTTTTGGGGCAGGAGGGATCGAGATCTTGGAAGCATCTGGGACGGTTGGCAGGTTGAAAAGCGCTAGTATCTTACTTCAGAAACACTGCAATAAAAAACAAAAAACTGAGTATTGTATTTTGAAATTATGTGGTTTGAAGTACCACCATGGTACTTATACCCTTCAAGCTGGTAGTGAAGAGGGTGCTGGTTATTTACCGTTTACCGGTGTTAGGCTTTTAACCTGCTAAGAAAAAGAACTACAGTAGATCCCCTAAGTGTGGTCCAACTATGATGATGCATAATCTATCTACCAAATAACTTGCTCGCAAGTCCGAGAACGCCCTCCGCACCGCCAAGAGATTCCAGCAATGATCCCCCGCTGCTGGCCTTGTCAATCATCTGAGGCAGTGCATCCGATAAACCTCCTGTGGCTTCCTCAGTACTGAGTCCCAGCTTAGAGGCGAATTCGGCGATTTTGTCAGCTCCAATGACATTGCTAATTTCATCCGGTGAGATACCCATATTACCGCCGTCACCGAGCCAGGACTTGGCCATATCACCTAATCCGCTGGAATTAAGATTGTTCATCAGGGAGCCAAGGTCAAAACCTCCGTCACCGTCTGTCAAGCCGGATATTGCCGAAGCCAGGGAACTGATATCCAGGTTACTGCCGGCATCTCCACTGAGGTTGCTCTTATTGAACATTGTTGCACCTAATTGAAGCAATTCTTCCATATTCATAATATATTTCCCCTAAAGCGCGTCCCTTATCTCCATTAAAAGTACGGGTTACTCTGTTAAATTGATAGAAACGGTTTGATCTTCTCTAATAATCCGGCATCAATACCCTCTATATTTATAAGGTCAGAGACAGATTTGAAATCGCCGCTAGCAGCTCTGTAGGCTGCGATTGCCTCACCAATCTTCGGGCTGAGGCCAGGGATTTGAGAAAGTGACTCGATGCTGGCTGTATTGATATTTATTTTATCCATCATTCCTGCTGCCTTCTCAGTCATACCAGACATTGCAGATGAAGCTAAGTTTCCACCCGATGCCATGAGGGGTGATGTACCAGCACAAAACAAGACAAGAAGCAGTATAGCAAGTCTGTAGATACTTTTATTGATCATTTTTGAAATCTCCCTTCTTTTTTATATATAGTCGTTCCTAATTTATACCTGCATTGCAGATGCTCAATACTATTGTCAGTAAATGGAGATTGTCTAGAGTCATTTTAAGTGGTGCCGAAAATTTGACCAGCGGAATGACAGAGAAATTGTCAGATCTTATATGAACAACTATAGATTATTTTATCAAAAATCAGTTTGCAGTAAGCAGTTATCTAGAAAAAGCTGTAAATATGAATATATTAAGTTCTTATTTGACTGTAACTATCATCCATAAAGTAAACACACC
>Ga0307988_1000222_pt1 | contig 43582 bp, 41 predicted proteins | sample EllFjometagen183_FD_203166 | JGI IMG/M metagenome (GOLD analysis project Ga0307988, IMG submission 203166) | Marine microbial communities from Ellis Fjord, Antarctic Ocean - #183 | ecosystem: Environmental > Aquatic > Marine > Unclassified | place: Southern Ocean | collected 2014-10-08 | reverse complement strand
GCCTCAAGTTTACTTCAGACTATATAATTTTACAATTATATTTTAAAAATTTAGAATCATCAGACATCAGTACAAACTTATTGACAAGGGCTTGTGCAATTATCATCCGATCAAAAGGATCTTTATGGTAAAATGGTAATTCCCCCATAGCCATAGCATGGATTCCTGCAAAATCCAATACATCAATCTGCATTTTCTTCATCATTTCAAGGGGATCAAACTCAATGTTAATTTTACCAATGGAAGATTTGATCATAAGCTCTGATATACTCATAGCGCTTAAGAAGACTTCATTTGCAGGAGACTCCAGTTCATAACGTCTTTTATCGTTGATTTTTTCAGGGCATGACAGCATCCATAAAAAAATGTGTGTGTCAATTAATATTTTCACACCTGCTCACCATAAAACATGATATTGATTTCTTCATCCTCATCCATAAAATCATCAGGGATATCAATCAGCCCTTTAAGTAGCCCCAATTTGCGCTTTGCTTTTGGTTTATGAACCACTATCTCGACAAGGGGCAAATTATTCTTGGCAATTATTATTTCTTCACCGTGATATGCCATATCAACAAGCTTTGAAAGGTTTGCCTTGGCTTCAGATATATTTATAATCATTGTGCACTCCTGTGTTAAAAAATCACTAAGTCATACATGGCTGTTTAGATCAACAATAGCCATTTAGGTCAACTTAGTCAAGTTCATATTAAACCCGAAAAAGGGTCATAGGGTTAGATCGGCATTTAGCGAATTTGGCAACATCGCCAAATTCGCTAAATGCCCGTGGCGCTATATCTGAACCAGTCTAAAATAATCTATATACATTACATATTTTTTGTCAGGATGTGGCATGAAAATCAGGAATCTGTAAATATTTTTCAATTCAAGGAATCTTGCCGTTCCTGATGTTTTAAGGCTGTCCAGGGGTATTTTAACCTGGTTTGCCCCAGGCACCAGAACAAAGCGTTTATTATATCTATCATTGAAATCAAAAGCATCTTTCTTATCATCAATTCTTAGCACCAGACTCACGGGTTCATTCAATGGATTATACACCTCAAAACAAAAGACATCATACCCTCTCCAGTCATGATGTTTCAATGCAGGAGAAAGCCCTGGATATGATGAAGGGAATAATTCAAGCTTTAAGGATTTGTTACCCTGGACCGCATATAAATCTGAAAGGGAAAAAAGAGTGCGGCATTTCCAGTTAAATTCATCAAAAACAGATTCTGATTCAAAATCAAACAGCACAAATTCTTTATTATTTATTTTTCCACAAGCCATTATAAAAAAAATACAAAGCAACAATATAATATTATTTTTGACCATAATGCCCACCCTAAAACCTGAACACCACTATTTCCGGTGGACAGAAAAGCCGGAACCGGAAATGGCTTGTGCCGATACCCCTTGTTACATACATGGTTTTATTACCATTTTGAAACAATCCATAATTGTATCTCACATTTTTTTCATACCCAAAAAGTTTAAACAACCAGGTAGGAAGCATCACCTGTCCTCCGTGTGTGTCTCCACTAAACATAAAAATTTTGTCGTTGCTTGAAAATTTATCAAATGCCATGGGGCTATGACTTAACACCAACAAAGGTTCTACCAGACCATTCGTAGCCTCCATTTCTATGAACTCAGTCAGGCCATAATATCCTTCATCTATACCTGCAATCTTAACAACCTGTTTCCCTATAGTTAACTTTTGTGAAGAATTCCTAAGCATCTGGACTTTATGTTGTTTTGCGGGGTTACCACTTCCTTTTTCATGGCAGAACAGGCAAGAATTTTTTGAATCGGAATAGTCATAATCACCCATTACAGCAAAAACACCCATTTTTGCTTTTAATCTTGATAAAAATTCTAATGCAGGCTGGATATCTCCCTTCCATATCATATAATCGCCTGTCAAAAATATCAAATCCGGGTTGATCTGATCAATTGTGTTCAATATCTGAATTTCCCGCTTGCCAAAACTTGATATGTGCAGATCAGAAAGATGAACAATAATTTTATTTTTTAACACTTTGTCGATGAAATTATCGTTTATCTTTATATCCCTAATTCTAATGCTATTGGGTTCGATAAATCTGCCATAAACAGATAAACAGATAAATAAACTAATAATGATATATTTCACGATTAAAAAACCTATGAATTTATTGGTTGCTGTGATTTGGTATTGCAAAAAAGAGGGTAGGATCACTGTTATGGCAGAGAAAATTTTTTCCGGCAGTGAGAATGGAAAGAGTTTTTTTTAATAATTATTTTTAATTAAACCATGTCTATGCCCTATCGGCCCAAAAGGGTTTGACCGTTTCGGCATAAATAAAATGTGATAAAAGTTCTTCCTCAGGAAAACTCCCAGAGGGTACAAGAGGAAGAACCAATGCGAGATTGGCAAACATTATCACATGTAAAGTGGATCTGCAAATATCATATAATATTTGTAACGAAGTACAGGCATCAAACCATATATGGGAAACAGAGAAGGAAAATAGGGGGAATCATCAGAGATTTGTGTCTTCAGAAGGGATTGGACTTGCTTGAAGGTCAGGCTGTGAAAGATCATGTTCACCTATGCTTGAGTATACCTCCAAAATTTAGTGTGTCCAACACAGTTAGTTTTCTCAAAGGTAAAAGTGCCATAAGGATACATCGAGAGTTGCTGGGGACCAAGAAAATGAGCGGGTTAAGTTTTTGGGCTAAGGGTTATTGTGTCAGTACAGTGGGTCTTGATGAAGAAGTTATAAAAAAAAATATAAGAGAGCAAAGTAATAAACATTAGAATATTAACAATTTAGATAGCACCTTGAGGGGCTTTCCTAACACAATACCCACTTCGAAGGTGCTTCATCCTACCTCTTGCTATGCATGAGGTAGGTGATTATAAAAAAACCGAATAAGCAGAAGAAGATATGAGAAATAAGAAACATAATGAAAACAAATGTCTATTTTTACCTGACCCAATCGCATCGTCATTAAAGGGAAAATAGAAACAATCAAAAAGGCTGTGAACAAAAATAAGGCTCATTTGACCTGTTTTAAGCAAACATTATAGCCTTTATATTTTAGGCATTTTCACACCAGCGCTATCGTGTAGAAGATATCAATGTTTACTATAAGTGGTTAGAATAGATAATTCAGCTTGTCAGCGCACATATTCACATACAATCACAAAAAAGTTGAGGGAATTTCATGGTACAGACAAACCTTGGGAAATAATTGGAAACAGATATCCGTTTCACATCCATTTGGTCGATATTACCATAGGTATTAATTCCTGTAAGAAAAGAAAAACCAAGATCATAACCCGCATCCAAAACTATTTTTTTGGTGGCCTCAGAAAAATGATGATAACTGCCAACAGGATATGACATTACCCGTACCTTTTTACCCAGCCTTTGCTCAATAATCATTTTGGAATCCACAATTTCATTTTTCTGTTGCCCTAAATCGAGACTGTTAAGTATTTTATGGGTATGGCTGTGTGCACCGATGCTGACACCATGATCTGATACTTCTTTGATCTGGTCCCAGGACATTAACTCTCGATCCTGTACATCTTGTCCAGGGAAATCAACCTCACAGGCCCTGCTCAACCGATCCATGACAACAGATACATCCAGATTATTTTGATAAATAAAATTCAAAACGAAATGCATTGCTTCCTGCAATTTTGTTTTTGGCAGTAAGGATTTGCCTTCAAATACTACTTCATTTTTTGGGCTTGTTTTGAGAAAATACGCAAAACAATCCCACCACCCTAACCGTCTTTTTTCAATAGGCAAAGTGGGAATAAAAAAAATTGCCGGCGTATTATACTGCCTTAGAACAGGATAGGCAAGTGTATAATTATCAATATATCCATCATCAAAAGTTAAGACCACGCCTCGTTTTGGTGGTTGAACCTCTCCTTGAACCATAGCAATCAATTCTTCTTCCGAGCAGATATCACTATTTTTTGTTAACCACTCCACCTGTTTTTGAAATTCATATTGGTCAGGGCCAAACACCTCATCGTCAAATAAGGTTTCCTGATGATGGTCAGCACAAATACGATGATAATTAATGACAATTAACTGTTTACCACGTCTAAAATTCAACAACCTTATCAAGCCTGTTGAATAGAGCCATTTTGCAAGTTTATCTTTTTTACTATTCGTTTTGATCTGTTTAGTTACCTCCAAACAATTCAGAAAGCCCGTGCAATTTTTTCTCCAGGTTCAACTTCAGTGATGACCGTTGAATTCTGGCCCAGCCCATTTCATTATAATCTGTTGCTAAACTTGTTTTATATCTGGCATCTCCGGCGAGAAAATCATATGAATTCTGTCCCTGGCTGGCATTATACTCTACTGCCATCAGATGGGAGACCATGCCCGGTTGAACATATTTCCCAAGATCATAGCTAAACCCGCATTGATAAAAATATACTCTCCCCTGCCAAAGAAAATTATACAAACAGCCAATGGTTTTTCCACCGGCATGAATTCTCAATAATTGAATTTCTCCCTTATCAAAGCGATTACGAATCAGTCGCTCATGAAACCTGCAAAACAGCCGGGAAGAAAAAACCCCGGCTTCCCCGCGTGTCTCCCATGTGATCTGATGGAGATCAACCATCTCCTGGTAAATCTGAAAAGCCTGTTTAACATCTATTGGAATCTCTAATTCCACAATTCCAAGCTTTTCTAATATCCTGAACGATCGTCTAATCTGAGATCGAGTATTACGGCTTAGCAAGGTAATATAGTCGTTGCCGGCTTTTCGTATTTTTTCTAAATCCACATATGGAGAACGGGCAAAGACATCGGTTATAAACTCAAAAGGAGAAGTGTTATCAACCGCACACCGGATGGGTGAATCAATAAGATCAAGACCGGGGAGATAAAACTCTTCCCAATGGAATGGAATCTTTTCTAAAATCGTTTCCCAGTCAATTTTCGATCCAGGGCGGATTAAAAAATTATTATATTCAATCCATATATTATCGTATTCCAAATGACCTGCAGTATTTAGTGCAAGTTGTCTAATATTAAAAAATTTACTCCTTTTAATTTTTGACAGACCAATAAAAAAAGCAATCTTAAGTTCACCATTCTGATGCCCTAATACCTGATATACCCGGCACTCTTTGGGTAACTCCAAAAGCCAGGTTTCAATCCAACCCCATGTGAGAAAATAGGAAACATCATTTTGAACGACCAGTTCCTCCCATGGAGTCTTTAGTTTTGTCAAATCATTTTTTGTATCGAAAACCGTTACTTCGAACATATTAATACTTTTTCCATCAGAATTTCTACCCGTTCCTTCACATGTTCATACCAGAAAAAAAGCGTCACCTTATCAGGGTAATCCGGCTTGAAATTTAGACAATATGTGTCAATGGATTGATCCCTTCTCTTTTATTAACCCTATGTATTGGTCAGACAATATAATTTCATCAATCCAGAATGTTCCCCCGCTATTACCCTTTACATCATTTATCCAATTTATATCCAACTCTCCAAAAGGACCAACCCCCATATTGGGTTGTGTAACATTTTCATAAACTAAAACCGGATCATTATCTTCCGGTCTTTGAACCCATAAATCAAATTTTGGATTCTCACCGTCTTGATAAAGATGGACTTCTACCATCCACCAATCATCACCAGCAGTTACAACCCAATCTTTTGGATCATAGCCTTTTTGCTGCATTTTAACTGAGACATATTTGAACTCTGGCGTCCCTGCATCCGAAGAATAAAATCCAATGTCTCCATAGGGTGTTCCCTTTCTACTCCCCCCGGCCCCATATCCGGACTTCTCACATCCATTTACATTCAAATAGGGGTCATTTCCCGGACTATGAAACCGCCAAAGTTTCACTCTGTTGTAAAATCTAAACCCCTGGTCCCACTTGATAAATAATCGGATATAGACATTTCTACCAAAATCTTTCTTATCATATTCTGAAGGCTTGATAACTATGCCAGCTGCTCCCTTTTCATTATAAACACATTTCAAGGCGTATGTTCCGGCATATTTAATATCGGTTACATGTTCTATTCTATTACTGCATTCTGAGCAATCGCCTGGGCCAAGGGGCAGAGGAGAATCAGAATAAGAACAACAATATTTCGGCTCCGGTCCAAAAACACCATCATCAAATGTTTCACTGACTAAAACTTCTGACAAGGCCGGCTGAAACCAGCTGGCAAAAACTATTAAAAAACATGCAAACAGCAGATGTTTCACAGTCTGTCTCCTTTCAGGGCAAACCCATGTAAATATTTGGCACTCTTATTCTCTGTAGGGATAGTAATTATCGGTACAACCACTCGTGCAGGACTGTTTGCCTTCGATGAACATTTGGAAACATTTTGCTACAGGCTCTTGAAGGCACAACGTTAAGTGGCGGGAATTGTTTGAGGAAGCCTCAGTCACAACTATCAAAGCTCAGATATAAAATCCCTCTGTTTTTTATCTTTTGACTTAATATGAACATCATCAATAAGTGTTAAATTCATATCATTTTTAAAATATTTTCCAAACTCTTTTAACAATTCATTTTTTTGCTTACCTGATAGAGGACTTTCAATCTTAAGGGTCAAACTACCGATTTCACACTGAATTGCCTGATAATTGAGAATAATGTTTTGTTCTATGGCAAGGTTTTTAAAAATGTAATACAGCGTTAAACTGGGATATTGTTCTTTTTTCCCAAAGATGACACTTCCGACTCTGCCCAGCACATCAGAAATAACATCATGCTGCATACCGCAGAGACATCCAACCTTCTTTTCAAGGGAAATATAATCTCCTAATTTATACCTTATAATCGGGAATGAATAGGAAACCAAATTTGTAACCAAAATTTCACCCTCTATCACTTCAACGATGATGGTTTCCATATTGACATGCATATTGCCTTTCGGACATTCAAATGCAATTATACCGGATTCAGCAGCACCATATTCACTGATTATTTTTTTGCGGAACGCTTTTTTAATTTCTTCCTGGTATTTGTCAAATATTTTTTCAGAGGTTCCTTTTATCAGTTTCAACTTATTAAAATTATAAGATTCATTAAATTTTTTATTATTAATTTTCTTAGCCACTTCATAAATCATTGAAGAATAACCTTCCATATAAACAGCACTTCTCAACTTTTTAATAAATCGAATCAAACCTTTATCATTATATGAAAATATTCTAAATCGATTTTGCAACAGATCCAACACTTTAACTTTAATCTGTTTCATTAAGGCAATATTATATCCCCAGAAATACCCATTTTTTTCCCAGGGGTGAACACCATACCATGAATAGCCTCTCCAGACAGAAGCCCTGTGCCACGCATCCCATTCCTTGTTGCGATAAAAAATCAAAGGTTTGCCTGAACTACCGGATGTTTCAGAGTAAAATAATTTTTCAGGATAATCATGCACCTGTATATCCTTGATATTCTGCAGCAACTCATCTTTTGTGGTAACGGGCAGCTTACAAATATCACCCAGGGATTGAATATCATCAATTTTGACATCCGTCTGATCAAATTTATTCCGATAGTAGACACAATTTTCATAGGAATGCTTTATTAACGCTTTTAATTTTATTAACTGATGGGAATGCAAATGTTCAAGGGACCAGGACTCTGAAGCCTTTAACATGGACAGATTTTTAAAAATCAGCCTGTTTCTTAAATAAACACCAACAAGATATATAAATTTTCTAATCATGTATTGATCGTATTTTACAAATTAAATCGTTATTAAAATTTCAATGAATAAAACATCCCAGACCTATGGTGTAGCAAATTTAAAGATTTCACTCAATCTTCTTTTAATGGACCGCTTAAGGCTGTAAAATATTATGGTTGGTTTATATCTATAAAAATTTTTTATAAAAAAAACATAATTACCCAATCTGTGCAAAAGCGTTTCATGAGCTGCTTTTTTTTGATATTCAAGCTCTCTTTCCTGAAGTCTAAGGTCAGTCCAGAGTACAATATCCTTGAACATATAACCAATTTTATCGCTTAGGTTCTGCATCTGTAATACAATGTCTTTTTTGTTTTTTTTCCCAAGGGGAACAGGTTGATAACCGTCATTAATAAAAACAGGAATACTATCAAAAGCAATGTCTCCCTGTTTTGTGATAACGGCTTTAAATATGACGGATTCCCTTGTTTTTCTCTGCCACATATCAAAAACAAAATTTCCCAAGCTATAGGCAATAACTCCTTGTTTATATCGCTCGACACCTTGCAGGACATGGGGATGATGACCCAGGATCAGGTTGACACCACTATCGATTAAAGCATGTGCCAAACGGACCTGTTTTGGTGAAGGGTAATCCATAAATTCTTCGCCCCAGTGCAAAGATAATATCAACACATCTGCCTGATCCTTGAATCTGATGATTTCATTTATTAAATCATGCTCATGAATAAATGAATATGGAACCTCTCCCTTAGTATAATAATTTTCCGGCCGCAGTGAATATGAAAGCAAGATCACTTTAACCTTGTTAATGTGTTTAATATATGGGTTGCATAGATTATTCTGTTCTTTATAACCTGAAACAAATATTTTATTATCTTTGACGCTTTTTACTGATGCTTCAAAACAGGCTAAACCGTGCTCCATACAATGATTATTGGCCACGCCTAAAACATTAAAACCCGCATGGCTTAGCATGGACAGGGAATTCGGGTTTCCCCTGAACTCAACCGAATCAATCCTGTTCTCTATTCGTCCGATATCGGAATGAACAACTTCCAGGTTGCCGAATACGATATCATTATTGCTGAACAAGCTCCCCATTTCAGAGAAAATGAATTGATTCCCCTTTTTCTCAATCGTGGATCGGACACCATGCCCTAATCTGACAGGATGGTCTCCCAGCATTATATCACCAACTGCTGCCAAGTGAAAAGTTTCAGTCATCTCAATCACCTGTACTGGTTAAGAAATATACACGTTCATTATATTTGTGAAATTCAAGAAATCCACCCCCCAATTATATTTTTGAGTCACAGCGATCTTACCATTCATACCCAATTGATCTCTCAATTTCTGTTCTTTTAAGGCCAGAAGCTGATGAACAATTGAATCAGAATCCTGATAATCAAAAATATAACCGGAACGAGTTTCTTCTATAATTTTTTTAATGGGCAAAAGGTTACCTGACAAAATCGGCAGACCAAGGGCCATATAATCAAACACCTTGTTTGGCACTGTTAAATTATTATGTTTTGTGGGTAAATGGGGAATGATGCCAATATCACATGCTTTTAAATGGGTTATGAGATCTTTATGATTCACCCAGCCTGTAAAACAGACAAGATCTGCCACTTTCTTTTTTGCAACCAGTTTTTTAAGAAAATTTTTATATCGCCCGTCTCCAATAATGATGAGATTATATTTTTCTTTTTGTCTCTTTAATTCTTCCACCGCATTAATGATGATTGGCAATCCCCTGTTTTCCGTCAAATCACCGACATAAACAATTTTGATAGGTCCTTTATCCGCAGGTTTAGAATTTTTTTTGTCTTCATGATAACGCTTACAAAAAGATAAGGTAGGCGTATTATGAAAAACAGTTATTTTCGATTCAGAAACCCCCTTGTCCATCAGACCTTTTTTAATTTCATTTGATACAGGGAAAATATGATCACAGAGTTTGCAGGATATTCTTTCAACAATTAATGCCAGATAATAATTTCTAACAATTAAATTAATAAATTTTTTAGTAAAACTTAATTTTTGAAGGATAAAATACCCCTGCAACATTTCCGGGTACGGCTCTGCCATATCAATAAAACAGGGGATTTTCTTTATTTTAGCAATAATGATCCCGGATAATGCCATGGGCAAATCACGAACAACAATACAATCTATTTTATATTTGTCCACAATTGAGTGAATCGTTAACAGCCATAATGGATTAAAAAAAAATGGAAAGCTGAAAATAGAGGTGAACTTTTTATGAATTACAGGCAATCTGTGGATATGCAATCCATTCAGGACCTCATATTCTTCTCTTATTGTATTTTTATTTCTACAAATAAGATGAACCTCATGCCCCTCTTTTATAAGCGAATCACAGATCTTCTCAACCCTTACATCCCAAGGATAATCTGAATCCCATACCTGACATAGTTTCATAATAGTTTTTACTTGTTCAATTAAGGGGTTATAAAATTACATTTTTTTTCATGACAAGCACTTAATTTTTTGTGTGTGAATGAATCATGCGCTTTCATGATAACCGGTTTTTTTAGCCAGAACCAGATGATAAAAATCAAAATACTTTTCTGCCATCCTTTTGCTAGAATATTTCTTCAACACCCTGGCCTCGGCCATTACAGCCCTTAACCGGGCATCATCCAGATGATCCATCACATATAAAACCGATTGGGCAAGGGATTTGGCGGACTCAGGTTCTGCTAATTTGCCATACTTGCCTTGGGCCAGCACTTCCGGCACCCCGCCAACCCTTGTTGCCACAATGGGCACCTTTGCCAGCATGGCTTCCAAAAGGACAATGGGAAGCCCCTCGCTTAAAGAGGGCATCACAAAGATCTCAAGCAGCGGCAGGTATCTGGCAGCATTTTGTTTATAACCTGTAAAAAACACGTGCTTTCCCAGCTCCTGGCTCTGAATTATACTTTCCATCTCTGCCTGCCCAGTACCCTCACCAACGAGTAACAATTTAATTTCCGGTCGTTTTTTTACAAGTAAAGACATGGCTTCAACAAGAAAATGAAACCCCTTTACCATTGAAAATCTACCAATCCCTCCAATGACAAATCCATGCCTGCAGAATTCAGCTAACTTGCTATCTTCCTGAAGAATCTTTTCTATGTTGAATTTTAAGGGCGAAATCCCATTCTCAATTGCAATGACAGGAGATTGCTTTATAAACTGCTGCACCTGATCAACCAATTTTGTATTGACACTGACAATTCCGTCCACACGCTTCAAGCAAAATTTATCCAGTTTTTCGTACAGCCATATCTTTGATAATCTCGTTTTTGAGGTCCAACCGTGCAGGGTCCGTACCACAGGGATTTTTTTAAAAAATCCCGGCAACAGACCGACAAGGATTGTGTCCTTGTACCCATGCAGGTGAATAATATCTGCCTTGAAATTTTTAGCTTCTCTTAAGAGCCGCAAACCGCTTTTTAATTTCAATCCCCTGGGAATTCTTACTTTACACACTGGTATACCAAGCGCTTGTGCTGTTGTTTCCAAAGGCTTTTCGTCCTCGTCAACATCGCCGACACTGCACAGCAACGGACTTAATCCCATCTTTAACTGCCCCTGCAAAAGGTTGAGCAACACCATCTCAGCACCATAGATCCCTGCACTGTCTATTATGTGAAAAATTTTCATAAACAAACGCGCTATTTGTATACCTGAAACAGTCGATAAGAAAAAAGGGATGGCGTGTCACTGATATCTTCATGGACGCCTAAACGGTTCATCAAAAACAAAGTTGTATCATGCTGAATGCTACCGGTCCGCGTGGTGACGGCGCCAAGGTAACCGGAATCTGATAAGATCTTCAGGCAGTCTTCATCCCAGTCACCATTTGGATAGCAAAACACCCTGGCAAAAGGAATGTCATGTCCCCGAAGCACCTTAAAAGAATCCATAATCTCCTCTTTTTTTTCTTTAACCCCCAGGGAAGGCAGGATTCGATGATTCAAGCCATGTGAACCAAATGTAATACCATTATTTCCCATCTCTGCTGCCTCTTCCCAGTTTATCAGGATTCTGTCTGTTGGCAGATGCAGATTCAATAGATGAAATGCATCCTGAACCTGTTGTTCCAATGCAGTTGCCGTCTTAGTTTTCAAACATTGTATCAACTGCAAAATACCGGCTACAGTCACTCTCATTTCCCTCCAGGCAGGTACATGCGTCTGGAAGTAGCTGACAAGTTGGTCCTGCTTCTGTGCAATGACGCTTTTACGTGCAAGATCCCAGATCAACTCAAACCAGAACCACTGCTTTGTGCCGATCATGGCAGTGGGTAAAAAAATCGTTGCAGGCACCTGATATTTTTTGAGTATGGGATATGCTACCTCAAAATTATCCAACCAGCCATCATCAAAGGTAATTGCGCAAACTCTGCCCGCCGGCTTTGATTTAGCGATATCTTCCAGAGGAACCATTGTAAAAAGTTTTGTCAGAAGATCCATGTGCATTTCAAAGGTCTGAGCCGTCACACACAGGCCACTGTCATAGAGGCCTGTGGGCATCCGTTTGACAACCCTGTGATACATAAATACAATACACTCATTATGAAAAACTGAGGTGTTTTCCATAATGAATCGAAAACCGGTTCCCCCTGCGCGTTTCGTGATTCTTTTGATCCCAGGCAGGATTCCCCTATTTATCCCCATTCGCTTTTATTCCTTTGCCTTAAGTATTTGCCTGTAAAGAGAACAATACCCCCGTACCATGGAATCCATGGAAAATTGTTCAATAGCAATGCGTTTAGCATGCACAGCCATTTTTTTTCTTTCCTCAGCATCATCATAAACCTTTTTCATATGAACGGCTAAGGCGGAGGGATTATTAAAAGAAACCAGGTAACCATTTTTCCCTTGCTGAATCAATTCAGAATTCCCGCCGACATTTGTCACAACACAAGGCAGTCCAGCAGCCATTGCCTCTATAATGCTGCAGCTAAGTCCCTCAGACCGAGAAGAAAGTAGAAAGCAATCGCTTATATTTAACAATTCAGGAATATTATTGCAAAAGCCCAGCATTTTGATGACCCCATCAAGCTTTAAATCCATAATTTTCTTTACAATGGTTTCCCTAAGCGGGCCGTCTCCTGCAATCAGCAATTTTACTTTTGAATCAAACCCGCACCTGGCAAAGGCCTCAACCATGACCAAGTGATCCTTAATGGTGACAAGGCGGCCGACTGTAATAAAAATAAAATCCTGTTTTGCCAAATTCAGTCTGGACCTTAAAATAAAAGGCTTCTCCTCGAGGGCAGTAAATCTCTGGATGTCAATACCATTGTATATGGTGCTAACCTTGCCCTTAAAAAACCCGGTCTTTTCAAGCAGATAGTTTTTTATATCATGGGAGACGACAATGAACCGGGTTCCAAGAGCTGCAGCTATTTGAAGCAATAGAACATTAGAAGGCTGGTCTTCCATGGTATGAATATCATGTAATGTACCCACGTGTGGGGTCTTGCTTAAAAAGGCGGCACAACATGCACCTGTTATGGAATCAACAAGATGGGAATGAAGGATATCAATATCGGATTGCTTTAAAAATTTCTTTAAAATGAATACAAAAAAAGGTAAGGTTTTTATTGATTTATAGTAGCGGTAACCCGGCAAAATCATAGATGATATTTCATACTTGGAACACATTTTGGCAATCCATTTGTTGCCGAAATGCAAAACAATTGGATCGATATCCAATTGTTTTAAATTTCTACAAATTTCAACGACAAGAACCTCTGCACCTCCCACCACATTCATGGTATCTATAAAATGAGCCACTTTCATGCTTACTTGATATATCCTGATCCATCACTGGATGCGCTGCAACCTGTCGCCCCGATCCACAACGAATCAGGAGATGTTTGGCAAACTTTTTTTTTAAATCTTTTATACAAAATATAAATCCTGGGTAACCGACTTAAAAAAAACAGTTTATACATTCAGGTGTGCTTTTATCTTTTTAAAATTTATAAAAATAACCGGAGCATATAAAATAATTAATAAAGAAATCTTAAAACTACAGGAAAAGAAATCAAATAAAAAATTATGTGTGATCATTGATTCACTAAAGTTAAATCTCAAAATCATACCCAGCAGAAAACAGACATAAATCAGAGGTAGATACAGCAACACTTGCTCCTTAATGGAAGATAAAAATCGATTAAAAAATTTTCCAAGCGTATAATGGGTAACACAAATTGAGTATACAAAATAGGAAACCGCCGTGGCAACTGCAACGCCGTTAATCCCAAATCCATTCTTAATCATAAAATAATTTAAAAGAACATTGAGCAGGATGACGATTACCTGAAACTGAACCAGTTTATTTGTTTTACCCGTGGTTATCATAACCCGAACCGCAATTTGATTGATGGATATGAAATATGAGGAAAAAATCAATATCTTGGCGACAGGAATGGCATCTACATATCGGGGCAATAGGTAAGGTATCAAGTAATCCACGGCAATGAACAATACACCAACGACAATAGACATGACACAGGCAACAACCGCGGAAGAGGTTTGAAATAAATCCAGAAGTGCATTATAATTTTTATATTTACCGAATTTTTCCAGTAGTCTGGGATAAATCACATATGATATACTATTGGGCAGCTGTAGCAAAAATTCAGATGATAAGGTTAATCCAATACCGTAAAACCCAAGTTCTTTAGACGTTAAAAAAATGGCAATCATCAGTCTGTCAATACTGTTTAAAATTACATCAATCAGGTAGGCAAAGGAAATGGGTGCCCCAATCAACAATAATTCTTTGACAACGGGAATATTGAATTGAAATTTTACATTTACCTTGTTGACATAATATAAATAATAGTCTTGCAGGAACAGAGACATTAAAAAGGCAATTAATACGCCATAAAACCTGAAATAGTAGGCCAGTCCCAACACCAGCACCAGGTTTGATAATGAAAACAGTAAATTGGACTTAGCAATCTCTTTGAACCGGTGCTCCACCCTTAACAGAGAATGGAGAATATACTGCAAATGAAACATTACAGACAGAACCGCATAAAACCGAAACCCCCATTTCAACTCACTTGAATAAGCGTCATCCACCCAAAATGAATACGCAAATATGATTCCGGCAAATAAAAAAGAAAGAAAAACAATGGCTGTTATCCCATTATTTTTTAACTCATCATAGGTTTCAAGTTGGCCCGCGCCCTTGGATAACGATAATTTCCTATTCAGACCATGCAGGATACCAAGATGTGCCTGTGAATTATAAAGAAAAATTAGGCTTAACCCGCTGAAATAGCCATATGAGGATGGATCCAGCAATTTTGCAACAATAAACCCTCGGAATAAACCAATGAATTTTGTCAAATAGCTGGCAATGGTCGTCGAACTGGTATCCCGGATTATTTTATTTTTTAACATACCTGCTTAATTCAATATCAAAATTTTTTTTCCATTTACCATCCCATGGACCGATAGCATTAAATAAAAATTCATTCCAGACACTCCGAATGGCACAATAGATTATTCGTAATTCAGGATCGATATCATGCGTAATATGTATTTTATTCAAATAATCATCACCCATTTTCTGGTATTGTTGTTTTATTTGATCATTTCCCACAGGTACCATGTAGATTAAACTGTAGAGATCCCAGAATTTAAAAAAAACAGGCCTGCAATTGGCCCAGTCAACAACAAATAATTTATGATTATGGATCAATAGATTGTTTGACCAATAATCGCCATGACAAGCAGATACTGATTTATGATGAATTAAAAAATCAAAAGCTTTATCTTTAACCAGAGAAAGCGTGCGTTTTTCCGGACTTGTTAAAGAGAATCTATTACAGAAAAGTTTAATGGGTGTTTCAAAATTTTTTTTTAAAAACTCCTCAGACGGATCTGTGTTCATACAGGTTTCATTTTGGAATTTAATTAAAAATCCAAATGATTCATCAAAATAGCTTAATATTTGTTTTTCATTATATTTTTTTTTCATTAATGACCATACGCTAACACCGGGTAATCCTTTTTCAATAGTGGCAACATCATTTTCCTGGTGATAAAGACATATGGGGTTGGACAAATACCTTTTAAGATCCGGAGACAGGCGTTCATATATTTCTGAATACCGGTTAAACTCATCCAGCAACTGACCTGAATATTCAGGACACTTGGGATATTTAACAACATATTCAGGATACCTGTCTCCCTCTTTAAACACAAAGGCCATTGCGCGATCCATATCGGATCGATGGATATCAAGATGCATGACAGATAGAGGCTGCTTTTTTTTAGATGGAGAACTTTCCAGATTATTTTCTATGTAATGGAGTATATCAAAAATCATAAAATCTATTTGTTATTTTTCACATAAGTATAAGAACTCTTTTGAAAGCACTTTATTAACCCCGACAAAAGCGATGATATGATGCAATATTTTTTTTAAAACCATATTTCCTTTGCTGCTTGTAAAATTATGGTAATAATACGGGTAACAGATACGATTATTACCATAGATACAGATCGCCTCACCTGATGGTCCAATGGAAGAATAAATAATGTTTGAAAATGAGCCGCCACATTTTTTTATCAACTTGACATTGTGATGATTAAATTTTTTGATCTTTAAAAGCCCAATTAATATCTTTGCAAAAGAATAAAGCCCATACCCATTCGCACCTGTCCGGATAAACGGATTTTTTATATTGTACAAAAACCGATTACAACTGGTTGAACGCCTGAATAAAAGAATTAGGGAATATAGATGGTCTAAAAAAATTTTTGTATTTTTTTTTTCAGAATACCCCATAAATACGTTAATTGTGTTAACATCAATTTCATTGATAATATTTTCGCGAGGAATTAATGCCACATCCAAAATACCAGAATCAGATATTTTTGATTCATACTTAGATAAAATATTTTGATCGCTACAGCTAATGATTAATTTAGCTGCGTAACGTGACAATAAAAGTAAATCCGGGTTATAGGAATCTAAAAAAATGAATATATTTTTTTTTTGGCCTAAACCAAGAAAAAATCGCCAGGTTATCACCCGGCTATCCTTTGAATTGCGATCATCTAAATGAGTTGTACGCACAAATGTCTCTTTTTCCATGTCCTTGATTATTCTGATGATAATTTTGACGGGTTGCACAATATATATTCGGTTTTACGTGCCAGGTTTCCGGTCAGAACCCAGAATGCCGTGAGTTGCCAGAAATAGCTGTACCATAGCACCGAGATAAAGGCTCCCGTCGCAAGATAGGCAATCATAGCCCCACTATAGGCTTGTGAAAAAAAATACAGGGAGCGTATCCCTGATGATATGTGCTCTTTTTGTGCCAATGTAAAGTCAGAATCTGATATAAGCGTACCCTTGTTTTTCTCCAGCTGACAGATATATCTGTGGGTTTTGAAATTCCCCCACAGCATTCCCATAAAAAAACAGGTCCCCACAATACCCACTTCGGGCAGCAAGGTAAAATATAACGAGTGGGCTACTCTACCCCACATAAAAGTTGGATTTCTCTCTCCTCTCCAATATTCGGGTAGCCATGGACCATAGTTAGAAACCCCGACACCTGATATAGGATGATCTAAAAACATCCTCCAACCGGCGGACCAGTGGACCAGCCGCTGCGAGCCGGTATCCCGTTTATAACTATTCCGGTCGATGGTTCCGATTTCCGCAAGGTAATCCGGCGGTGCCAGACTGATGATCCCCACTACTGTAACCCCAACCAAAACAGCAAAGAAGGCCTTTTTCTTTGTTTGCAAAAACAGGTAGCCGCCCACTGCAAGGAGCCCAACAAATCCACCCCTGGAAAAAGAGGCAGCATTTGCAGCCACAAAAACGGCTATCAACCCATAATAAAACAACTTTTTTTTCAGTTCCCGGACCTCCTGGCTTAAAAAAAATGCAAACGGGATTAAGCAGTTTACATACAGGCAGAAATCGTTTTCATCACTGAGCAGAGGCAGACTCACCCGGCCTTGTGATAGACCCAGAAGGGCTAAAAAAACACCCAGTACAGTGTACAGCCGAATGTATTGATTAATACGGGCATAGGTATCAATAAATTGAATTTTAAAAAGATAAAAAGTTATACCGTAAATCAGCGTTGCTTTAGCGACCTGAAAAGCCAAACCAAAATTCTTGACAAATGGCAGCTGCAGGATCATTAAAAAAATGAGGAGAACATAAAATTGGGTCTGGCTATTTTTTAATATCTTGCCCTGAAGCGGTATCCATTTGAGCAGCAGGAGCGCAACAAGGAAGGTCGGCAGATATACCAGAATATTATTGCCGCCCGGCAGTAAGCGGTCAGGACGGAATGAATTAAACACAAGTCCTATCATCAACAGGTTAAACGGCCAGCTCTTTTGTGTTGAAAACAGTTCTTTATATGTAGGTGCGTTTATTTGAGATATTTGATTCATTTAATTGTCAAATCATATTATTTTATCAATATTATATTCTTTGCGCGCTCTACCATGGGTAAAAGCGATAATCTCTCCAAGGAGTCCGGTACTGGCAAGCTGAATGCCGAAAACAACACATAGAAGTGCCATCAAAAGGACGGGGCGCCCACCGATGGGGTAGTCAAAAAATAATTTTTGAAAGAATGCATAAACCAATGCTGAAGAACCCAGAAAAATGAATATCGATCCAAGAATTGAAAAAAACCGAAGTGGTTTTTTTACAAAACGTGTGTGAAAAAACAGAGTAAAGATGTCGACGATCCTGCCAAAATATTCTGTTGGGCTGTACAGCCCCTGTTTACCACGTTCCTGATAATGCTCACAGGGCACTTCTTTTGTTTTAAAACCTTTCTTTGCTGCGATAACAGGTAAAAAGCGATACATATTACCGTATAATTCAGTTTCTTCAAGCACTCTTCTGCGAAAAATTTTAACAATACAACTCAGGTCTTTGAGATCTGTATTTGCAATTTTCTGGGTCATCATGTTAAAAACTTTTGATTGCAGCTGACTGAATTTTGAGTCAACCCTGTTTTGTCTCCACGGACTGATAATATCAGTTTCCTTATCAAGAAAGGTTAACAAATGTTTTATCGCATTGTGAGTCAATTGTTGATATGAACCGCACACCATAATAATTTCACCACAGCTTTCTTTAAACCCTGAACTCAGACATACGGCCTGAGGTGCTTTCTTGTTAAGGGAAAATGCTTTCAGTTTACCCTGTATTCTTATTTCAGGCAGTTCCTGCCTCAGTGCGGCTTCCTTGCCGTTTGCAATAATGATGATTTCATAAGATCCTTCAGCGTCTGAAAATATTTTATCCAGCGAACAGATATAGTCAGCAAATCCATCATTATCTTCCTCAAGTAATACAATTATGGAGTATCTAATATTATTTGCATGTTTATTTTTCATGGGGTGCTACCTTTATCTCTTTTTTTGTGATTTCGGGCATTTTTGTATGGGATAAATCACTGTTCCCAACAATCAGTTCAGCAATTACCCCATTTCCGAGAAGATGAATTGCCGCTATTGCATTTAAAGCCGTTGCGAAAAAGAAAAACAGGGATTTGCCGGAAATCCATTGATTTAACTCTGCAAGGACTGCGATACAACCAAAAAAACAGGTTGCTAAAATAAATGGAACCGCACAAAGGGAAAAGCCCAGAAGCGGTGTTGAAGAAAAACGAATAATCAGATTCATTGCAAAAATATCGCTAAATACTTTAAAAATACGATCAAACCCATATTTAGAAACACCAAATTCCCGCGGGTAGTGGTTGACCGGGATTTCCGTGACTCTTGCACCCGTCATGCTGGCCAAAGCCGGAAAAAAACGATGCATCTCACCATATGCGTTAATGGAACGGACACAATCGGCTTTATAGGCCTTAAGAGAGCATCCATAATCGTGGAGTTGAACACCCGTTGTTCTTGAAATGATACCATTGGCAATCCGGGATGGCAGAACTCTTGAAAAATGGTCTTTTCTGTATTTTCTCCATCCACTTACAATATCATAGCCTTCTCTCATTTTGTCTAATAAGAGAGGGATATCTGCAGGGTCATTTTGCAAATCTCCATCCAAGGTTACAATGACTTCACCATTTGCGTGATCAAAGCCGGCAACCATAGCACAAGTCTGTCCGTAATTGCGCCGAAACTTAATCCCCCGCAGCTGGGGTATGAATTGCTTATGTTGTTCTATCAGTTGCCAGGTCCTGTCAGTAGAACCATCATCGACCAGTATGATTTCATAGTTAAAATCAAATTTTTCTCCCACCGCTGTTAATTTGTCGATCAATTTTTTAATACATGTTTCTTCATTATAAAGCGGGACAATAATGCTAAGAAAAATTTTCATCAATTTCAAACCATCCTTTTTTTCAGTAAAAAACTTCTTAATAACACAATTTTAGACAAAAAACTGCTGAACAGCTAGCGGTCACTCCTGTTATTTGAAATCAATAGTATACTTTTTTTGTCTCCTTCAAGGATCAAGAACTGGAAATATCGTGTTTGATTTCTTTTGCCGGGACGCCTCCATAAATACAGTTTGCTGGAACATCACCGGTAACTACCGAGTGTGTGCTGATAATAGAATTATCACCAATGGTCACGCCCTTTAAAATTGAAGTATACGCTCCAATCCAAACATTATTCCCAATTTTAACCGGCTTCACATCCTTTTTGCTCACTGGCTGTTTTGCCAAGCGTTTATTCGGATTAATCGGGTGATCATCATTATCCATTATTAAACAATTAAACGAAATCATTGTATTATTGCCAATCGTAACTTCCCTGGCAACGCTTATTGATGTTCCATAGCCAATTGAACTGTGACTGCCCATAGAAAACACCGGGTTATCAAATACCATGCCGCTCCCAATGGTGGACCTGCCTATAGTAACATCATCACCAAGGGTTATTCGCAAATGACTTCCGATAATGAGCGGTATGCCGTTGGGTAATCTCAAACCTTTGCCTGCACTATGACACCGGGCCTTAAACAAAGGCACAGACCATGTCCCCTGAATAAATCTTTTTATTGCCATAAAAATAAAATTGTGTAGATGATACAGAGGAAGGTGTATTAGTTTTATCGAAGGCAAACTACAAAAAAGAAGCATCTTCGCGGTCCTGTAAAGCAGAGAATAAAAGGCATTTTCCTGTCTTTTTATTTTTAATATAATCTTGGATATCATTTATTTAATACCTTAGTTTATATATGGAAAATGTGTCTCCACTGTTTGTAGAAGTTGGCTTTATTTTCTGAACAAAGTGAACCCGAGGATCATTGTCCAGGGACAGATAAAAAGCCGCTATTTTAGGTCTTTTCTGCGAAAAGTATGGATCTGTGCGCGCTTTTCTCATGGAATTTGAAATAATTAGATATTGAAATTTTTCTGTGATGTAATAATCCAGAGAATAGACATACAAACCAAATCCTGTTGAAGTAATATCATAGGATTCCTTTGGAACTGTTTTCCGCAGCATTTCAAAGTAAATTAATGATTTTTCATCAACCATCCCGGTTCCATTCTTCTCGGATCTTTCCATAAGATTTTCATTTTTTTTAGTCAATATCCGGTCTATGGCTTTTTTATTCAAAGCGATAAGCGGGGAAGATGAATTAATATTCTTTCCGGAATCCATAAGAATTTTACTGCCAAAGGGTATGTTTTTCTCGATCCAATTCTTGGCCAGAATACGCGTATTTACACCACTTATGGACCGTTCAAACTTGATAACATTAACCACTGGATGAATGAGAAGACATCCTGATATCACGACAATAGTGATGGATAACCATTGCTCCGCAATCCTGCCGACAAGATAACGCTGCAAACAATTTGCTATTAAAAGATATAAAAAGGGCATAAAAGGAATCATATAACTGAATGATACCATGTATCTTGAGGCGCCCATTAAGAGATAAAAAGGTAGCATAAAAGAAATCAGCAATATGGTTTCCCGACGAACAGGGGAAAAGGACCGCATCGCACAGAATCCTGCAACAAGGCTCATAAGCAGGCCAAGTTCCTTATAAAAATAGCGTAGATACATAATAAAACCGATCTCACTGCGACTCTCATTTATGGGCGATGTATACACCTGCCCCAATCCCAGCAAACTATTTATAAATTTCATTGGTGCCAGCAAAACAGCAGGGTTGCCAATGACAAAACCGAGAACACCGCCCAGAAAAAAATAGGCGATTTTTTTTTCCAGCATGCCCTTTAAGACTTCATTAAATTTATATCTGCACAAATGAGCATAGGCAAAGGGGAAGATCAATATTACCGCCTGGGGTTTATTCTGAAAGGCGCAACCTAAAAATGTCCCGGCCAATACATACCAGATGACTTTGGCCTTATTTTGCTTTGAGTATATCTGTGCAATAAAATAAAAGGTCGTCATGGTTAGAAAACACAGGGAGGCATCAACCCGGGCGTAATGGGAGAGTTCAATATTCACTACATTCAGGCAAAGAAACAGGGCGGCTAACAGCCCGGTTGTTCTGTTGAACAACACTTTACCAGCCAGATAGGTCATGATCACAGACCCTGTACCCAGCAGGGCAGACGTTATCCGGCCCAAAATGAACAGGGGTTCCATATTACGTAAAACTTTTATCGCAAAATCATCGGGTGACTGGAACATATTCAGAATCCAGCCAACCCCGTAATACACACCATACTCAACACTTAAAACGTACAGATAAAATCTTTTAAACCATCGCTCCAGGTTCAGATGACCTGAACAAACCCGCAAAGCCTCAAACACTTCATTATACTCATCCGTGCTCGTAGCGTTCCAAATCCCCCATATGCGCAAAGCAAATGTTATAAAAACGAGCGCAAAAATGAATTTGACATGCAGATCGATTTTTTGCGTTAATAATTTCATGCTGTTCTTTATAATTTCAAGATCTCTCAGACTGCCAGGTCGTGTATGTTTCACCGGAAAAATACTTTATCCATCCTATAAACATAGCTGCACTCACAACCACAAAGGCATACACCAACCTGGAAAGTTTAAATCCATCCTCTTTATTTCGTTGAAGGTAACCGCTAATAAAAAAAAGATAAAATATAATTTGAGCCGCAAACAAGATCTGATATCCTGAGCTGGTTGCGACAATGGCCATGTTGGTTAAAAAAGCAATCATCAGAAAAAATGGCACCATATATTTGATCAGTTTATGTGAAAATAATGCAAAGGAAAAAAATGGAAATTTAAAGGGATTCAAAAGGTTTTTGTTGTTAAAAATTGCCCTTATGGTTCGACAGGTTATTCTGACTTGTCGTCTAAATTCCCCTGAAATACCATTAGCCGATTCTTCCAGGCAGACGGCTTTTTCCTCCAAAATACCCCTGTACCCCTGCTCTATAATATTAAGCGGAATAACAAAATCATTAATGTCATAAGCTTTCAGTGGAAGATAAAGTTTTTTGCGAATCGCAAAAATCGCGCCATCCGCACCGACACAGGATGAAACCTGGCATTCCATACGTTTGATCAAAAGTTCCATTCGAGTATACATTCTTTCTGTTGTTCCTGCGGTGGTGAGGCCGGAACAGGATATATATTTTGTTCGGCCAGTAACAAAACCAATATCTCTTTGGGAAAAATGCATTGCAAGCCTTTGAAGAGACCCTTTCTCATACATAGAATTGGCATCTGAAAAAACGATTATTTCACCCCGAGCCATAGGCACAGCCATATTTAAAGCAGCTGTCTTTCCACCGCGGGGCTCCTGCTTGAGTAGTTGAACTCCTTTGTCAGCAAAAGCCTTAACCTTATCTTCAGTGGCATCAGTGGTTCCATCGGAGATCACCAGAATTTCAAGTTTATCTTTAGGATAGTCAAGACTTAGTGCGTTACGAAGTTTCTCTTCGATAACCATTTCTTCATTGTATACTGAAATAAGAAGCGTTAGAACGGGCAGGTCTTCATCTTTTGACAGCATGGAATTTTGTTTGGATACATTGTGTTTGAAAAGGCAGAGTAAACCGAGTAACACAACATAGCCTGCAAAACCATATATGATCAGAAAAACAGAGATCCAAAATAAAATTATGACAACCATCAGCACATCACCAGAGACTTTAAAGGTTTATTTATCTAAAATGTTATGATTATTTTTTTCTTTTCAAGAAATAGGGAATCAAGGACTTTTGTAAATAAAACTGGGGGTCGGCTCAAACCCCTATATCCTGCAAAGCGTTAAAAAAAGAATTAGGATGATTCGTTATTCTTGCTTTGCCTATTAAAAATCACCTTTGCCGGATTACCGGCAACAAATGAGTATTTTGGTATTTTCCCGGAAACCACTGAATTGGCAGAGATCAAAGAACCTTCACCGATCACAGTACCGTCAAGGACCACTGAACCTGCACCTATCAAGACATTGCTTTCGATAGTCGTACCGGTTGCTTTTTTTTCTGCTTTGCTAAAAGGGATCTCCATTGAAACGGTGTTGTGTTTGTTGGAAAGAATCACACAATTTGGACAAATGATAACATTATCCCCCAGAATGAGTTCCTTTTTTGAACTGCTGAGAAAACTGCCAGTTGCAATGATAACATTGTTTCCCATGCGGAGGGGCCCTCGGCTTGTTTTGATTTTGCAAAAAGAACCGATTTCCACTTTTGACCCTAAGTAGAGGTTTGTCAATTCAACCTCTGCTTTTGGACTTATCATGCTTCTAAATTTAATGAACCCATAAATTGAAACAAAAATACCGGGAATGAAAAACCGTCTAATTATTTTGGTAATTTTCATATTTAAACCCTTTATTAGAATCGAACAGGGATTCGTCATTATGACGATCTACTATTAAAAGCCAGTTCGAGCGTTCATTGGTTTTATAAGGAAGCTTATTTATTGCAAAAACCTTTGGGATATCTGCCTTTAAGTCATACAATTCCAATGAATTTCCTGCTTTGAATTCAAAATCAATATTATTTGCAGCCCTGAAAAAACATAGGATCTGCTTATTATTTTTTAAACACGGGATTCCCTTTTTAGAGGTAAATACTTTGGTGTTACTGCCATAATACCTGTCTACAATATCCCTGTAAAATCTGATTTGGTTAACACTCGTATATTCTTCGGAATAAATACCCTTCTTATCTCGTTTACCCCAGATATTTGCGACACCCCCGGAAAAGAATGATTCCCATAGGCCCATTAGTGTGAGTTCTTCTGAATAATCTTTTTCAGGATATTTAGATGGATTTCGAATTCGGAATCGATCTTCGGAAAAAACAGCTTTGCCCTTTGCCCGATCAATATGGTTCCGGTAATCACCCAAGACAGGTCTGTGCCATTCCCAGGAGGCATAATCCAAACTTGCAACATCGGTATATTTATTCTTATGCCCTCTGGCGCCCATTAAATGCTTATAACTTGTCAGACCATACCAATATTCATGCCACCCGGCCAACTCGCGAGGTGTTGCCCACTCAAACAAATCAAACCCATATCCAATTGTCCAGCCGGGAATCGGCCCGAGTCTTGCAATTATCTCCCTATACAGAAACTCGACATCCCCATCAAAGTGATTCGGCGTCAGTTTCCTTTGTTCATCACCCCATAACCAGAAGTGTGTTACCCCTCCGACCCTGTAAGTTTCTATAATTATAGTTTCAAAATATTTTGGATTTTTTAGAAAATCTCGAAGGTTGGTTATGTGAAATCCTGTAAAACCATGTTCTTTAACAAAGGTCTGGATACCATTTTGAATATCAGCCTTGTCGTACATAATATACTGTGGGATGAACGGCTTATGTTCCGCCGACCGGGACCACTTGCCGTCAAGTGCCTCAACAAACCCTTTTGCATAGTGTGGGCGAGGTGAATCGATCAACACTCTGCGCCCATTATTGATAATCCAGTATCCACCAAGATTGGGTGTAAAACGAATTTTTGATATGCCTTTTTCTTTAAAAGCAATGGTTTTGTGTGTTAATCCGGATTCATGCCGAACAAAAACTATGGAATGATTTTCAGCCTTAACTTCAAATTCATAGCACTCATATACAGGTTTGGGGGATGTATCAAAATTTAAACAGCTGACCCTGTATTCGGTGCTTAATACACTGCTTAATTCTGGACTGGTAATAAAAAAAAGATGGCGATAAAGGGCAACCGTGGAAAAAAAAATAACTAATATAATTCCAAAGGTCAGTTTATTAATGCCCGGTTTATATCTCATACCATATCAAAGTTTACCCTGGCGTTAGAGTTTATTATCCAAATTTGCGAGTTCTGATTCTAATCCTTGCTTATGACCTGCAACATCACGATGTAAAATATAAAAAATCCCGCCGAATCCAGCGGCAATAAAGGTCTTGATTCTCATAAAAAGGGACAGTGAAAGCGCTACGCCGGCAGGAACGCCAAATACCGTTAAAACAGCCGTATACGAAAATTCCATAACGCCTAAATTCCCTATGGACAACGGAATATTCATCAGAAACATTATAATGGGTATTGAGAACACCATGGTGATTAAGGTGATGCTTTCATCAAATACCAATATACTGAACCAGGCGTTCAGAACGGCTACTGCGTAAAAAAAAATGGAATTGACAAAAGCAAAAAAAATGGCTCTTTTATCCTTACTTAGTTCTTTTACCGAGTTTCGCATTTTTTTAATCCGATCAAAAATCCTATTGATACCGGCAGAGTGGAATCGATCGGCAAGTTTGAAAATCAAATCAAATAAGTTATCGTTCAAAACAAAACAGATAACGACAAACAAAACTATTGCTGACACAAGCAAAAGCAGGATCAAAAAATTATTGTCTATAAACCGTGCTGCAAATATTGAAGATATTGCAGCTAAAAACATCAGGGTCAGCAATCCTGTAACGCGCTCTGTTAATACGATGGCAGCCGCATCTGGCATATTTTTGCTCTGTCTTCCTTGAAGATGAATACGGATAAGGTCACCACCAATACTGCTGGGCAAAATTAAATTAAAAAATCTCCCGATAACATAAAAATAAAAAAGTCGATAATAAGAGATGTTCACATGCTTTGCCTTGGAAAGAAAGAACCACTTTAATGTACTTACAAAATCCATAATCGGAATGAAAAGTAATGCAATGGTTAAATAAATCAGGTTTGCATTCATTAATGGTTTTATAAATGCTTTAAATCCGTTGACGCTGGTAAGGCCTGCAGCACGAAAAACCCATAAAAATAAAACGATGGCTATTGCAGCTTTAAATATTTTCCCCAGGTTTTTGTATTTATTTAATTTAATTTTCATCTTTTATGGATTTTAGGATACGGCTTAAACCTTATTTCCAAGCGTGAGGTAATTTTTTTTAAGCATTTTAATCTCCTGTTGCATCATATCTTGATTCCAACCCAACTCTATTGACATGATATTAACAACCGATTGAACGATTTCTTTGCCCGGGTATTCTAGGCTACCCATATCTGTTCGTCTCATCATCACATCCCCTAAGTGAATCGCCATTTCTTCACGCATCGCATAAATAATCTGTGCCTTCAATATATTCGTTCCCGAAATCACTTCCCCCAGTAAAGGTTCTTCCATTACCAGACTCAATACCGCTTCAAAGTCAGTACCATAGGTTTTTATTAACTTGTCAATAATAGATGATGAAAATTTATCTTTGTATTTATCTTTTGCGTTTAAAAGGAAATCTTCAAAATAGTCCATATCCCCGCCGCCGAAAGCAATTTTATCTGTATTGGATTTTGGTTTAATATCAGAAAAATATTTACCGATTGCATCAATTGCTTTAACCGCCACATCTCTGGCAGTGGTGTATTTGACACCCAAAACAGTTATAAACCCGCGTAACCCGTCTTTGTTTTGGTGATCGATAATTTTATAGTGTTTCAAAGGTGCTGCTGAGCCTTTGGATTCTGCCGGTATAATTCCCCATAAAATATGATCGATATCATTCTCAGAAAGGTTAATATTGGGATACCCTTCATTAATTCTTTGAATATATAAGTTTATTTCTTCTTTGGTAATGGTTACTTTTTCCAGATCATCCTCGCAGGCCAGATGCAGGGAGGCGAACATGCTTTTACCACGCCACGGGATGGCAAACTGCAGACTGGATTTTTTATCCACAACCGCTTTTTTGTCAAGGTACATTGACCTGATGGGGAAGGTAATCGCGTATTTGTCAGATACCGATCGCGTCAGAAGACTGAACGCCTTTGATGCATATATCCCATGATCCCTTATTGGGTGATCAATCAGTTTAAAAATATTTTTAGACCAGGGCCCTGATGCATTAATGACAAAGGGACAGGAGACAATCCTGCTCAGCCCTTTAACCGAATCTTTAATTGTTACACTTTTAATAGCATTGTTTTCTACAACAAACCCAGTGACTTCTGCATGGTTCAGGAAAATGGCACCGGCTTTTTCAGCGGAGGCCAGCATGGCAAATGATAATCGTTCGGTATTTTGCATTTGACCCTCATACCAGATAATGGCGCCGGTCAAACCTTTTTGTTCTACATCCGGAAATATTGAAATTACCTCTTCTTTTGTAATAAACCTGGAATCCGGCACTTTTCGATAGGGGTCTTTAAATCGTTTTCTTTCAGGACTCAGCCAATCGTATATTTTCATGTAAATAGAAAACGTCTCTTTGCCTTTGATACCGTGGCCATACACTGGCATCAAAAACGGCTGAGACTCAACCAAGTGAGGTGCTAATTGATGCATATTATTTCGTTCACGAATGGATTCACGCATCCGGATGATATCCAGATGCTGTAAATACCTCATACCGCTGTGTGCAATTTTTGCACTGTTTGCCGAGGTTTGCCCGCCAAAATCATTTTTTTCAACCAATCCAACCTTCAGACCCCGAAATGCAGCTTCCCGGGCACAGGCAATACCGTAAATCCCTCCACCAATAATAAGGATGTCATAGTCCTGGTCACAAAATTGTGAAAAATTTCTTTTCATATTTACACCTATATCATCACATTGTTAAGAATAATTTTTAAAGGGTACATTCACTATAGCCACCCTTTTTCACGATACCAGTCCGCCAAGTCCTGTAGCCCCTGTTCATCGGGAATATTCGGTTCAAATTTGCCCTGAGTTCTCATTTTCTGCGTATTAAAGGAACGGTCTTTGGTAAAAAAAGCCACTCTCCTTCTATAAATCGGTGGTTCCATTTTAACTATTCGGCAGATAGATTCACAAAGGTCTGCTGCAATAAAAACTGGCCATGCCGGAATTCGTAAAAATCTTGGTTTTCGGTTCAAATGCAATGCGATCACCTTAATCATCTGCTGTATCGATGTTGCTTCCGGGCTGCCGCAAATATAAACCTGCCCGTTTGTCTGGTTTTCGCCGGCTGTATGAATCATAAACCTCACTAAATCCTGGACATGTATCAGGTGATATAAGCCTTTTGTAAAACCAATCAGGGGAATATAAGGCAATTTTGCCAGTTTAAAAAGCTTTAACAACCGTCGATCCCCAGGTCCATAGATTGCCGCCGGTCGAACCACGGTTAACGGCAGGTTATGCTTTTTCATAAAGGCTAAAATCCATTGTTCGGCTTCGGTTTTGGTATTCTGATATATATCTCCCGGATTTAGTAAAGCGGTTTCATCTGCCGGTGGTTTCTCAATATGACCTAAAACCCCGACAGTGGAAACATGGATAAATTTTTCAAAAATGTTTGACTGCAATGCGCATGTAGCAAGTAATTTAGTACTCCTCACATGTGTATTCCAATATTCTTCATTTTCTATGCCTGATTGACGGTATGCAGCTGCTAAGTGAAAAATATGGGTAACATCTTTTGCTGCTTCATTTACCACATCAGCATCGTAAACATCCCCTTCATACCATTGAATATCCAAGTTTAAAAACGCTTCTCTATTAGAAGTCGGTCGACATATGGCCCTGATCTCACAACCCATTGAATAAAGTGCTTTTAAAAGATGCCCCCCTGTAAAACCGGTTCCTCCTGTCAAGAGTACTTTACTCTGTGATGTCAGCATTATCTTTTACTCCTTTTTTCAAAACTGCATATGAATGGAGAACCATAGATATTGCTTAAACCCAGTATTCTAAACGGGTACTCAATAAGTTTTGCCATTATAGGGCATTTAAGAATCCTATAGAAAGCCATTGGAAAACTATACTGCCCGATCTTTTCTGTCAGTTGAAAATTCCTTTTCTCAAATTCTCTTTGGACTTCTTTTATCTCAAATAAAGAAAAGGGCCGTGTATTTTTCTCAATGGCTTTCTTCATACCAAAGAATAATCCTGAAACGACATTCACACTTTTTTTGTTTGGAAATTCGATAATGACCGTGGTTTTTGCCACCCTACAAAGCTCCTGGATATGGTCTTTCCAATTTTCAAGATGAGGAAGCATTCTAAAACTAAGACATATATCGAATTGATGAGATTCTAATGACGAGGACAAAAGTGAACCCGTTAAAAAATCAATATCACCATTTTTAATATGTGGCTGGATGAGATTCGAACATTCTTTTGTACTGCCTAAAACAGTCAGGTGGTGCCCTGAGGATAAAACAGAATGAACATTTTGTCCGTGCCCGCCGCCAAAATCAATGATGGTCTGTCCCTTCTCCTTGATAGAGAGCTGATTTCCTAAAATATCGGACTGAACTTTTATAAACCACTTTCCAATAGGGCCTGAAAATCTGTGGGCATAATCCTCAGTCGAAGATTCAATATCAGGTTTTTCGCCTGTTAAACTATTTGTCTGCCTCTCATCCATTGTATTGCTCAACCACTTTATAAATGGATTTTAAATTTGACTTGAACGCTTTAAGACTGTGCTCCTTTTCGATAAAGCTACCTGCACGGTTTGCCAATTGTTTTCTCGTTTTTTGATCTGAGATTATCCGTAACATCGCAGTACTGAATGCCTTTGGATTTGGTTCTGCCAGCACTGAAATATCACTGTTCATCACCTGTGTATGTGTGGGTATATCTGTGGCCAGGACAACTACACCCGAATCAAGGTAACTATATATTTTCATCGGTGTATTTTCACCACTGATTCGCGGTGAAATCAGCACGTCTGACTGCTTCATATATCCTGAAATGGAAGCAACAGGTTTTCGTCCGGCAAAATAAATAGAATCCGACAATCTCAAATCATTCACTTTTTTACGATATCCGCTTATATCATCATCACTGCCGCCGATAATGATCAAGACACCTTTGCCACCAGCATTTTTGAACATGGCATAACTTTCAATAAGCAGGTCAATACCCTGATAGGTTTCCAAATTTCCAATATACATAAAAACCGGGGTCTTAATTTTATAGACTATTTTTAGATCTTCGACTGAGCATTTCGCTTTGCTGCTTACCATTGAAACATCATTCAAGAGAAATACATTTTTTTTTCGGTGTCTGCCCACTTCATCGGCAATGGCGGCACAAACGGGTACAACAACCATCGCCTGTCGGATAGGAATGCTTTCAATGAACCTTAATATCCCCTCAAAAAATTTTAATGATGAATATTTATTTACCAATTGAGTTGTCATTAATGAATCCATGTCAAGTACAAATGGCACTTTAAGTACCCATTTGTAAACCAAAGCCATGAATCCGCTTTCCTCGACTGCATGGATAACATCATGTCTCATATTTTTTATTAATAAAAAGGCCTTGAAAAACAGCCAGACATCCAGATATAACTTTTTGAATGAAAATCCCGGTTTTATTCCCTTAATTTCAGGAAAGGATTTTATACGATGAAGCGTTACATTGTTATAATTCCTTTGTTCACCTTCATTAAAGGTCACTAAATCTATTTCATGTCCTTGCTCTGAAAGCGACTGCAAAAGTAAATCCACGGCTATTGGTGTTCCTCTTTCCTGATAATAAGGATGCGGAGCAACCATGAGGATTCTCATTTGCTTTGCCTTAGTTTTATTTGATTACATAAAGAATGAATCAACCCGGAAGGTCTGCCAAACTGATGGTATTTCCTGCCTTGTAAGCCGGCTGACATGCGGAAGGATTTAATTAAACCTGTCATATGATCTGCACTCTCAATCCTCAGTTCTGCGCTGTTATGCAATTCGAACATATTGCCAAACAAACAAATTTGTTTTTCCTGGTCTTTCAAAGGCAATGGATCACTCCCAGCAAAGCGGGGAACACCTTTATTAAAAGCCATATTAAATTGCGGCACATAAAACCATAGCTTGGGGCGAGTGCGACTATCTCCCACCCATAAATCTTTATTGAGCTCAGGATCACTTATACAGTCAGAAACAATTTTGCCACGCATTCCAATCCATTTGCCAAAACCCCAGGGCAGAACCGGTATGGCATTTGAATAACGTTTTATCAGTTCACCCAGGGTTAGATTTAAGTCTCCACTATTGATTTTACTGTTACCCAGGGTAAGTAATTCTATGCCTTCTTTGCTGACCCTTTGACGTCCTAAGTAAAGATAAATTTCATCCGCACCTTTTTTTGCCATAAACAGGCCGAAACTCAGTTTGCTTATAATCCAATGAGCTGAATGGGAAGTCATATTTTGGGGCAATTGTGAAATGCGATAATGCGCTTTTTCTTTTTCACACTCATTCAGGCACAAAACATATATATTTTTTATTTTATTATTTGAAAAATTGCTTGCGTTATATTGTGATGTCTCTCTCTTAAAAGCGTGTATTGCAGAATCCAAACTTGTATTCAAGCTGAAGATAGGATAAATATGCACATGGGAGTCTATCCACAAGCGGCAGGTATTCATATCAAACTCCCATGCACCTTGTTTGAAACCTTTCCACCATCACCTTGTTTTTTTTGCCGCAGGTTTCATCTTTGTAAGAATCAACTGCTTTGCCACTTAAGTTGTTCAACTGTCTTCCTACAACGACTGCTTGACATAGGGAAGGAGCTCTTCCAGAAAATGAGTTAAAAGTGCTTCTGCCGCAGGTTTATTCCCCGGCAGCATTGCTGTAGAAATTCTGATGAGTGATCCTCTTGTATCATTCCTGGCAAATTTATTACCGGCTATGCTCAAACGCATTTTTATATAATTCCCCCCTATAAACTGACCGGATTTATAAAAATAATAAGTTAAAGTCTGGCCCCATACTCTCGTTGCGATTATCTCAGCAATATCAAATGACCTTTGTTGAGCACCGGAAAATAAAGTTATAGTCTTGTTTGTTTTCGTAGTTTTCTCCCCTCTGCCTCCTAAACAAGCCTCAGGAGCATGAAAATCTACCTTAGTATCGTAATAATGGACTACAGACAAAAAAACATTATCCTCGCTATTCGTGGTGAATGACCGGTGAATTATCGCTCTTGTCTCAAGTATATCATAAACAGTTTCATCCAATGATAGATCCTCACCTTTCCATTTGCCAATCTGCATAGGAATAGACTGCAAGATAGCAATCCCTGTTTCATCGTCTTTTAATAAATCATACTGCAGTTCATTTATTATGATTGCAGTTACTAACAATAAGAGGGCAACTATCAGATATCGAAGTTTTACGTTTGCCATTCAAAAACCTTAGAAGCTGAATATATAAGCAAAAATCCCAGAACAAAGACAAGGATCCCAGAACCAGTATGTACAAAAGTGTCAGGGCCAGCTGCTTCAAGTCCCCAATAATTGGAAACAAGGATAAGAATAGGAATTCGGACAATATTGGACAACAATGCGATAGGGATTGATAAAAAAAAGAGTAAATATTTGTTTATAGTTGAAATAGGTTCCAGATAGGCAAATATTGATCCAAGAGCCAGAAATGCAACCAGAGAACGTAAACCAGAACAAGGGTTCCCAACTAGGAGTTGGCCGGCAGGAATAAAAATATTAAATCCCTCAAGATAGATAGGGATACCAAGTATACTTATGATCCAAACCCCTGCCTTGGCGGCAAAAATTTTGAGTGGAAAAGAAATAAGGCTAATCAGGGCTTCAGGTAATGGAAACATAAAAACCAGGAAGAGAAGGGGAAACCATATAATTTTTGATATCTTATTTCCAAACAAGAAAAGTGACAGGCCGAAAATGAGAAAAAAAATAGAAAAACCAGAAATCGAGAAAACATACAACATGGTTCCTATAATATGAAGAAGTAACGCAAAAAATACTATTGCTAATCCTGAAAAACTATTCTGAATTTCTACCTTGGTAAGCTCTTCTTTGTGCAAATAGATAAAATAAAGGGATATTAAAGGCACAAGGAACCCATGAGAGTAATAAGAATCTGCTCCCATGAAACGTTCATACATCCATATGAGTGTTGTCTTATAAGCAAAAGCTGCGATCAGTCCTATGATTGCTATACCGACAATGTTCACTGCCATGTTTTGATTTTGTGTTTTATACAATTTAATGCCTTGACTCAATACAAATTAGTTTTTTGATTTTCAAATAGTCTGAAAGGGATATAAAATCATGAACTGGCAGGGTAAGCAGCTGTTTTGATATTCTGTAAGCTTCGGGATAATTTTTGCCCTCAAAAAAATATTCTAATTCTCGGATATGATTAATTGAATTGGGATATGCACTCATAATTCCAAGACCTGATTTTTCACTTTTTGAAAGTATCCTTTCAAAAACTTGTTTATCATATATTTTTAAAGGAAATCTTAGGAAAAAATTGTTTTTATTCTGCCTTATCATGGAAGATGCCAAATTGTTGTTTTTTTTTAAACATTCAAAAAAAAAATTTGATTTTTGCTTACGGATAGAATTCATTTCCTTTAATCTCACAAGCCAATTTTTTGTCAGACCTGCCTGGAATGATGATATTTTTTTTAAAGGGAAACCAGGCTCAAAAAGGGTTTGTCCAAGTTTCAAAAATGGGATCGATTTTGGAAACCAGAATAACGCTGGTCGCATGAAAATAGAAAGAAGAAATGAAACTATAACTAATTTTAGGATTTCCAAGACGGAATAGGCTGGAAGACGTTTCATTTGGCTTGTGATATCGTCAGCCATGCTATTGTTATTTGTAAGGATAATGCCACCCTCAATGGTTGAGAATGCTTTACCGCGTCCCAGGCTGAAAAACCCTATATCTCCAAAAGTGCCTATTTTTTTCCTTTTTAATGTTCCTCCCATTGCCTGGGCAGCGTCTTCGATAATTGAAATCTTATCATCATCTTTTATTTTTCTTACTTGGTCCACATCTGCAGGCAAACCAAAAAGATGAGTCGGGATGATGGCGAGAATAGAATTTTTATTATTCATTGTTTTTGATAGGGATATTATTTTTCTCAATTGTTCAAAATCAAAATCAAGTGTTTCTGGATTTATGTCACATAATTTTACTTTGAGACCGGCCTTTATAATAGCAGAGGGTACTGAATAACAGGTAAACGCCGGAATAAGTACTTCGTTTCTTTCAGGGTACAGTTCATGTAATGCTTTTAATATTATGGTAAGGGCTGCTTTGCCTGATGAAACAAGAAAGCAATGCTTGACTTTGTAATGATCTTTAAGTTCTGATTCAAAACGGTTAATTTCTTTTGATCCCCGGATTAATCCCTTTAATCCTGAAAAAATATCTTTTAAATAAATCGGAGTAGCAGCAGGGGGAAGTGTTCGTCCTATGCGCATAAATTACAATCCAATATTTTTCCTGATCATGGGGCCTAATATTGCTGTTACAGGAACAGGTAATTTCTGCCAACAATGAATGGCAATATTGAACCTTGAATTTTCTGATCTTTCCTCATCAACAAATTTATCATTTAAACAAAGATACTGCCAGAATAATGGATGTGGGATAGCTCCCCATTGCTGTTTAAATCTATAAGTACCTTCATCTGGTGTAGATCTTCCAAAATCAAAATATTTATATCCATTATCACAGGCATATTCAAGCATTCTCCAATATAAAAGCATGTTAGGACTGAGTCGGCTGTATTGGCGAAGTGAGGACGACCATGGGTTTTCAAGTATGTCTTTGAATCCAAAAATAATGCTTGCAGCACAGGGTTTTTCATCTTTATGGACAATCATAATTCTTGAATGTTTATTAAATAATTCCATAACTCTTTGCATTAATTTTTTTGAATGAACTGGAGAGCCGAGATCTCTCATATTGGTTAAAAAAACCTTATAAAAATCATCAAGCAGTTCCATGCCACCAATTTTTGATTCGAGCCCCATCTTTATAGATTTTTTAATCTGGCTTCTCAGTTTGGATTTAAAAGATGTAATTAAGGCTTTTGAAGACTCTGGGAGCTCAAGAAGCATACGTACTTTATGGTTTTTTACAGCATACCGCATTGAATTTGAAAGTTTAACTTTCGAAAAGCAATCGTGTTTGTTTGTATGGCGAAATTCAATGCTGTCAACATTTAGCCATTTCCCTAATTTTATGGCTTCATCAAGGAGGGCTTTTTCTGTCTCATCATTGTCAGCCAGAATACCTCCCATGTCAAAAAAAGGTATTGAAATAAGGCTGTTTCCAAACAAAAAATGTTTCAAATGAATTAAGGGAAGAATACCGGTTAAAATGTTTTTTGATCCATTATCAAATGCAGCCAAATAAAAGGTTTTATGACCATATGTTTTTTCAATTATAATTTTCCAAGAAAACAAATGGTATGCTATCGAGTCTGGATGACCAAATGCGTATTTATCCCAGATTTTGGAATTTTCCTGATCAATTATTTTGACGAATATAGTCAATACAGGTAACAAATTTTAGATTTTTGAAATTTTTAATCATTGTTTTAAATTTTTTTTCAGTCCGGTCAAGGTTAATATAATGCCTGAATTTAAAACTTGTTGACGCCTGTTCTACTTTGGGTTGATCCGGATCAAATTCCCAGGGGTGAGAATAAAAAATAAATGTTTTCTCTTTGTTTAGAACCTGATTCATGCCAAGTCTAAACAAGGCAAAAGGAATTAGCCTGAAATACCCTCCCCCGCCAAGGGGAATCACTTTTTGATGGACATCAAGATTACTGATGGGAAGTTCAAAAAAATCTTTGTCAATTTTAAGGGCTGCCCCTTTTTTTGTATTGGAGGAAAAATTCATGGTTCCGTATCTTTTGTGCATGGAAAATGAATTATAGCTTGAATCATAGACATGACCCGTATTTTTAATTATCTGAAGAACATCATTGTTTATTGCAAAGCTCGGAGCCCTGTATCCAAAAACGTCATGGCCAATGATATCTTCAAGCAGCGCTTTCCCTTCTTTTATATCCCGCTCCGTTTCTTTGAGTGATAGATTTGTACATAAATGGTGGAGATTGCCGTGGGAAGCTACTTCATGGCCTCTTTTACGTATTTCTTTTACCATGGATGGAAGTTTATTGGCTATCCAGCCCAGAACAAAAAACGTTGCTTTGGGTTGGAAGGAAAATGAATCCAGAAGATCAAGTATCAAATGGATATTTTTTTCAACCCTGAGTTCGTGATTGTTCCAGGATGAAAAAGGAATATATTCTTTGAAATTTTCCACCTGGAACCAGTCTTCAACATCAAAGGTGAGGAGTATGGTCTTCAAATCAATTAAATATTTTGTCTTCCAGGATTTGTCTTGAACCGGTTGATTTTATATCCAAAGGATCCTGGGGCGTTAAAGTGGTTGAAATAAATGCACTATGTTCCTGATAATCATCCAGCGTGCTGTCCGTGTTAAAATCTGTAAATCCATATGAAAAATTAATGCTCAGCCATTTCAAAGGTGACCAGATAAGCCCTGCCCCAAGAGTCAGGGTTTTATCTTCACGATCTACACCTGATGCATCATATTCAGATAAATAATATGTCCCATAGATTTCAGATGACACTCTTCTGGTGAGCCTGTAGGTATGAAGAAAGCCTATCTGGCTACTAATTGAAAAGCCAAGGCTGGCAGCTGCTTCATCAATATCATTATAAGTACTTGATCCTGTTAGGGACAAAGTGTTTCTTCTTGAAAAATTATAATTTTTATAAATATCAAATTCTAAAAAGAACATTTCCGAATCATTATTTAGATTATTTTCATACTCCTGGAGCAATATACCGCCGCCAAGGACGACACCGGTATCCTCTGTGGGTTTCCAGTCAATACCGATTGATGGATTATATACAACATGATCGCCTGCCGTTTGTTCAGTATAGGTATGTGCATATTTCACAAAGGCATCAAGATGGGAGTTGATTCTTTTAATGAGCCGCAAATCCCCTTGTAAGGTTTCAAAATTATTTACTGATATGTCATATTCCGTTTTTGAGAATGAAGCGTTAAAGTCCACACCGAATTTCGGAGAGAACCAATACATCATATATGCAGAAGGTCTGTGGGTTTTGAATTCATCTTGATTCTGATTTTCATAATTATCAAATGCATAGGTATAACTTAAACTGAAAAAATCGTTTTTACCAAACTGGTGTCGCAGTGATGCCGTTGCTGTATTTGTGTCATGTTTTTCAAACGTATTTGTTCGGACGGTACGACTCAGGCTTCTATCAAAAGAGTCAGAAAAACTTAATATGGTATTTTGGGATGTTTGGAGGACTGCCGCAATGGATATACTGTGATTCCAGGAATCAAATTCATTTTTATCCATATAATCTGTATAGTTAGGGCTGTAATCAATAATAAAACTGTTTTGTTTATCCAGCACAGAAAAGGTAAGACCTAACTGATAAATGGTAGAAAATTCGTCGTCCTTATTATTTTTGCTTTGGTTGAAATTATCAGTATATTCTTCAGTTAGTATTATAAGGGGAGCAAATTGTTTTTTTGCACAAAGACCCGGTGCTGCTATAAATAATATTAAAAACAGGGAAACTGAAGCTGTAAATAAAATACTGATTTTCATTTTAGGCCTCCGAACCTAATATCCGTTAGGGTACAATAATCGTATCATCAGGCTGCAATTGAATATCCTTGCTAAAATCACCCTTAATGATGTCTTTATATCGAATAGTAATGGTTTCTTCTTTATTATTGCCTCTTCGATAAAGAAGAATTTTGTTTTTATCTGCCCACTCTGTAAATCCGCCTGCAAGTGCAAACGCTTGCATCACTGTCAATTTTTTTGTCAGAGGATATTCGCCTGTTCTCATTATTTCGCCCAGGATATAAAATTTTCGGCTTAAGGGATTTACAAGTGTTACCGTCACATTAGGTGCTTCGACATAAAAACTTAATTTTTTTTCAACCGCTTTTTTAAGAGCCATGGTTGACAGCCCTTCCGCCTGGATATCATCCAGCAAAGGAAACGTAATTTTTCCATCACTTCTGACCCGTGCGGCATCAATGGTTAAATCCGGTTCTTTCCAGGCTGTGATTTTTAAGATATCGCCTATTCCTATTGTATAAAGCCTGTATGTTGGGTTTGAAACCGAATCTGCATGGGTTGTATTAATAAAGTATACAAAACAAAATATTATGACCATCTGATAGTTTAACGATCTCTTTATAAACATAGTTCCACCTTTTCGATTACATGGGTAACCAAGCTTAATTTAACATAAAATAACAATCAATAAAAAACTATCTTGCGCCCCTGCCAAGCAAAACAGTCTTTGCCGTTCTAAGCAATATTACCATATCCATTATTATGGATAAATTCTTAATATAAAAAAGGTCATAATTTAGTTTTTCTATGGCATCATCCATATTTGAACCATAACTATAGGATATCTGTGCCCAGCCTGTAATTCCCGGTTTTACAATAAACCGCTCAGAATAAAAAGGTATTTTTTTTTCAAGATCATCCGTAAAGTGTTTTCTTTCCGGCCTTGGGCCCACCATACTCATTTTTCCTGTTAATACATCCCAGAGTTGGGGCAGTTCATCAATCCGGAATCTTCTGATTATTCTTCCTACTTTTGTAATCCTGGCATCATCGGTCTGAGCCCAGACAGGTCCTGTCTTTTTTTCAGCATCTTCTACCATTGAACGGAACTTATGCATTCTAAATTCTTTTTTCTTCTGTCCGACCCTGTTCTGATAAAAAAATATCCGGCCCCTGGACTCCAATTTTATCAACATACTGACGATAACCAGGACCGGTGACATTAATATCAGCATTATTATAGAAATAAAAATATCCTCAAGTCTCTTTACCATTGTCATCAATTTGGATTTTCTAAACCCCTCAGAAAATATAAGCCACGATGGTTTGATCTGGGTTACAAGAACCTTTCCTGTAAGCATCTCATAAAAAGAGCTGCCTTCTATCACTTCTATTCCTGCAGTCCTGCACCGGATGAGCTCCTGGGTGGGGAATCTGCCCCTTTGCTCTTTTAATGCAACAACAACTTTATTAATGCCTGTTTCCTTGGCAACAGAACAAAGATCTTTTTTTTCCTTTCTTACACAGATTTTTTCTAAGATATCTTTATCCAGGATCTCGTCTTCAGAATCAGGAATGATCACGCTAACAGAATAACCGCAATCGGGTTCCATCTCAATTTCATTGAGAATATCAAATGCAAGGGGGCTGGATCCCAAAAGAATAATGTTTCGATTAAAAATTCCTTTTTTTACAATAAAAATATAAAGAAGTCTCCAACCGATTATGAATATTAAAAGAAAACCAATACTTAACATAAAAATCAACTGATTGATGATAACCTCTGGAAATGCCCAGTAAATAAGAGCCAATACAATTGAGGTAATACCCAGTGACTGGAGAAGTCTTATACTGACTTCAACAATTGTGGAGGCCACTTTAAAATCATATAGATCATTATAATAAAGACAAATCTGGCAGATGCATACCACCAGAAAGATTCTAAGGCATAAAAACCAATCAAATATGAAAGAATCAAACTCTGTGAGGATAAGGGTTGCAAGAAGAAACGATCCAAAAATAACAAGCCCTTCAAGCATGTAAAAAATAATATTCCGAATAGGAAAATATTGTTTCAGAAGCTGTAGCATAATAACCCTTTATTTACTGCCATAGCCGTATTTGCCATAGCCGTACCCATAACCGGCTCTCTTTCTGGCAAAATTATATACAACACCAAGAATTTTCTCTTTTCCATAAACATCAATAAGATCCAGAACCTCTTTTTTTTTAGTTGACCCTTGTTTAATTACAATTACAATTCCGTCAACCTGTCTTGATATGGCATTTGTTTCAGAGGTCAGATGGGGCGGTGGCGTATCAAAAATGATATATCGATCATGATATCTCAATTTTATTTCTTGAATAAGTTTTTTCATCCGATCAGATGATAAAAGCTCTGAAGGGTTGGTTGGAATTTTACCGGCCGGAAGTATGGTCAATTTATCCAGGAAAGTTTTAACAAGAAGTGTGGATAAGGGTTTGCCATCTGAAAGATATTCACTCAATCCCGGGTTATCATCCAGTCCAAACATGGGTTGAACTGAGGGCGATCTCAAATCGCAATCCAATAAAAGTACGTACTCATCAATATTTTGTGCAATACTGATGGCTAGATTTGCCGCCACAAAGGATTTGCCTTCGCTGGGTGAGAAGCTAGTGACCATAATGCTTTTGGGTGGATTACCTTTTTCCGGAAAAAGAATATTATTTTTTAACAGGCGAAATTGTTCTGCCTCAATTGATTGCGGCTCAAGGCCTGTAACAAGAACTGGATCAATATAATAGGTTTCTATATCCTCATCGTCTGAAATAATTTCATCAATAAGCTCATCAATAGGCTCATCAATAGATTTATCTGGGATACCCTGTCCTGTTTTGCTGTCTTGCTTTGATTGTCCCGGTGCCTTGAAAATATTTCCCAATATATCACTCCATTACTAAATAGGTATAAATGTCTGAATGAAATTAAGGGTTTTATTAATCCCTTTTAAATAAAAAAAGACAAAGGGTATCAATATGGTAAGTGCATAAACAAAAATAATGAAAAAGGCAATTAATTCAAGCCATCTCTTTTTTCCTGCTCCTGGTTGTTCCAAAGGTGGAATTGATGCAAGAATGGGCAGCCCGATTTCCTCTTCAATCTGTTCATCTCTTCTCAGGGTTGGATTTAAAAATTCAAGTAAAAAAATCATCCCGCCTCCGAAACCAAACCCTGTTACAAGGGATAGCATAAGAAGCATTCTGACATTAGGTTTAATTGGTTTTTCAGGAAGTCTTGCATAGTCAAGAATGCGAAATTGCTCTCCTTTTTGTTTTTTTTCCATATTCACGGCTAATTCAGCTTCAAGACCCCTGGCAAGAAGAGAATTATAACTGTCTTTTATATTATTATAGTCCCTTTGAATGGATTTAAGCTCCTGCTCTCTTTTAGGAGTATCTTCTACTCTTTTTTGATACACTTGCATTGTTTCTTTAATCTGCTTGATATTTGCTTTTAGATTATTTATTTCATTTTCCATCCGCCTCAGTGTAAATTCATGCTGAAATAAAGCCGAATTATTTGAAGATAATGAATTGGGGGCATTAGAATTTGGGCTTCCACTACCCTTTTCTTTCCTTTCCTTTTCTACTTTTTTTTTAAGATCGGCAACACTTTTAGTTAATTTAATAACTTCAGGGTGTTGAGCTGTATATTTTACAAGAAACTCGTCTAATTGTCTTTTATCCAATTCATATTTCTGCTCCAAAGGTGACAATGCTTGTATTGCTGCAATGGTGCCATCCGAATTCAAAGTTGTCCTGCCGCTTTCCTCCATTTCACTGAGCCTTGAAATCTGAGTTTTCAAAAGGGCAGCATCGTTTCGCATATCCCTGAGCGAATTTAGATCGTCCGAATATTGAAGTTGAAGCCTGTCAAGCGTCCTTAAATTTGTTTCAAGTTCACCGGGCAGTCCTCCTATATGGGTTGCCCTGTAATCTGCAATTGCTTTTTCACGCTCCTCAAGTTTTATCTTTATTTTTTCAAGTTCTGATTCAAGGAAATCGCTGGTTCCAATGGCCTGGAGTTCTCTGGCTTTAAGATTTTCATCCATGAAATAGCTGGCCAGTTTATTGGCAACCTTCATTACGATTTCAGGATTGCCGCCAGTAAAGGATATGGCAAAAGCCTCCGTGCTTTGATACCGGCTGCTCCTGCTCTTTTGTGTTACCACAACCCGCGATCTCATACTGTTTATCTTATCTTCTGGATACATATTTTTTGCATCAGCAAATAGCCCGAACTGCTTTATGACATTTTCAAGATTTGTCCGGCTTAATATCTGCTGGGAAATCGTATTGATTCTCTGTTGAGTGTCCGCACTCACTATTGATTGAACATAATCGGTCGGAACCTTTTGAGGCTGGATAAGAATGGTTGTGGATGCCATATAGGTTTTAGGTGCGCTAAGAGTATAAAAAAAACCCGCAGTTAGAGCAAAACAAACAGGAATAAGAATAAACCATCTGCGCCTTATGACGATTTCAAATATCTGTTCGGGTTTTAATGATGCGGCCTGCTGTTGAGAGTTCATAATCCTATATTTTCCAACTCTTTATTTTTTAAAATACAAGTATAAAAAAGTTTCCACATCATTTCCTAAAAAGGCTTTCTTGTCAATGGAATTCAACCTTTGCCTGCCACAAAAACCCTATCAAACGATAATTAAAAATAATATCAATATAAAAAACCATTACAGAGAAAATAAATCCCCCCCCTTTATAATTTTTATATTATGGGAATACTTATGAGTATAATTAATAGATAATCAGGCAAATTACATGCCAGTGACATAAATAGTGTCCAGTCAAAAAACATATTTATCTGTCCAATTTTTACAATAATTGCTAAAAATTTAACAAAAAATGTAATTTTTACACTTAAAATAAATATTTTTTGGGGCTTGGGATTCTTAAGAAAACTAAAGAATTAACTATTTCAACCGTTCATGGACTATCATGATCTTAATAAATGTATGCTTAGGATTTATAAT
>Ga0307988_1000220_pt1 | contig 44045 bp, 40 predicted proteins | sample EllFjometagen183_FD_203166 | JGI IMG/M metagenome (GOLD analysis project Ga0307988, IMG submission 203166) | Marine microbial communities from Ellis Fjord, Antarctic Ocean - #183 | ecosystem: Environmental > Aquatic > Marine > Unclassified | place: Southern Ocean | collected 2014-10-08 | reverse complement strand
GTCTCCTTCAAGAGGCACCACCATAACCATCATAACTATTTGAACAATTAACTTCCACCATTGAATTTGCAATAGTAAGTTCCGTATCAATAATTTTAGGGGTGGAATTTACTATTTCGATTAACATATAGTAAATTGACACTATCGTGTCTACTTGAGGATTTGACAAATGTTTTTTATAATGGTATACTATCTTGACAACAAAATATTCATGTGGGAGCCTAAGAAGCGGCTGAGAGGGATTAATTCCGACCACCAAACCTGATCCGGGTAATGCCGGCGTAGGAAATGACAAATGTTTTTACCGCCGATTTCAGGGCGGTATTTCTTTTCTCAAAAATCCCATCATGATAAATGTCCGAAGTATCCGAAGGATAACTCGGACAAAAAGGGAAATATGAGCAAGAAACGATCTGATTTTAAGAATATGATATACCCAGCAGCAGCTTTGACGCTGTTCATTGTGCTGTGGGAAACTATAGTCAGGTTGAATAATACTCCTGAGTATAGGCTTCCTGCTCCTTCAGCTATCATCAGTGAGTTTGTAAAGTCATGGGATGTGTTAATGGGGCATACAGTTGTTACTCTTTATGAGACCATTCTGGGGTTTATTATAGGTATTGCTGCGGCCTGCCTGTTTGCATTGCTTGTTGACTCAATAGGTGTATTTGAAAAAATATTCATGCCCTTTGCAGTGATAAGTCAGACAATACCACTTGTAGCTCTTGCTCCGTTATTAGCAATCTGGTTTGGTTTTGGGATTATACCAAAAATAATTTTGACGGTTATCGTTGTCTTTTTCCCTGTGACGGTAAATCTCATACAGGGGTTAAAGTCGACTGATCCTGAACTATTAGAGATGATGATTGGAATGGGAGCATCGAAAAAGCAGATTTTTACTAAATTGAAAATTCCAACTGCAGCTCCACATTTTTTCTCAGGTCTGAAAATTTCCGCAGCATATGCGGTTATGGGGGCAGTTATCTCTGAATGGACCGGCGCATCAAAAGGTCTTGGGATATATATGACCAGAGCAATGAGTTCATTTAAAACTGCTGCATTATTTGCCGATATTGTAATAATTGCGCTGTTAAGCATAATGCTATATAAGTTCATAGAGCTTTTAGAAAGTAGAATCATAACTTGGAAGGTAGACGCAAAATGAAAAAACTATGTATCCTATTGGCAATATTGATGATTGTATCAATCTCGCTCACGGGATGTTCAAAAGACGAGGGCCATACAAAAGTAACAATTGTCCTTGACTGGACACCTAATACTAATCATACGGGGCTTTATACAGCATGGGAAAATCACTTTTTCCTAGATGAGGGACTGCTTATAGAAGTCATTCAACCCACAGATGGGTCAGCTGAGCAGCTGGTTGCTGCAGGTACAGCCGATTTTGGAATAAGCTACCAAGAGAATGTAACATTCGCAAGAGCAGCAGGAGTACCTATCGTATCAATAGCTGCAATCATTCAGCATAATACATCTGGCTTTATATCACTCGCAGACGAGAATATCACAAGACCCGCTGATTTCGCAGGAAAGAAATATGGTGGTTGGGGAACTGATATTGAAACAGCTATAGTAAAACATCTAATGGAAGCTGACGGAGTAAATCCTGAATCAGTTGAAATTATTACAATGGGGGATACAGAATTTTTTGCAGCCAGTGATTCTGACGAAGTTGATTTTGGATGGGCATATGAAGCCTGGACTCTCCAGGATGCACAATTGAAAGGCAGAGATGTCAATTATTTCAGTATGATAGGTTTCTCTGATGAACTTGATTTCTATACTCCTGTAATCATAACTAACGAAGATAACATAGAAAACAATAGTGAAATAGTTGAAAAATTCATGCGGGCGGTCAAGAAGGGGTATGAATTCGCAATTGAATATCCTACCCGTGCTGCCGGTGCCTTTTTAAATAAAGTCCCTGAACTAGATAAAGATTTAGTATTTAGAAGTCAGGAATTCCTTGCAGATAAATATCAAGCAGACGCAGAAATGTGGGGAATACAGGAAATAGAAAGATGGGATGCATATACAGACTGGCTCTTTGATAATGGTCTTATAGATGTAAGAATCAATACTGCAGATGCATTCACAAATGATTTTATAAAATGAAAGTAATAGAAATTTCCGGCTTGAATAAATCATTCTTTAAAGATGGACAGGAAATGAAAGTCCTTCAGGATATCAGCCTGTCCGTTAAAAAGAATGAATTTGTATCGGTTGTAGGTCCAAGTGGATGCGGTAAAAGTACGCTTCTTAGAGCTATTGCCGGTCTTATTGAGCCTGAACTAGGGGAAATTAGTATCATCGGAGAAACTTCATATCTTCAGCAAAAAACATTACTTATGCCATGGAGAAATGTTTATGAAAATGCAAGTCTTCCTCTTGAAATAAAGTCTGGTAAAAAGATTCAGGATGATAAACATGTTTTACATTTAATTAGTGAATTCGGTCTTAAAGGTTTTGAAGAGCATATGCCTGGGGAGTTATCGGGCGGCATGGCTAAACGTGTGACAATACTTCGTTCATATTTAGAAGATAGAGATATCTTATTGCTTGATGAACCATTTTCTTCTCTTGATGCTATAAGTAGAAAACAAATGCAGCAGTGGTTGCTTGGTATATGGAGAGAACATAAAAAAACAGTGGTTTTTGTTACTCATGATATTGATGAAGCTCTGTACTTATCTGATAAAGTTTACATTCTATCGCAGCGCCCGGCCGTTGTAACTGAAGAGTTGGAGCCGGGATTCGAACGCCCACGTGCTTATGATATTGTATATTCGCCGGATTTCATTAACATGAAAAAAAATGTAGAAAAGTCACTTCTGTCTGACAGCTGAAAGAAGTATTCTTTAAAAATCATTAAATTATCCGTGGGATAATTCCCCAAAATTGACCCATCGTCCCTGGGATGATGGGTCAAAAATATGGTAAAATGTGTTAAGTAATATCGGAGGACGATGATGAGTGAAGTAAAAAAAGGCACTATAGCTATGACGGTGGCTTATCTTTGGTGGGGGCTTATGCCTCTTTACTGGAATGCTCTATCTTCAGCATCTAGCTTTGAAATAATTGCTTATAGAATTTCTTTTTCATTTATCACTGCTTTAATTTTTTTAGCAGTCACAAAGAATCTAAAAGTTTTCAATATAATAAAAAACAGAAAAAAGATGCTACTCATAACAAGTGGAGCTCTTTTACTTGCAATTAACTGGACGATATATATTTATGCTATTGGAATAGGGGACTATACTCAGGCCAGTATGGGATACTATATTAATCCGATTGTGAGCATTCTACTTGGGATGATATTCCTAAAAGAAAAGCTAACTAAGTGGCAGATTGCTGCACTTGTGTTAGTATCTATCGGAGTTATTTACTATATTATCAGCCAGGGAGAGGTTCCACTTATTGCACTTACACTCGCAGTTACATTCGGGCTTTATGGGTTATATAAAAAGACAGCGGGCTTGGATTCGATTCAAGCATTGACGATGGAAACTGCAATTCTATTTCCGTTTAGTTTAGCAGTTTTATTTTTCATAGGAACAAGGGATGGCGTGGTTTTTCTTAATGCCGGTTTATTGCCAAATATATTTATAGTTCTTGCAGGAATCGTTACACTGGGGCCATTGTTGCTTTTTGCTGAAGGTGCTAGAAGAATTCCGCTAACTCGTGTTGGGTTTCTTCAATATATTGCACCGACTTTAATGCTTGTTTCAGGTTTGATTTTAGGTAATCGATTTAGTATCCATCAGGTTATTTGCTTTATTTTTATTTGGGCAGGTCTAGCGGTTTATTCCGTATCAAATATAAAAAGAAGAGGAGTTACATATGTCAGGCAGAATAATTCTTGATTTACCACCGGGAGAAAATAATCCACGAAACAGCGAGGGGGCATTCATAAAACTTGCAAATGGAAATATTGTTTTCATTTACAGTAGGTTCCTTGGGAATATAGGAAGTGATGATGCAGCTGCTGATATTGTGATGTTATATTCTTATGATGATGGGGAAACTTTCAAAGACATGAAAATCTTATTCACAAAAGATGAACACAATGCAAAAAACATAATGAGTGTTTCTGTAATAAGATTATCTGATAGAAAGATTGCTGTTTTTTATGTTGTCAGGATGGGCTTTAATGATACCAGGGCTGTAATAAGAATATCAGAAGATGAATGTGAAACATTTTCCAAGCCTAGCAACTGCATCAATTATCCCGGTTATTTTGTTACGAACAATGATCGCGTTGTACTGTTATCAAACGGGCGGATTATAGTCCCAGCTGGATTTCACAGATGTATTGGTCCTGACCCAATGGCATGGACGTCATTTGACAGTAAAGGAGTGGCGCGCTTCTTTTATTCAGATGATGATGGAGAGACTTTTTATGAAAGTCCTGAATTTGGAGCATTAAATGTACCTACAAGAACTGGACTGCAGGAACCAGGTATAATTGAACTTGAAGAAGGTCATTTGTACTGCTATGCAAGGACTGATCTTGGATGTCAGTATGAATCGCATTCATATGATTATGGTATGTCATGGAAACCGTTTGTACCATCACAGTTCATATCCCCTGCATCACCACTGTCAATTAAGAAAGTACCGGGAAAGGATATTCATGTTGCTGTCTATAATCCAGAGCCAACTCCAAAGGACAGACCCAAGTATGGCTGGGGAAGAACTCCCCTTATCCTTAGGACAAGCAGTGATAGATGCAGTACATTTGGAGAACCAATAGTTCTTGAGGATGATCCGAAAAGCGGATATTGTTATACAGCCTTGCATCTTACTGAAGATTCATTGCTGCTTGCATATTGTGCAGGCGGACTAAAAGATAAGGGGTGTCTGAACCGACTTCGAATCCGTAAAATTCCCTTGAATGAAATTATTTAACTTTTGAACATCATAATTTGAAAATTGTCCCTAGGGACAATTTTCATCGTTGGCAGAAGATATGCGTGTTATAATAAAATTACAAATCTTTATGGGGGTAAGGAAATGAAAAAAGTTACTGTTGGATTTATCGGATGTGGGGGCTTTGCCCGTAATATGCACATGCCGATTCTTATGGACAATGAAAAATATGAAATCAAGGCTGTGATGGATATCAATGAAGATGCTGCAAAAGAAGCTGCTGAACAGGTTTCTGCTGAGTATTTTACGACTGATATTGACAGGATTTTATCCGATCCGGATATTGATCTTGTTTTTATTACAACCCGTCATGATTCACATGCCGCTCTCTGTGTTAAAGCTGCCAAAGCAGGCAAACATATAATGTGTGAAAAACCAATGGCACTTAATTATGAAGAATGTCGATTGGTAATTGAAGCGGTTAAGAAAGCCGGTGTAAAATATACAATCGGCTATAACAGAGGGTTAGCTCCTATGGTGACCAAAGCCAAAGAACTTTTAGATACAATTAATGGAAAAGTAATGGCTTATCACAGGATTCAGGCACCATTTCCTGAAACTCATTGGACCCATATTCCAGATATCGGAGGAGGACGCTTTGTAGGTGAAGGATGTCATATATTTGATTTGTTCAGCAGGTTGATGGACAGTGAACCTGTTAAGGTTTATGCAGCCGGGGGAACATTCCTTAATCAAGATATAGTAAAAATTCCCGATAGTGCTAATGTCACTATAACTTTTGCTGATGGTTCAGTTGCTACTACGTTGATTGCAAGTACCGGGTGTGCAAAATTTGAAAAAGAAGCCACTGAGATTTACTGTGACAACAAAGCAATTTTTATAAATGGCTTCAAAGAAATGTCATACTACGGATTCGATGGGCATGACAAGATTGAATATAATTTTGATAAAGTTGATAAAGGTCAGATGGTGGAACTCGATAGACTTGCCGATGCCATTTTAAATGACACAGAAGCGCCTAATGGTCTTTCTGTTGCACTAAAGGGTGCGGTCATAAGCTATAAGGTGCTGGAATCCCTAGAAACCGGGATGCCTGTAGAAATACTGCCAGAGGAGCTTAAAATATAATGAAAATTAATAAATTTGCCTATGGGATCGAGGTTGAAAAGTTAAAAAGTCCATTTGGATTTAAAGGAAGCTATGCTGACGAAATCTGGCAGACGATAATCGGACTTGAATCAGATGGCCTGAAGAGCTGCGGGATTGCCGTGCAAGGTGTGCTTTGGTCTGATGCATCTGTTTTTGAAGAGTACGGACAGGATGGTGGTAATAAACTGATGCACGAACTGTCTGCATTTGCAGTGGAGCAGCTGGCAGGAAATGATTTTAGTAATCCATTTGAAGCCAATGACTATCTTTTTGACATCTGTTATGCAAAAGTTAAGAAAATGACCGGCAGGGATGACATTCGGAAAACCTTTGTTCTTAATGCTCTTGTACCTATTGACATGGCATTTTGGCTGCTGTGGGCACAAAAAAATAATCATACAGGATATGATGAAATGACGTCTTCATACAGTAGTTATCTTTCATCTCGTCATGAAAAAATTGCAGCGATTCCCTTAATAACTTATGGTGTAAGCCACCAAGAAATAAAAAGACTTCTTGATGAGGGAAGTTTTTTCCTGAAGATAAAAATTGGAAAAGAACCTGAGTGGGATAAAAAAAGAGTAGAGGAAATATGGGAACTGGCAAAAAACTACACCACTGAGTACACGAAGAGCGGGTTGCCGGTGCTTTATTTGGATGCGAATGGACGCTATGAAGATAAAAACCAACTTATGGAACTGATAAATCATCTTGAAAAGAAAGATATTTTAAAGCATGTTGGTGTGTTTGAAGAACCCTTTGATGAATTTGAAGAAATTGATGTTTCTGACATACCCTGCATTTTTGCAATTGATGAAAGTGCTCATTCAGTTGAAGACTCAATTGCTAAATTCCAACAGGGTTATAAAGCAGTTGCATTAAAACCTGTTGCAAAAACACTAAGTGAAAGTCTGAAAATTCTAAAAGCAGCCACAGATAGGGGAATAAAATGTTTCACTGCGGACTTAACAGTTGCTCCATGGCAGCTTGAATGGAACAGAAACTTAGCGGCACGCATTCCAACACTTGACTGTGTAAAAACGGGGTTATTGGAATCTAACGGCAACATGAATTATACCGATTGGGACAGGCTTAAAGGCTATCATCCTATGGGAGATGGCAGCTGGATTGACTCAAAAAATGGGCTATTTGAACTAAATGACTTTTATAAAGCTGACGGTGGGCTCTATACAATGCCCAATCACTATCTTGATGTTATAAAATTTAGGTGAAAAATGAAAAAATCAATTAAAGTAATAGAAAAAGCTCTTGGAGATTTAAGTCTTAAAATTCAACGCATCTATAGCGGGATGGACTTGACTATGTCTGAGACTCGTGTTGTACAGGCAGAGTCAGATTTCAATGCGGTGACCGAAAAAAGAACATCTATCGACAATGGAATAAGCTGGAATTCATATGAGGCTGATACTAACTACTTTGAAAAAGATGGCGAAAAAGAAATTCTGAAGATAGTTTCCGCGGTTGTTCCCAATCATGTAACAGGGCAGGTTATAAGAACCGTTATGGAACGGGTTTTCTTCTATGATCACAAAAAAGTATATGAGCATTACTGGACAACTGGCAATCTTGACTGGAGAGACCACACATATATTGAGTTTTCTGATGATAATGGAGTTACTTACACAAAAAGGTATCTTCTGGAATATGAAGATAATACCGGTCTTGACTACAACCTTGGTTACCATGGTACTAATATTGAAGTAGATGAAGATGGCAGTGTTTATACAAGCATCAGTGCTCCATTAGAAGGTATATGCAGGTCATGTGATTTGAATGCAGGGGATTATGCCCTGAGTCCGGTTGTTACCAAAGGAATCATTGTTTTTACTATCAAATACAAAAACGGGGTTTATACAGCAAGCAAGTCAAAACCGATTATTATTAGTGATTCTAAGTCATCACGTGGCCTAATGGAACCTAACACTGTTTTACTAAAATCAGGAGAGCTGATGCTGGAATGCAGAGGGTCAACAGCAATATCTGATGGATGGAAAACACGGATGAAACCCGGAGCACCATCTCACAGGTGGGTGAGTTTCAGTAAGAATGGTACTGAGTTTACGGATATAAAACCCCTGACTTTTGAGAAAAATGAGTTATTCTACTCTCCTTCATCAATATCGAGATGGGTTAGACATTCTGTGAGTAAAAAGCTTTATTGGGTCGGCAATATAACTCCTGAAAATCCAAGTGGGAACAGACCACGGTATCCTCTGGTTATAGTTCAATTTAATGAGGAACTAAAATGCTTTATAAAAGATAGTGTTATGACTATTGATGATCGCTTACCGGGAGAGGGTGAATTGATTCAACATTCAAATTTCACCTTTTATGAAGATAGACAAACCCATGCTATGCATATAGAATATTCGCGTCTTGGCCAGAATCCGGATTACCAGTGGCAGGGAGATGCGGTAAGAATTACATTGGAGGAAGAATGAAAAAATATACATACACATTTGGTGAAGAGTTAGCTAATGTAACCAGTCATGGAGTTATGGCTGCTCTGTGCCTTTTAGCTATGCCTTTTGCCATTATATGGATATATTCAAAAGGTTCCCTTTTGGATGCAATAGGAGTATCAATTTTCATGATATCTATATTCCTTATGTTTCTTGCATCTTCGCTTTATCATTCAATGGTTTTAGATACAAGACACAAGCATATATTTAGGGTTTTTGACCACATATTCATCTATGTAGCCATTGCCGGCAGTTACACTCCTATTGCATTGTCCGTTATCGGTGGATGGCAGGGGATAACCATTGTGTGTATTCAATGGGCCATGGTAATTTTGGGAATCCTACAGAAAACACTTTCTAAGAAAAGTGAAAAAAAACCGGCAGTTGCCATATATGTGATTATGGGATGGACCATCGTAATGTTTTTTCCGATATTTTTCAAACAGGCTTCAATACCTTTATTTTCATTGGTATTGGCAGGTGGGGTGTTCTATACTGGCGGTGTATACTTCTTTGCAAAAAAAGCCTTCAAGTACTACCACATGATATGGCACCTGTTTGTAATTCTGGGTGCAGTCACCCATTTCGCAGGAATAGTTTTTTTCTTAAATTAAAATTTATATAATAAAAAAGGGAAACCCGATTAAGGGGTTTCTTTGATATAATTAGTTTTATTCCCACTTCATATTGGTAAAGATTCAAAAATTTGATTGTTGTTTCCTAGCCAGGGAATGAAATCTGTTTTAGTAAAATGCTTTTTTAATTCATATCTGGTCAGAGGTTTCCAGCTTAAGAATCCCAGTATTGTGTGTTTTAGTGACATATGTATGTTTTCCTTATCTGTGCTAATTAAAAACCATGATAATAGTTACATAGCATATTTGTAACATCAATAACAAATGATGCATAAAAGTTAGTTATATGGGTAAATATATTAAGAATATAAACAAGGAGAAAGTAATTTATATGTTTTTTAACAGGGGAGCAGGAACAAAAAAGATTAGTCAGAAAGAAGCTAAAGAAATAATGGATTCAAGGAATGTAACCTTGGTTGATGTTAGAACACCGGGTGAATTTTCACAAGGATATATTAAAGGTGCAATTCTTTTACCACTTGACAGACTGGCTATTGATTCATCAAAAAAACTTCCAGATAAAGAAGCTGAAATTTTTGTATATTGTCTTAGCGGAAGCAGAAGCAGAAGTGCTGCCTCATTATTAGTTCGAGCCGGCTATACAAATGTAGCAAATATCGGCGGCATAGGTTCTTGGCAATATGGAATGACAAGAGGTTAAATCATTATATTGAATACTGAACAAAAAAATAACCAGTAGTTGCCGGTTATTTTATTGTATTCGGATAATTTAAATCACATATGACCAAAGTGCCAATGACCAAAGTATCCCACGGATAACTCGGCAAATTTGCCAAGGTATACAATGGATACTTTGTACAGGTTATAATGAAGCGGCTGTTTTATACATTGTTTCAAGGTTTTGTGGAGGAACATCTCCTTGAACATTATGAGCAGGAGCCAGAACAAGCCCACCGTTTTTACCAAGAATATTAACAGCATCAATAACTTCTGATTTTATTTCTTCAGCAGTACCATGAGGAAGTGTGGTCTGAATATCTATTCCTCCCCAGAAAGAAATTTTATCTCCGAAATTCTTTTTGAGATTCATTCGGTCCATACCGGTTGCTGTTGGTTGAACAGGGTTCAGAATATCCATGCCAATATCTATTAAATCTCCAACAAAATCAAAACTGGCGCCACATGTATGATGAAATATCTTAGCATTGGTTCTTGAACGTATAAACCGGTAAATCTTTTCAAGTCGCGGTTTAATCATTTCCTGAAAAAGAGGAACAGACAGCATAGGAGCAGTTTGAGTTCCTAGGTCATCAGCCATACACACCACATCAAAAGAATCGCCGACTTCATCAAGCAGTCCGGTATAGTAATCAATCTGCATATCAACTATTTTATCCATAAGAAGTTCTGCAAAATCCTTATCAGCAATTAAATCAACAAGGAAATTTTCCATTCCACGGGTATACATTGAAAGTTCAAAAACAGAAGCCAGTGATCCCGAAACAACTGCAAAACCATCGCTTCGGAATTTTTCGCATTTTTCTTTCATTCCTTTGTAGCGGCTTGGATGCTTCATATTTGGGAACTGAACTTGTCTTAGTTCTTCAATTTCGAGATCCGCAAAAGGATGGAATACCATTTCGGAATAGTCGCCTACAACTCTATAATGTATTCCCATTTCACTATCATGAGATCCATCTTCAAAGTATGTATCTTTCCAACCTTCCAAGGGGTTTGTATAAACATGCCGTGTATCAACATTTAAATACTGAAGTATTTCTTCATCAATGTCGATTCGCAGATTAAATCCGCCCAAAGGAGCAGCTGGATTTTTAATTCCCAGATATTCAACAATATTCTTATAGGCATTATTTGTAAAAGAGGTAACTACACCACCTAAGTCCAAAGGAACCCGGTCCGGTTGTTCATGATTTAGTGCCAAAAGCACTCTGTCGCGTGAATTCATAATAAATCTCCTCTTCAAATAATACTCTATACAAATTATATCAGAGAATTGTGAATGTTTTATGCATATGGTAGTATTTATCTTGAATTTGCATATGAGGTATTTCATGACTGACATTAAAAAAGCAGCGCCATACTTAGCAGGCATTGGGTTTGCTACTATCTTTGGATTTTCATTTTTAATAGTAAAAAGTACGCTTAGCAGTGTAGAAGTGTTTCAGTTGCTGGGACTGCGTTTTATGATTGCTTTAGTTATGTTTGAATTATTGAGATTAACCAGGATTATAAAAGTAAATATTAAATTTAATGATATAAAAAGACTGCTTCCCATAGCCATATTTCAGCCTGTAATATACTTTATAGGTGAAGTTTATGGAATTAAATACGCTGCTTCAAGTGAAGCCGGATTGTTCATAGGCATGATACCGGTTGCTGCTGCGTTCACGTCCTGGATATTTCTAAAAGAAAAGCTGAATATAAAGCAAATAGTATTTATGGTGATATCTCTTACCGGAGTTACCTTTATTAGTATAATGCAGATGAATGGAACTCCTGGAGACACGAAAGCAATCGGTTACTTATTCCTTGCAGGAGCAGTAGTAGCGGCAGGTTTTTACATTATGCTTTCAAGGAAAGCGTCATCGAAACATAGCCCCCTTGAAATTACCTATGTAATGATGCTTACTGGAGCTATTGTATTCAATATATTGGGAATAGGTGATTCTTTAATAAAAGGATATAACTACTTCAGCCCATTGTTTAATATTGAATCAATTGGTGCAATTCTATATCTTGGAATTTTATCATCAGTACTGGCGTTCTTTTTACTTAATTTTACACTTTCAAAAATACCTGCGGTACAAAGCTCAGTATTCACAAATTTAATTACTGTTATTTCAATAGTCGCAGGTGTTATATTTCTTCAGGAAGATTTCACGGGTTTTAAAATTATTGGGTCGATATGTATAATTATAGGTGTCTTTGGAACAAGTTATTTCTCAGGTAAGAATAAAAAGGAAATATGTAATGAATATTAAAAAAGTTGTCCCAACCATAAATAAATATTTAAAAGAGGATTATCAGCATATTGAGCCAAGTAAGAATGCTCATGAAGGATTATGCGTTCCCGAAATAATTCTAAAATATGGAACCATAAAAACAAAAATGAAGTCAATCCCAAGACTGGGGCACTACATGATAGGATGCATTGCCCAGCTTAAGAAATCTTATAGTTAGCTATATAAAATGATTAGAGGGTGAATTGGACTACAATGAAAAGACTATTCAGCGGTTTTTATGTACCACTATATTGTTTAAGTAATTCAAGAAGCGGGTAAATGATTCAATGTGATAAGTAACGAAGTGTTAATTGCAAACATGGATGTAAACATGAGTAAAGAAAAATGGATCACCGGTAATATACCGGATTTAACAGGTAAAGTAATAATAGTAACAGGTTCAACAAGTGGTTTAGGTATGGAGACTGCAAGAGTAATTGCAGGCAAAAATGCCACAGTTATTATGGCTGTCAGAAATGTCGAAAAAGGGGATAAGGTCGCAGATGAAATTCGAAGTCAATTCAGTAATGCTATTGTTGAAGTCAGAAAGCTAGATCTTTCAAGATTGCAATCAGTAAGAGCATTTGTGGAGTCATTCATATCAGATTTTGACAAACTTGATATTTTAATAAATAATGCAGGAATTATGATGTGCCCTTATTCTAAAACGGCTGATGGATTTGAAATACAAATGAGAACAAATCATTTTGAACATTTTGCTTTAACGGGGCTGTTGATGCCATTGATAGTTAAGTCTGAAGGAGCAAGAATAGTTTCAGTAGCAAGCATGGCTCATGCCTGGGGAGATATAGATTTTAAAGATTTGAATTGGGAAGACAGAAAATATAATTCACAAAAAGCATATGGTGACAGTGAAATTGCCAATTTGTATTTTGTTTATGAGCTGGCTCGTAGATTCGAAAAAAACAAAAAAAGCGTAAAAGTAATAGCAGCACATCCTGGGTGGACATCAACTGATCTTCAAAGACACTCCGGTATTATGAATTCTTTAAATGGAATATTTGCTCAAAAAGTTGAAATGGGAGCATTGCCGACACTTAGGGCAGCCTTTGATATTGAAGCTAATTCAGGAGATTACTTTGGGCCAAATGGTAGGCTTCATTGGAAAGGTTATCCTGAACTTCAGAAATCAAATGAAAAATCACATGATTTAAAAATTGCAGAAAAGTTATGGAAAGTTTCAGAAGAGCTGACTGCAGTTGAATATTAATTAGTAACATATAAAATTTTAAAAGCAGCTGGTCTTGAGAGGTAAAAACCTTCCAAAACCAGCTGTTTTCAATTGTTTATCCGACAAACAAGTCAGCAGCGTGACAACAATTTTGCTTATCAAGTACATTACCTGTCGTATGCTGATTAAATCAAATTGCATGGAATAATACAGTTTTTATCATCAATCGGCACCACTTCCTCACACATGCAGATTACTCCTCCGAAGCTACGATTTATTTGTGTTTTATCAAGGACATTGAATTTTCTTACTTCTCTTACATCAGGATTTGCAGATTTCTTGATTTCCAGAGGGTGAATCATATTATTGCCTTCAACAAAGATATCAATTTCTTTGGCATTGGAATCACGGAAATAAGTCACGTTAACGTTCATTTGTGAATATGAATAATTCTTTACAATTTCAATTACGACATAATTTTCAAAGTAGCGTCCATTGGCTGCGCCCATCATCAATGTATCAGCAGTTAGCCACATGGATAAATGTGCACATAAACCTGTATCAAAAAAGTAAATTTTTGGTGTCTTGGTCAACCTTTTCATTTCGTTGTTAAAATATGGTTTGAGCAGGTATATAATTCCCATTCCTTCAAGTAACCTTACCCATACTTTAGCGGTAGGCTGTGATATATCGGCTGCTTCTGCTAGAGTTTTAAAATTCAGCTGTTGTGATACAATCGATGCACATGCGGCAAGAAATCTTCTAAAACTAAGCGAATCCTGAATTTTGCCATATTCAGTCGCATCACGCATAAGGTAAGTGTCAATATATGAATCATAATATGCTTTACGTTGCTCATTGCCCGCAGAGATAGTCTCGGGCATGCCTCCTTCCCATATATGCCTGAATACTTTTATAATATCATTTCTTTCGCTTACTGCTTGTCTTTCAAGCAGACAGGGCAGTGAAAAATCCAATGTGTTTTTATATTCGATTCCATTTTTTTCGTTGTTTGTCAAACTATACAATTGCATGATTCCAAGTCTTCCTGCAAGCGATTCACGTACGTTTTTCATCATTGAGTACTGCTGTGACCCGGTAAGCCAGAACAAACCTTTCTCATCGCTGTTGTCGCATATAATTTTTATCTGATTGAACAACTGAGGTGCATACTGCACTTCGTCAATTATTATAGGGGTCTTATATGTTTGAAAAAATAAAACAGGATCGGTCTGTGCAAGATTTCTTATTGTTAAATTATCCAGGCTGACATAAGTTCTCTTTTGTTCGCCGGCCAGATGCTTGAGCATAGTGGTCTTGCCAACCTGCCTTGCGCCGGTAACAAGTACTGCCTTGAAAAACGAGCTCATACGGAGGAATTTCTTTTCCAGACTTCTGTTGATATATTTCATTTCGCACCTCGCTTATATGAAAATGTAAGATGGGGTTTATTATATCCTTAATTTGAGATGTTGTCAAAAAACTACTTGTACTCCGGATTTTCATCAAAATTAAAGTATACAGTATTGTTATAATACTTATTCCCAAATTCATTTAGGTTCCAAGTCTTTCCGACTTACCGGACACCTTTAAGGATAAGGGGTTTACGATATTTTGAATTTTTTCAATTGACTAAATCTTTCATTATATAGCGTTCCATGTAGCCTCCTTAATATTTACGGATCAAAAATAAGCAATATCATCACATATATTTATTCTAGATTTTAGTTAAAAACAAGCGTAATCACACAATTATATAGAATAGTGTGATTATTATCACACTATTATGTGTGTTTATCCGAAAAACAAGTCAGCGACGTGACAACAATCTTGGTTTTTCGATTAACATAGTTAGCTATCGATGCGTTTCTCAGAGTGATGTACCACAGTTTCTGAATGAAACGAGGAACATCACAGGTGCCTGATTACTATGTCACTGCCACAAGATTGAGACGTGTGACATAGTCATTGGCACAAGCCAAACTTTTCAGGTACACACCTGACGGTAAAATCTACGAACTAGTTATATTGTTCAGGTCACAAACGAAAGAGCCACTAGTAATTAGTAGCTCTTTCGTTTTGGCAGAGAGGGGGAGATTCGAACTCCCGGCAGACGTTAGCCTGCAGCTGATTTCGAGTCAACCACCTTCGACCTCTCGGACACCTCTCCACGCGAAGTATATTGTAAAATAAATATGTAAATAAGTAAAGTTATTACACATTAATACTTTTGGATGTAAATAAAAGTTAATATCTTGCATTTTTTAGGAGTCGCTTAAAACAACTGCGTAAATGCCAATCCCGCTTAAATCCAGGTGTATATCATAATAACTATGACTATCATTATTTATTGTAACTTTCCGTGTCTTATCCTGCAATTCGGGGCTAAGCAACCTGCATTCATCAAGATTTATAGTGCCTTTTCTAATTCTAAAAATAAGATCAGAATCACTTGTATCAAATTTGATTTTTTCTAGTATTGGGTTACCTTCATTATTTTTCAGGTAATCATGGGGTATGCCCTCTAGTGATGTGTTAAGTAAATGAAGTGTTCTTTTATTATCATAAGTACGTATTCTAGCAGCCCACTGGGGATTGCCGCTTATCTGGGTAATTACGGGATTAATAAGAGCTTTTTGTATTATATCATCAAGAGGATTACCGTCTGTGGCAGAATCTATAATGTGAAGATTACTATAATTTCTATCTAGCAGCGTTGATAATGGGATTTCTCTTTTAAAACCTTTTTCATCATGAGTTCCAAACGGGAGTGAAATCCATGCAGGTCCACCTTGCTGCAGATAATGTCTAATTGCATTGAATTGTTCCATTGAAATACATCCCAGCCCATCAAGAATTAAAGGAGTGTTTTCAGCACACAACGAGATTTTATCTGATAATTCGTCAGAACGGACAAAACGATATCCGATACTTTTTTCAACTAAAGATTTTGACCAACTGCAGATTTTATCCCAATGTTCATAACCATTGGCATCCCTCCAACCATTTTCACGGCAGAACCTATTGCTTACCAATCTGACTTCAATATAATCTTTACCCTTCATGTGATTTAGATTGCAGTATTTATCTTCCCAAAGATTTTGCCCTTTTACCAAATCATATATTTCTTTTGCATCATCCGGATCTTTCTCAAGCCGTTGATTTAAGGTGCTGCTCCAGTTCCCAACACCCCAAAACCTGCCAAGAGCCCATCCGAGATAGGCACTGTCTTTATAAATAGAGTAACTGATTGCAAGAGTTGGCGCATTTCCCATTTTTTCAGCAATATCTCTTTGATGAAGTGCTTCGGCATCCATTTTCAACCAATTTGTGCTATTAACACTGATACCGCAATTTTCCAGAACAAGAAAATCAAGACTGGAAGATAGTTTCTCAAGATTGAGCGAAATTGCATTCAATCGAATTGGGCCTGAACTTGAACAACATGTCATAAGAGGAATCCTGCCTATAGTTTCTTTTATAATAGCAAGATGGTCAGCGACTGAGTCAGATTTCATCCTAAGCCAGTCTCTGAAAACAGGATTATCATAATTCCCCCATGAGTACTCATTTTTACCTTCAGTTATACCCCAAAAATCTTTATCACCGAACGGAGGGATGTCATGTCCATAATCCTTTTGAAACCTTTCTCTGCAATATTTGCATCCGCAGGTGGCCAAGCCGGCATAATCACACATATCATCAACTTCCATTCCGTCCATAGGAACGTCATTAAGCAATCTCTTTAGATATTTTTTATGCATATCAACAAAACTGGGATTATTATGACAAAACACTTCCAGCTGGTAATTAGTAGAATAACCTCTCTTACCATCTCTAATATCTACCTCACAGATATCCTTAAAAAAATGACCTTCATATTGAGCAAATTCCGCAGCTATAGGGTCATGGAACAACAGTATGTGATGACGGTGGTTCTTATGGACTTTATTGAATTCATCCATATTTCTTGGTCGTTGTACATGATTGCAGGAATAGTGATCCATAAAACGAATTCCATTTTTATGGAGTTCCTCGCATACTGCGGCATAATATCCGTGTAATTGACTGAAATAGTTGGAAAAATCGAATCGAACATGAAAACCAAAGTTGATTGCAGTATCGATATTAGCAGCTGCGAAGTTTTCAGTCCTGTATTTAATTTTATCCAATACTTTTTTTTCAGGCCACAAAATATCTTCTAGAGAACACCACCAGCTGGCCGTTTTTCTAGGTATAAATACAGAATCATTGTTATTAATCATGACTCTCACCCCCATAAGAAATAATACAAGCCAAGCTTAACATTTTAATAATGTATTGTGAAGAAAAATGAGTACACAAATACAATTAACGTTTTGTTTTAAAGAAGTCAGTCAGAAGGGAAGCGCATTCATCTTCCATGATGCCGCCGTAGTATTCGGGGATACTGTTGAAGGGAAGGGTAAACAAATCTGTAACGGAACCGGCGCAACCAGCCTTTGGGTCATAAGCTCCAAAGTATAGACGGCGAATACCGGATTGAATAATAGCTCCGGCACACATAGGGCATGGTTCGAGTGTTACATAAAGATCACAGTCGGATAGTACCCGGGTATTTAAATTTTTACATGCCTCATCAATTGCTATGATTTCTGCATGTAGTATGGCATTTTTTTCTATATTCCTTCTATTATGAGTTTTAACTATAATTTCATCATTTCGTACGATTACTGCTCCAATCGGCACATCGTCTTCCTGTGCAGCTATTATAGCTTCCTCAATAGCTTTGGCCATATAAGTATTCATAAATTTCTCCAAAAAAGAAGCGGGTATTAAAACCCGCTTTTTTTTATTTCATTTCTACAAGTTCAGAGTGACAGCCTTTGCATACATTCTTTCCTTTGAAATCACCGATTCCCTCGGTTTCACCACAGAAAACGCACCTAGGTTCATGTTTTGCAACAATGATTGATGTTCCGTCCATATATATTTCAATGTCATCCTTAATCGCTATGTCCAGATTATCACGATAAGATTTTGGTAGTACTATTCTTCCCAGAGGGTCCAGACGTCTTACTATTCCACTTGTTTTCATATAGCATTCTCCTCTCACGATTAGTATATTTATTTTGTCATTAATAACACAAAATGTCAATATGCAGGACTTTATGTGCACGACATCCGTCGGATGTGCATACCATCCGACGGATGTCGTGCACAAATAAAAATAATTTGAAAAATAATTGTGTACACAGTTGACATTGAGTACACAATAAATTATACTAATATTAATTGATGCATCAAATGTTTACCGAGGGGGGAGTCGGTACAAACTTTTTTACTAAAGAGGAGATTCATAAAATACGATGGATGAGGAAAATAAAATTTTTCAAGATACCGTCATCGGTTTCAGGGAATTAAGGAACAACATAAGCGAAGTATTCGAAGGAGTAATCCATAATTACCAAATTGTAAAAAGTACGAACAAGAAGAAACGACATTCAGATTCAGCGGTAATTCTGGCGGCAAAGCTACTTGATGGCATACTGTATGCCTACACATTTAATCCTGTCGTACAGCGCAATACACAGACGGGACTGCAAAAGATAACCTTGAACGAAATTGATGTATACGGGAGCGGAGTAACAAAAGATATTGCCGCTACAAATCTGCTTAATGCAGTTATAAAATCTACCGTTGAATATTTTAACGATATTGATCTCAATATGAGAATTGACCAACAAAAGATTAAGCTTCCGTATTATTTAAAAATCAAAGAGACCCACACAAAAGATAAATTGATGGACTTACTATCATTATGATCCCCAACAGAAAACGACTCCATTTCTCTGGAGTCGTTTTCATGTATATAGATAATCCAAGTAAATAGTAGGAATTTTAATTGTTTAAAGATAGATAGTTTGATAACATATAGAAAGCATAACAAGAATAGAGAAGCTTAATGAAAAAATTCACTGGTACTCTTATTTTTATAGCAATAATCATAATACTTTCTCTTGTGCTACTCTTAAGACAGGGTAGTAATTCATTTGATGAAACAAATTTTAATTTGAACCTTGTTGACAGACACATAAAATTATTGACATCAGAAGAGTATTTTGGTAGATTAGCCGGTTCAGAAGGTAACGAAAAAGCCTTAAATTATATCGAAAATTATTTTAAAGAGATTGGTGTTGAACCCGCAGGTAATAACGGTACGTATTATCAGAAATTCTCAGCACTGATTCCGGATATTGATACTCACCCTATATTTGAGATTAAATCAGAAGACAATGAAACATTGCTTGAGTATGTTATGTATCAAGATTATAAAGTTATTACACGGTTGAACGGCGGAGGAGTAGATTTTTCGGGCGATTTACTTATTGTGGGGAGAAATCTGCTTAGAATCGATCCCAGCCTAATTCAAGACAGAGTTGTAATTGTTAATTCAGTTACACTGAGCCAGGATAAAATAAATTATGTTATCCAAAATGGTGGGAAAGGGTTTCTTTGCGATTCAGACTTTTACGCCTATGCCCAATCAAAAAAACCTGAGTCTGAAAAAGGGCTGTATGTATATGGAAAAACAGATGAATCTATTTTAGTTGGCTATATTTCAGATATTAAATATAAAGAGTTATTAAATTACACAGTTGAAGTTACCAGTGAATATGAAATAAAACCGATTGGCATAGTAAAAAATGTACATATAAAAGCAGATGTTGGCTTCCCAATTGTTGAAACTGCTAACATTATTGGGAAAATAGAAGGAAAATCTGACTCCGGAAGAGTATTGTTGATAACGGCAAATATTGATGGCGCGGGATCAGGAACCGATGGAAAATATTTCCCTGGTGCAGTTAGCAATACCTCAGGTCTTGCAGTAATGCTTGAAACAGCACATGTCATTGCATCTTCGAAAAATCTTCCATATGAGACCATCGTTTTTATAGGCTTTAACGGACAGAAACGTCAGTTGTCAGGCTCGGAATACTATTTAGAAAACCCTATATATCCTATAGATAAGACAACAATTATCCACTTAGAAGATATTGGGGTTAACACATATGAGGGTCTTAAAATATCTTCAGACAACATAAACAGTGATATTTTAAAGGATAAAATAAGTAATTATGCCGAAGATGCAGGTCTTAAGACAGAAAAAACAGGAACGCAATATGGAGTTGTCAGAAGGTTTGCAGATAGTAAAATTTCAGCAGCCGTCTTAAGCGATGAATTCTTCATGCAGGATAATTACTATGATGTTTATAAGAATGTTGACCTTGAGTCGGTCAGAAATGCATCTATGGTATTGTTGAATTACATAAAAAGGGATGTTTTCAAAGATAACGGTATAGATTACCTGAACACTTTAGATATAGTTATAATGATTTTCATAATGCTGCTTCTTATTGTAAATATTCTAATAGGTCGATTTTATAGAATAAGCCCAAATATGAAATTAGGAAGAAATTCCATAGAAAGCATATATTTCTTCACACCTGTTGTAGTACTTAGAAAATCGCTGCAGATTCTGTTGCCTGTTTTCATAACAATTTTTATGCTGGTATTTTTAGCCAACATTGACCCGGACTCAAATATCAGAACCATAAATAATGAATTGAAAACCAATTTTTCATTATATTTAACCTTAAAAAACAGCATTCTTTACTTTAAAAACATTTTTAAGTCGAGTTCAAATGGAAATATTATGGGAATAGTATTGAAGTCCAGTTATAAGAGTCTGATTCTTATGCTGTCATCACTTGTTCTTTCAACTGTAACAGGAATTGGAAGAGGTCTTTATGAAGGTTTTAAGTCGAAAAGGAAAAACCTAAGATCATTGGGGACTCTGATTGTTTTCTCTATACCGGATGTTTTAATCGTATTACTGGGACTTCTGTTTTATGTATTCATTGCTCAGAATGTCAGTTTTTTAAATGTCACAATATTAAAACAATTTGTACTTCCGCTTATTACATTGTCAATTCTACCTTCAATCTATATAACACGCATAACCTATATAACAATTCAGGAGGAAATAAAACTCGACTATATAAGAAATGCACGGGCAAAGGGTCTGTCTAGAAAAAAAATATTTACTACAGAAATACTGCCGTCGGTAGCGTTTAAAATAGTTGACACAATGCCTTCAATCATGACAATGCTATTTTCAAATATGATAATTGTAGAATATCTATTTAATTATCTTGGAATACTGAACTACTTGATTTATTTCTATAACAGCCAGAATGTGGATGGGTTTGTCGCTCTGGCAATAACTCTTGGAGTAATTTATATACTGCTTACATGGGGCGTTCAGTCAGTTGCCAGGTTTATCAATCCATTGAAAAGGAAGGTGGAGAAATGAAGAAATTCAATGCTCCGCTTATCATAGGCGGTATAATCCTTATTCTTATTCTTTCGATTGTTATATTCCCAGAGGTTTTCACTGACAAAAGTCCCTATAACATGCAGAAAATGATATTCTCCACCAGTAATGGATCTCTTAATGTTGAAAAAGCTCCGTATCCACCCTCAAAAGATTTCATTATGGGTAGTGACGAAATGGGCAGAGACTTATATAGTTTCATTATTTATGGGACAGGATTAACAATACTTCTTGGGATTTTAATAGCTTTGGGACGTTTTTTGATTGCGGTACCAATAGCTTTAAGTGCAGGTTTTGGTAACAATGGATCAAAAACAATAATAAGACAGTTCAGCATATTATTCTCGGCAATACCCGCATTGCTTTTAAGTGTAATAATATTAAAGCTGGAATTCTTTTTTTGGCTTGATAAAACAGCTTCAATATTTGCATTTGTAGTTGTTCTTTCACTTATCGGATGGCCTAAACTCGGTAATCTAATTATGGAAAGAGTTGACACGATAAATCAGCAGCCGTTTATACGAAGTGAAGTTGCTTTGGGTAAAAGCAGATTGAAAATTGCAACAGAAAATGTCTTCCCTCATCTTGCGCCGGAGCTTCTGGTCCTATTCTTTATGGAGATTGCACGGTCGTTATCTATGATAATGCAATTGGGTATTTTCAGTGTTTTCATCGGCCTATTAAAGATAATTAAAGATACTCAGGGTGGTTTTGTGAGTTTTTACAATATAAGTTTTGAGCCTGAATGGGCAGGAATGTTATCAACCTCCCGCAGCATGGTAAGTGTTGCGCCATGGACTGTTCTTTTTCCGGCATTGGCATTTTTCATAAGTGTCTTAGGATTCAACCTGTTTGGAGAAGGTCTGAGGAATGCAATACAAAAGCAAAATTCAATGTTTATACCAAGACTTCGCAAATTACTGACGTTTGATATTAAGTATATTTGGACTAGTTTCAGTAAAAAAGCCAAAATAATTTCAACTTCTGTTTTATCTGTAATACTTGCATTCATTCTTATATTGTCATTTGCTGATGGGGGAGAATATAAGTTCAAGAATATGAATTATGGGTTACCAGCTTACGAAAGAGTGGTTATAGGTACAGAGTCGGCTACGGAAACGGCGGAATTTCTAGCAGGTGAAATGGATAGATTAGGGATAAAGCCATTTGATGACGAATACATAGAAAGTTATGAAACAAGAAAATCTGTTCTGATTCTTGATAGCTCATTTGTTCTAGATGATAATGGAATAAGTACATCTTTTGAATTTGAAAAGGATTATTACTTCCACACAGCAGCATCTGGTAATTTTAATGGCCTAATTTATGATGCCACCAAGGAAGACATGTTTAATCTTAATGACTACAGCAAATTTGAGAACAAATTCATAATGTTAGATAAAGCGTATTATAGTGATTCTGCAATTAACTATTTTGTCAGGCAAATCAGAGAAAAATCTAATGTCATAGGAATTTTACTTGTGGTAAGAACAGATGAAAAAATCAATAATAAATTTGCCAATGAAGGCATGGATAAACCTGTAATTAATATTTCACAGCAATTGATGCAAACTATTAAAAATCAAAAGAAAACAGAGTTATCTATTTCTGCATCAATCTTGCCACTAAGCCCTAATGGAACAAATGTAGTTGGTATTCTTGAGGGAGATGAAGGTAGTTTGCAGGAAGAAGCAATAATCATTGGAATGAGATACAACTATCTGAATGATGATGGCCGTAAACTGTTGGAATTCAACATTCAGCTTATGGAAAAGATTTGTAAGCTCGAAAACAACAGTAGATCAGTCATTTTTATGTTTATTGATGGTACTATGAGTGAGACACTTCATGGTGTATACGGTATAACTGATGATTTCCCCTACAGCTCTTCAAAGACTAAAGTGTATATTGATTTAACAGGATTAACTTCAATGGAATTTGATTATATAAACTATAGTTCGGCACAGGCACCCTTTACAAGGCAATATGCCTGGAGTTTAGCTCATCAATTGGAAAAAGCATTTAAATCAAATAAGATTGAAGTGAAAGAACTTGAAGCTGTTTTCTTTGGGATTGAGCGCTATTTTACGGACAGCTATGCATTAAATGCTATGTTTTTTGACAGAGGTGTGGCATCAATAATAATTGGAACTGATGACCCGGGGAATAAAAGTCATGATGTATATGACATAGGTGAGATTGTATTAGAAACAATCAGAAATAATAATTACTAGATTGAGTGTTTTATGAGCGAAAAATTACTTGAAATTAAGAATATGAAAGTGAGTTTGCACAACGGAGATAAGCTGTTGCAAATAATAAGGGGATTTGACCTGCAATTAAATAGTGGTGAGATTGTTGGGGTGCTTGGTGAATCGGGAAGCGGAAAGACGGTTGCGTCAAGTATGATAGCTAGAATTTACGGTTCTGATGAAGGCAGTATCGACAATGGAAGCGTTATTTTTAAGGGTACAGAACTCACTGAACTAAATGAAAGTGATATGAATAAAATCAGAGGCAAACAGATTTCATACATATTTCAAAATCCATCACAAGCTCTTAATCCATATAAAAAAGTTGGAAAACAACTTGAGGATTTGATGAAAGTCCATGGCTTTGAATACTCCAAAAACCTAATTCTTAGCTCGATGAAGGAAGTTGGACTAACAGGGGTAGAAACAGTTTACGATATGTTTCCTTTCCAACTTAGCGGTGGTCAGAATCAAAGAATAATGATTTGTCAGAGCATTCTATGCAAACCCGAATTGCTAATAGCCGATGAACCTACAAGCTCTATTGATGCAATGCTCCGTAAAAAAATACTCGACCTCCTGATTAAGATAAATCATAAATACAATATGGCTATCATATTTATAACTCATGATTTTGATGTAGCTAAATACCTTTGTAATCGGTTGGTTATTATGTACGGGGGATTAGTAGTGGAAGAGGGAAAAATTGAGGATATATTTGCAAACCCACAGCATCCCTACACAGAGGAGCTTATAAAATGCGCAGGTTCTATGGATACCAAGGAAGAGTATTTGTATTCCCTTGATGGAAGTCCGCCTATACCGGTTGAATTTAAAGATGAGTGCCCTTTTTATAACAGATGTAGATACAGGATTCCTTCATGTAAAGATCGAATACCAGAAGTGATAACTACCGAACATGGGAAAACTAGATGCTCCGTCAGATTTGATAAAGAGGATTAATATGCAAAGTTTACTAAGTGTACAAAATTTATCCAAACATTACATAATAATGAAAAACTCTGTTTCTAAAAAAACAGTGATTAATGCAGTAAAAGACATATCGTTTGACATTTACCCTGGTGATTCTCTTGGACTTATAGGTGAGAGTGGCTGCGGTAAAACCACAACTGCCAATTTAGTCCTACGGCTATTAAATCCAAGTAGTGGCAAGATTTTTTTATTTGGAAAGGATATAACATATCTTGATGAAAATAAAATGCGTCCATATAGAAAAGATATCCAGATTATTTTTCAGCAATCGGGAGAAATACTGGATCCTAAAATGACTATTACTGAATTATTAATGGAACCTCTAAAAATTCATCGTATTGTAAAGGAAACTGAATACAATAGTGAAATCGACAGGCTTTTATCTATGGTAGGATTATCACCAAAAGAGAAAATAAAATATCCAAACCAAATGAGCGGAGGTCAGATGCAACGTGTAATAATTGCACGTGCTATTGCAACAAGACCTAAGATTATCGTTTGTGATGAACCGGTTGTCTCGCTTGATGTATCAGTCCAGGGACAAATATTAAATTTATTAACTAAATTAAAAAAAGAACTAAATTTTACATATCTTTTCATTACTCATGATTTAAAGGTTGTCAGGCATATATGTAGTAGAATCGCTGTTATGTACAAAGGAGAAATAGTAGAAATTGGAGACAAGGAAGAAGTCCTCAACAACCCTAGGCATGAATACACTAAGCAGCTTACAGAATCCATACTTTAAACTAAAAGGAATCTTGCTTGAACATAATAGTTTATTGCAATTTTTCTAGTGATAAGTTAATATATGTTTTGCTTGCGCCCATAGCTCAGCAGGATAGAGCGCCGGTTTCCTAAACCGGAGGCCAGAGGTTCGAATCCCCTTGGGCGCACCATACATAAACCCCTTGAACATAGTAGTTTGAGGGGTTTTCGTTGTGTATGCCGCGAGAGGCAAGTCGACTAATTTACTGCAGTAGTACTGCAACCCAGCTGAAAATACACCAAAAATACTTGTTTCAATATATAAGACTAGCACTAATATGTTCAATTACTTTAAATATGAATCATGTAATACAGCCACACAAGAATTTCCGCATAATACTTTCTTAATATAAAATGAGTATTTTGTAAACGATTTGTAAACAAACAGGATAATTATTTTTTTTCTTACTTTATAGATTATAATAGCATTACAAAAGTTTTAGGAGAACCAAAATGAAGAAGCGTTTATCAATAGTCTTAGCAATTTTTATTTTCATTGGTATATTTACAGCATGTAAGGAAAATGTTGGGGTACGACCGGAGTTTTCTTTCGATGCAAGTGGATCATATTCAGGATTTGAAACCCTTCCAAGAGAGTACACGATAGAAGCTGCTGAAAAAGATGGATGTGTAGTCAGACAATCTGGAAGCCTTGGTATAGTTGCGAATGAAAAACAATGGGATAAATTTGTTAAAACAGCCAGTATGGGAAAAGATTCAGTCGTTCGCTTGGTTTTTTTCACCGATGACTCCGACTACCCATATATTACAGACATATTTTACAAAGATGGTGCCTATTATTTATTTGACAGCACCGCAGATTCTTTTAAAAAGCAACCTTATAAATATTTGTTAATATTAGAAGGACAGTTTGGTAATCCATTGAGAGATAGTGGTGTGGTTATTCTATCTGATGATAATTCTCTTACTTTTGACACAGTAATGAAAACTATGCTAAGCAGCGATATGAATTATATCAATAGTATTTCTGACTATAGATTAGTTATGTTTCAGTAAAATTCTGTGTGAATAGATTTTTTTGTCGCAATCAAATACTTGAAGTTACTCACTTAGTAAATCGACTGATTATAGATAATTCTTCAATGTCTAAAATTATGGTAAGTCATTGGGAGTGACTAATAATCATTGATTTGCCTTTGATATAATACTCTGATAGCATTTATTACATAAAGGGTACTTATATGAAAGATTATATAATCAGAAAAGCAAATATAGATGATAAATGTGCTATCGCTCGGATATATGTAAACTCCTGGAAATTTGCATATAAAGGTATTGTGCCACAGGGTTATTTGGACAGCCTCAGTGTAGAAAAATATATGGAAAGATTAAAAGATCAAACTGAACTAGATGAGTTTTTATTAGTGCTAAATGGAGATGTAATCGGATTAGCCAAAATTATAGATTGCAGAGATAAAGATTTATGTTCTGGAGCGGAGATTCAGACTATCTATTTTCTGCCTGATTTTATTGGCAGGGGATATGGAAATCTTTTATTGAAATGGATGATTGAGTATGCTGGCTCTATAGGATATAAAAATATAGTTGTATGGGTTTTAACTGAAAATAAACGTGCCAGAAAAGCTTATGAAAGAGTTGGTTTTCAAAAAGATAAAGTAAAACTTGTAACAATCGGAGGAAAAGAACTACGTGAAACACGATACAGTCTTTGTCTATAACAAATGATTTGATTTTAAGATAGAAATACATTTTGAGCTTTAAAAAGGACGGAAAGAGTAATAACTTTCCGTCCTTATATGTATTATATCATAATTTAAGACATATTAATAGATAACGGTGGAATAAACTTAATAAAATTAATGAAACCTTAATAAAGTTAATGTGACATTGACATAATTAATGTTAAGAGGTATTATATTTATACGAGAGGTGATTAGATGAAGAACTATGTACCGGACAAATGTCCAATTTGTGATAATGAACTCACTATAACCGATATGCTATGCCATAAGTGTGACACACATATATCTGGCGAGTTTTATGTAAGTAAATTTACCAATCTGACAAAACAACAACTTGAATTTGTTGAAGTGTTTATAAAATGCAGAGGAAGTATCAAGGAAGTGGAAAAAGAATTGAGTATATCTTATCCCACAGTAAAAAATCGCCTAGAAGATGTTGCAACATCAATGGGATTTAGAGCCAATCAGAACAAGGAAGATAAAAACAAAGAGATTCTTGAAAGCATCAACAAAGGTGAAATGAGTGTTAAAGAAGCAATGAATATTCTTGACAGATAGGGAGTAAATAATGAGAGAAGAGATAGAACTAATTCTGAAAATGCTAGAAAACGGGAAAATTACCACAGAAGAATCAGCAAAGCTTATTGAAGCAATCCAAAAACCAGAAGAAGATGAGCAGTATGAAACAGTTAACGAAGTCATGGATAATATGGCTGATATGACTAAGCATATTAGTGAGATTAGTGCCAGAGTAGGCAAAGAAATAATTGATTCTTTTGAAAGCATCAGCGAAAGTCATAATGATATGGAATCTAAGGTGCTTGAAGGTCCTATAAATGTTGATAGTGATATATATATATCAACAACTGGCAAGCTAAGGTTTTCGCGAATTGAAGATAATGATCGCAAAGTCAGGATATCAGTCAGGATGGACAAAGATGATATTGCGCGGTTTGATGACATTGTTAAATTCAGCAGTGGTGAGATATGCCGTCTTGAGGTTAAGGATTATGATAAACCTGTTCATGTTGAAGTTTTGCTTCCGGCTATTCAATTTAATAAGATTGTAGGCATTGGTAAGAATGGGAGAATTGAATTTGATATGATTAATGCTGAGTCAATTGAACTGACATCAAGTAATGGTAAAATCGTGGGTAAAAATACCAAGGCTGAAACAATAGATATAGCGACTACAAATGCAAAGATTGTGATTGAAACATGCTTCGGTGAAACCCTTGATGTAAAAACATCAAATGGAAAGATAAATATTAGCGATTGTGCTTTTGAAGACTCGATAGAGATTGCAACATCAAATGGTGCTATCAACCTTATAGATACAACAACATCATGTACTAATCTGGCTACTGCTAATGGTGCTATCAGACTTGAAGGAAACAAGGTAAACAAGTGCTTGCTTGCGACATCCAACGGTAAGATCTTTATTAAGGGTAATGAAGTATATAATGACAAGGTTGTGGATTTAATGGCGGTTACATCACAAGGAGATATAACAGTTCTTGTTCCGGGTAATATGGGCGCTGCATTTAAAGCTGATACACATAATTCAGGTAGCATACAGCTAGGAAAATTCTTAAAACCTGTCGAATGGAAAGTCAAAGATGAAAAAAACATATTTGAAGAGCAAGCGCCGAAAGAATCAAGAAAAACCAAAACATACTTCCGAGAAGCATGGGAAATGTCAATGAACGAAATGGGAAGACAGTTTGATAAAAAGCCTGATAACCTAGTTTATGCGGTTGGTGAAAGCAAGTGGGGCCGACGAGGTGATACTTATACTGAATTAGACTTAAAAACAACCATGGGGAATATATCAATCGGCTGGGGATAATACATAGAATAAATGCTGCATTTCTTGCAGATAGAGTTATAATTTTTTAAGATGGACAAATAACTGAAGATGGGCATCACAATTATTTAATAAAGTATCAGGGCGAGTATTCACGGTTATACCATACACAAGCCAAATGGTATAACAGGTAGAAAATAGACATAACTAATGTGACCGTTTGTAGGCAAACAATCGTGTTATAATTAGATATCAATGTATAAATTGGGGTATTAAAGTGGGGAATATTAATATGACAGAAAAGAAGGAAGCTAGACCGTCGATTAAAAAGGTTTTTAAGACAATTTTTAGGTTTTATGGCACAACAAAAGAATATTTCTACAAATATGGAATCTACAGATGGTTCGGCGGAGTTGCAAGCGGCGGCTTGCAAGTTTTTAATGCATATCTTGCCGGTAGAATGGTGGGAATAGCCATTAGCGGTGATATGAGTGCCCTTGTTAGATATGCTGTTATATTGATAGGCGCTGTAATTGTCAGAACTATTGTCGGGCTTATGAATGAGTATGCCAGCTCATATTACAACATTCACTCCGGTAAAAAGCTGCGAGTTATGGCAATGGAAAAAATTAATAGTTTACCGATAGCATATTATGAGAACCAGCACTCAGGAGAAACCATATCAAAACTTGCCAGCGATATTGAAAAACTACAAGTCTTTTATGGGAATTCTATTGCAGGTATTTGGAGTTGGGTTCCGGCTTCATTTGTGTTTTCTCTTGCTATTTTGCTAAATACAAATGTTCAGCTTACATTAATTTGCGGAACTATAATTCCTGTTTTTGCTATTATAATGAATAAAATCAGCCTTCCAATTGGAAAGGCCAGTAAAGAACGTCAGGAGCACGCAGCTTCTTTTAACTCTTACCTTAGGGATTTCGCTGAAGGAGTGCACATATATAAGTCATTCAGCATGAGTAAAAGTCATGGGCAGAAGTTTGAAAAGGCATGTGATGATTATGCTGAAGCGTCTTTTAGAATGGCGCGAAGACGATCGCTATCAATAGGTCTTATGATTTTTGGAATGGTAATACCTCAGGTTATTGCCCTTGGGGTGGGCAGTATATTTGTAATTGAGGGCAAGATAACATTTCCTGAGTTATTTGTGTTTACAAATGTGTTGTGGCCTTTTGTATCTACTTTTAGGATGGTTTCCGGAGGTTGGTCTGATCTTATAGAGGAATCGGGAAGGGCGGAGCATCTGTTTACTTTATTTGATGCAAAACCAGAAAGAACCAATGGTAAAGATTTTACAGATATTGAAACAAATACTGTAATGGAATTCCGAAATGTTGGATTTGGTTATAACGACAATGTGAAGGTATTAGAATCAGCTAATTTTGTAGTAGAAAAAGGCAAGAAAACAGCGCTTGTAGGTGTAAGCGGAAGCGGGAAGACTACAATTCATAAGATGCTTGCAGGCCATTATGATAATTACTCCGGTTGTGTAAATGTAATGGGACACGAATTGTCCGAGTGGAATCTTGAATCTCTTAGGAATAATATCGCAGCTGTTAATCAAGATATATATCTGTTTAATGAGAGTGTCATGGAAAACATCAGATATGGGAAACCTACTTGTTCGGATGAAGAGGTAATGGAAGCAGCCAAAAAAGCATATGCCCATGACTTTATTAACGAACTTGAAAACGGTTATGATACTAAACTCGGAGAGCGAGGAATAAGCCTTTCAGGGGGACAGAGGCAGCGTATTGCTGTTGCACGAGCTCTTTTAAAGGATTCTCCGATAATTCTGCTTGATGAGCCAACGAGCGCACTGGATACCAGATCAGAATATCATGTTCAAAAAGCTATTGAGAAACTGGAAGAAGGCAGAACAGTTTTCATTATAGCCCACAGACTGTCTACCATTGAGAATGCAGATAAGATAATTGTACTTGATGGTGGTAATGTGCTTGGCACTGGGTCTCACAGTGAATTAATAGCAGAAAATGATAAATACATTTCACTATACAAGCGACAGGTCCTTGAATCATCAGGAGGTATAGCATGAAACCTACAAAATTCATTAACGATTTTAAAATAGTTTTTGCACTAATGGGAAAACACACTAAGATATACTTGCTATATACTATTTTAGAAGAATTAGGAGGAACCTTTTTAGATATAGGAATAGCTCTGGCAATGAAGCAGATTGCAGACTATTTTATTAAACATACTGAAAATTCATTAACTGTAGCTGTATATATTGCAATTTCAGTGACTGTAGTGGGCTGCATTTATCTTCCTATAATGATTTACATAAGAGAAAAACGTATTGAAAAAATCATGAAAGATGTCAGAATACAGCTTTTTAAGCATTTGCAAAGTCTTCCTGTAAGTTATTTCGAAAAAAACCACAGTGGGAATATTCTTTCACGGGTAAACAAAGATACAGAGGCACTGAGGTCAGCGGTAGGGTTAATATCCGGAATGGGCTGGGGCGTTATAGGTATGTTAACAGTTGTTCCATATATTATGATTATGGATTGGCGCTTTGGCCTTATCGGTTTAGGAGCCAGTATCATAGTAACAATACTCAATATTAAGTTTATTATCCCCATGAGAGAAAAAAGTAGACTGATACACGAGAAAACTGCAGTAATGACAGAAACTATTACTGATAACGTTACAGGCTTCAATGTAATAAAAATGTACGGGCTTAGGGGACTTTTCATGAAGAAGTTCTTTGAAAAGCTTGATGAAGTAATGGGTTTTCAATTCAGTAGAGTTAAGATTGCTGCAATTGTATATACATCAAATATTTTGATTGGATGGGCAAACTCAGGACTGCTCATGATTGTCGGTGTATTCATGGTTTTCAAGGGTATGATTGAAATCGGGGTTTTAGTTGGAACAATTCCGGTTGTTACCAGAATTACATGGTACATAATAAGCTTTACCAGGAATATGAACACTGTTCAGCGGCATTTTGCAGGGACTGAAAGATTGAAAGAACTATTCGATGTTGAGACAGAACCAGTCTCATATAAAACGGATGGGCATAGTCCGTTTGCTGGAATTCAATTTAAAAATGCAGTTTATGGTTATGATAAAGATGTTCCAATAATTAATGGATTGAATATAAATGTTCTAAAAGGTAAAACTGCTGCTCTAGTAGGAGACAGCGGGGGTGGAAAAAGCACAATTATCAAATTGTCTATGGGAATGTATGAATTATGGGAAGGTGAGATGGTTCTCGATGGCAAACCAGTTAAGGACTACACTCTAGATGAAATGAGAAATCTTGCAGCCTATGTACCTCAAGATGCATTTATATTTGATGGAACCATAATGGAAAATATTTTGTATGGTAGAGTTGAGGCATCAAAGAGTGAGGTTTTAGAGGCAGCACGTTTATCCAACGCACATGAATTCATAGAGCAACAGGCTGCTGGATATGAAACTTTGGTCGGTGAACGAGGGATAAGATTGTCGGGTGGCCAAAGACAACGTATTGCCATTGCACGAGCAATCTTAAAAGACGCGCCAATACTTTTGCTTGATGAAGCTACATCGAGTCTTGATTCTGGATCTGAGGAGTTGGTTCAGGATGCATTGGATAAATTGATGAAAAACCGAACATGTATAATTGCTGCCCATAGGCTGTCGACGATAGAAACGGCAGATATTATATATTTTATAAGGAATGGAAAGGTTGCAGAAGAAGGCAACCATAACGAATTACTGGCAGCCAAGGGTTTGTACTCAGAACTTTATTACCGTGAATTTGCTTCTCAGGAAGTTTAAATAACGCACAGAACCCCGATTATTCTACAAAAAACCGGGGTTCTGTGTGAAGTTGTTAATAAATCATGAACAAAATGTAAATTATATTTTAACAATTGTATATATTGTATATAATTCTTTATTGTCGTGCTAAAATATACTTGCCTGGAAAAACCGGGATATTTTGTAAATTTTAAGGAGGCGAATGACATATTGAAAAATAGAGTGATACTTTTTATTGCTACAATGGCGTTTATTTTGTCATTTTCCGCATGTGATACACCTGTAGTAGAAACACCAACACCAACACCAGAGCCAATTGTTATTGACGATGGACTGCCAGTTCTTAAAGCTGAAGTGCTTATAAGGGCAGTCAATCCCAATATAGATAATCTTGAAAATGAATATCCTTACCTGGAATCCTGGAGTGATGTGATGTATGACAGGTTCGGAATTGATGTTAAAATCAGCTTTTTTCCATTGTACAAAGTTTTAAAAGAAGCACCTGAACAGGTTTTCATTTATGATTTTCTAAGGCTTGAACCTCAGGATGGACTTCTGTTACATGACCTCACAGATATTGATATATCATATAATATTATGAAAAACCTGATTGAGCATCAAAGTATAGTTCCGGTAACGGACTATATTAATAACAGTGTTTATAAAGATAATTTTGACAGTGATCTTTTGAATCTACTTACTGATGAAAATGGTGAAATATGGGGAATACCGGTTGATACTGCCCAAAAGGTATTTGACGCAAGAGCATATAAACAATCATGGCTAGATGCGGTTGGTTTGGAAGTTCCGGTTAATGTGGATGAGTTTTATGAAACAATGAAGGCTTTTACATATAACGATCCTGACGGAGATGGACAAAACAACACATACGGTTACTACGGCCCATATAATTTTAAATTTGCCCTTAATGATGTTTTAAAAGCGTTTGGCTTATATAACGGAACAACATCTTTCATTGCATATAATCCGAATACAGGTACTATCGAAGACTCTCTGTTATCTCCTGATGCTTTGACAGCACTAAGTTATGTTAATACTTTCTTCAAAGAAAAGATGGTCAGACAAATAGGATTGGCTCCCGGGGTATATGATTCTATGATACCTGAGAACTGCGGGAGTATTTATTGGAGTCATTCAGCTGAGGATGATGTAGTTTATTCATCCATACCGCTTATGGGAACAAATACTGAAAATCTTGTGCAGATGTCTACCTATGGCAAAGTATACTTTGTGCTTGCAGGTACTGAGGATCCAAAAAGTGCTTTTAATTCATTTGTATCACTTGTTTATGGTAATGAAGAAGCATATCTTATGATGAAGTATGGTATTCCAGAAAGACATTATGAAGTTGATTCAATTAATGAAGCAATCATACTTAATGACCCTACTATGAGTAATAATTCTATGGGTAAAATAAGTATTGGGACAGGATTAAGTGTTGAGGGAGATTTGCCTTTGAATCTAATTGGGCGATTGGGTGAGTTCTCCGTTGACAGTTATAGAGTATTTTATAATGAACGAATAACAGATTCTGATTATTTAGAGGTCAGTGAATACCATGCTCAACAGACCCGAGCTTATCAGGAAGCTGTTATACAGTATGCATATAACATACCTACAGTAGCTGCACTTACTCAGAGTGATTTTGTTGATAACTGGACAATTAAAATTAGAGATGATTATGCTTACTATAGAGATTTAGAACAGGCGGTTGCAGGAGAAAGAATAATCAGTGTTGCTGATGCGCTTGAAGCTTATAAAACAAACATGAAAATTCTTGGGCTTCAGGATTTAATTGATGATGCAAATAGTAAGCTAGGTAAAAATACAATTTTCCACTACTAAAAATGAAATATTTATAAGCTTCGTATTTGCGGGGCTTTTTTTTGCATTAGAAAACAGATTTAATCATGAGGATAACTATTTTAGTGATGATATAGTTTGGTGAGGTAAATAAGTGTATAATATTTTTATGCTTGATTTAATTGAGAATATTCGTAATAATGCTACTCCGATTGACAAAGAAAATTCTAATAGTATAAACATTTATCTGGATGTAATGGAAAAGTCTATTGCTGCATATGATTTTAATGATATTAGGGTTAAAGCCGAATCTCCCATACATGATTATCAGGATATATTTCAAGGTTATTCACGTATTGGTATGTCAAGGTTATTAAATGTCATGGCTGTTCTAATTTATAACAACCGGATTAGCGGACAATATAAATTCTGGGTTAATTTATTAAAAATTTTATTTATAGATATTGCTGACCCGACTGATAAAAGCGGAGTTGAATTTCTCATTCTTGAATTATGCTCAGCTTTGATTTTTGGCAGACATTTTATGAAGGATGATGATTATTCTGAATGCATTCAATATTTAATCGTGATTAATCCATATGAGAAGTACGATTCTACATTAAAACGGAAAAAGCCTGAAAAGCTGCACAATTTCTGCATGTATGGGATTTGTGCTGAATATCTAAGAGGATATTTAACCGGAATTAACACAGAGGATTTTATTGTTAGTCATTGGGCGGTTCAAAAGGAAAAGTTTGATGAAGAAGGACGGTATATGGACCCCGATTGCCCGATGGTCTATGATATAACATCAAGGTATAGACTTGCGCTTATGCTATATATGGGGTATTCAGGGGCTGCTGCTAATGAAATGAAAAAAGTTCTTATGAAGGGAGCTCCCGGACTGTTATATCAAATGTCGTCTGATTATAAATTCCCATATGGTGGAAGAAGCAATCAGTTTAACTTCAATGAAGCTCTAGTAGCTTCGATGTGCGAGTTTTATGCAAATGAATACTATAAGATGGGAGATATAAAGGTTGCGGGAGCATTTTCTCATTGTGCGAAAAAGAGCATAAGAGGTTTGGATAGATGGCTGAAGGTATCACCTGCACGTCACTTAAAAAATCTATTTCCAACTAATAGCAATTATGGAATTGACAGTTATGGAACTTATGAACGATATATGGGGACTATGGGAACATTTCTGACTGGAGCAGTTAAGTTTCATAATAAAGAGATATTCCCATATACAACACCTATAGAAACAGGAGGATTTGTGTATGAAACAGGTAGCAATTTTCATAAACTATTCGCTTCGTGCAGTGGATATTCAATAGAGCTTGAGAAAGATGCTGATAAAAAGCATGATGCTGTAGGTCTTGGAAGAATTCATTTTTCAAGTGCTCCTGCAGAACTTGCTTTGTCAATGTCATTTGCAGCACATCCCAAATATCTTTTGGGTGATTACAACAATAATAAAGGCAGGGCAATAGGCGCTTATTGGTTTATAGATGGAAAGAAAGAATATCTTGCAGAAAAGGGATGTGCGGTTGATAGAACTATCTACAATGAGAGCAGAGAATCGATTGAATTTTCTATAAAATATAAAATTGAAGGCAGGGGTATTATTACTGAGAATTATATCATTTCAAAAACGGGTATAAATATAAAGGCAGAGTGTGATTTTGCCGATATATCTTATTGTGTACCTATTTTATACAACAATGGAATGCCTGGTAGTGTTGTCATACTACAGAAGGATAGTTGTGATGTTCGACTGGATTCCTGGGTTTATAGAGTTGGCTGGGAAGATGGTCTTGAAACAGAATTCTGTGAATATAAGTTGTATAATAGAAACGGTATATACAAAGAGCTGAATATTAAAAATAATAATAAAATTATTTCAATAAATTTATCGATAGAAGGAGCAGGAAATGAATAAATTACCTAAAAGAAATGAAATAGACGAAAAGTATAAATGGAAACTTGAGGATATCTACAGTAATGATGAATCTTATGAGGCTGATTTCTCGAAAACAGAAAAGCTGTGTAAGGATATGCAGGCTATGCAAAGCGGAATATCTGATGCGGAGTCTTTGAAAAAGTGTCTTGGTTTATATGAAGATATGTATTGCTTAGTTGATAATCTGTTTTCATATTCACGTATGCGTATGGATGAGGACAACTCTAACTCTAGGTATCAAGTGCTTTTGGGACGTGCAAGAGAACTTGCGACAAAGGCTGATGCTTCAGCTGCGTTTATTGAACCATTGATTCTTCAGCTTTCTGAGGAGGTTATTAACAGTAAGGTTCTTGAAAAATACAGAATATATTTAAGTGAAGTGCTTAGGAGAAAGAAACATACATTATCTGCACCTGAAGAAAAAATTCTTGCCCAAAGTACAGAAGCAACCGGAGCTTCTCAGGAAATATTTTCAATGTTTAATAATGCAGATATTAAATTTCCTGAAATTAAAGATGAAAAAGGTAATATGACTGAGGTAACCAAGGGCCGTTATATTGCATTTATGGAGAGCAAAGATCAGAGAGTCAGAAAAGATGCGTTTGATGCGTTAAATGATACTTATGGTAAATATAAAAATACTCTGGCGGCTTCATATTCTTCAAACATTAAAGCTGCTAAATTTTACTCTGAGGCAAGGGGCTACAATTCAAGTTTGGAGGCATCGCTGGACAATGACAACATAGCTACTGATGTATACGATAATCTTGTAACAACAATTAATGATAATCTTCCGCTTTTACATAAGTATGTAAAAATACGTGCTAAGGCTCTTGAGATGGAAAAAATCAATATGTGGGATATATATGTTCCATTAGTTGAACAGGATGATGATAAATATAGTTTTGAACAGGCATGTGATATAGTTTCAACCGGGCTTGGTGTTCTAGGTGATGAGTATGTTTCGTTATTGAGAAAAGGGTTTGAGTCCGGATGGGTTGATGTATATGAAAATGAAGGCAAAACAAGCGGAGCCTATTCATGGGGAACATATATGTCTCATCCGTTTGTTCTGTTAAATTATCAGGGAACATTGGATAATGTGTATACTTTGGCACATGAAATGGGGCACTCACTTCATACTTACTATTCTTCTAAGAGTCAGCCATATATCTATTCGCACTATAAAATCTTTGTAGCAGAAGTTGCTTCAACGGTAAATGAAATATTACTGCTGAAATATATGCTGGCAGAAACTACGGATAAAAAGAAAAGAGCTTTTCTGATTAACCATTTTCTTGAAACTTTCAGAGGAACAGTTTTCAGACAGACAATGTTTGCAGAGTTTGAAAAAATATGCCACGGTAGTTATGGAGAAGGTAAACCCCTCTCAGGAGATGATTTCGGTTCTATACATTACGATCTTAATAAGAAGTATTATGGTGATGCTTGTGAGATAGATGAAAAGCTTAAGCATGAGTGGAGCAGGATCCCTCATTTCTATAGAAGTTTTTATGTTTATAAATATGCAACCGGATTCTCAGCAGCTGCCGCTATTGCTAAAATGATTGAAGACGAAGGTGCACCTGCAATAGAGAGATATATTAATTTCCTAAAAGCCGGAGACAGTGAATATCCTCTGGAAATATTAAAAAAGACCGGTGTGGATTTATCAACACCGGCACCTATTGAGGCCGGAATGAAGATGTTCAGCAGTCTTCTTGATGAATTTGAGTCGCTTGTATGACAATTTGGCTCAGTTTAAGCTATTTTGTTAATGATTTGATATAATGTACGTAGAAGAAAGGACATGGTATCTATATGAAAAAGATGATTATGCCAGCGGTATTTGCACTTTTATATTTAGTATTTATTGTTATTTATGTATTTATTCAAAGGTACAAAGAATTTAAGGAGGAAGAAAAAGATGATCTTAGTCAATACTGATTTTATTTCTGGAAAAGAACTTGAAACACTTAGACTTGTAAGAGGCTCAACTATTAGGTCGAAGCATTTAGGCAAAGACATAATGGCCGGATTCAAGACGATGGTCGGAGGTGAGTTGACGTCTTATACTGAAATGCTCAATGAAGCCAGAGCCATTGCCACAAAGAGAATGGTTGAAGATGCAGAAACTCTGAGCGCGGATGCAATAATTAATATAAGATATGCTACAAGTAATGTTACGCAGGGTGCAGCAGAAGTGCTGGTTTACGGCACAGCTGTGAGATTTGAATAACAAAATTAAATAATAATTTGAGGCCTGCTATACTGCAGGTCTTTTTTTATTATGGGGTTTAGAGAAGGGATTTGAGTGGGATTGGTAAAAATGCAATAAATAAAAGCAAATATTGAGTTAGTAATTTAAGCGCTGATGTATTAAAATGATTGCGACACTAAATATATAGGCTTCTTTAAGAAGCTTTATGAATATCTGGAGGTAGTAATGAAGAAAATGGATATAGGCCTGGTTGGCCTTGCTGTAATGGGTGAGAATCTGGTTCTCAATATGGAAAGTAAAGGATTTTCTGTTGCTGTATATAACAGAACGATCGAAAAAGTTACTAAATTTATCGACGGTCGTGCTGCCGGCAAAAATATTTCAGGAGCATTCACACTTTCTGAACTGGTTGATCAGTTGAAGAAACCACGTAAAGTTATGATGATGGTAAAAGCAGGAAGCGCTGTTGATACTATTATTGACCATCTTATTCCTTTGTTAGATAAAGGTGATATTATAATCGATGGCGGAAATTCAAATTATAATGACACAATCAGAAGAACTGCAAAAGTAGAGGATAATGGACTTCTTTACATTGGAACCGGAGTATCCGGTGGTGAAGAGGGAGCTTTAAAAGGACCAAGTATAATGCCCGGTGGGTCACCTCAGGCATGGCCATTTGTGAAAAATATTTTCCAGGCAATATCAGCTAAGGTTGAAGATGGATCGCCATGCTGTGATTGGGTTGGAAGTGATGGAGCAGGCCATTTTGTAAAAATGGTTCATAACGGTATTGAATATGGTGATATGCAGCTTATATGTGAGACTTATCAATTGATGAAAGTTCTTATTGGAATGGATGCAAATAGTATGCACGGTGTATTTAAAGAGTGGAATGAAGGTGAACTTGATTCTTATCTAATCGAAATCACAAGAGATATTCTCGAATATAAAGATACTGATGGTTCTCCTCTAGTAGAAAAAATTCTCGATACAGCCGGTCAAAAAGGAACAGGCAAGTGGACAGGCATCTCAGCTCTTTCTGAAGGTGTTCCGTTAACATTGATTGCAGAAGCTGTATTTGCACGTTGTTTAAGTGCAATGAAAGAAGAACGTGTTGAAGCTTCAAAAGTTCTGGCCGGGCCTGAAATTAAATTTGATGGTGATGCTAAATTGTTTATAGAGGACTTGAAAAATGCATTGTATCTTGCAAAGGTTGTTTCATATGCACAGGGCTATACTTTGTTAAGAGCGGCTGCCTCGTCTTATGGATGGAAACTTAATTACGGCGACATAGCTCTCATGTGGAGAGGTGGCTGCATTATTAGGTCAGCCTTCCTTGGGAAAATAAAAGAAGCATATGATAACAATCATGAACTGGCGAATTTGTTCATGGATCCATTTTTTACTGAAAAAGCTGAAAAATGTCAGATGAGTCTTAGACGTATTGTTGCAGCAGCAGCTATGAGCGGTATAAGTATACCTTCATTGTCTGCCGCACTGTCATATTATGATGGATACAGAACTGAGCGACTTCCAGCAAATCTGTTACAGGCGCAAAGAGATTATTTTGGAGCTCATACATATGAGCGTATTGATGATGAACGTGGCAATTTCCACCATACAAACTGGACAGGTCGTGGTGGAGAAACTGCAGCTTCAACCTATGATGCATAAGGAGAATGATTATGAAAACACCTTTTAAAATTAATTTAAAGAATAAAGTTTGTGTTGTTACAGGCGGTGGTGGAGTGCTATGCGGAGCATTTTCCAAAGCTCTTGGAGCAAACGGCGCAAAGGTAGCTGTTCTTGACCTTCGTGTTGAAAACGCGCAGGCAGTAGCGGATGAAATTAATGCAGCCGGCGGAACGGCAATCGGAATAGAAGCTAATGTGCTTAAAAAAGAAAGCCTTGAAAAAGCACGAGATACTATTCTCAAGAAATTCGGTACATGCGATATCCTATTAAACGGAGCAGGTGGCAATCATCCAAAGGGAACAACGGGGAATGAAATACTTCATGAAGAAGATTTGGATAAAGAAGGGCTTACAACATTTTTTGATTTGGACCCTGATGGAATTCAATTTGTCTTTAACCTAAATTTTATTGGAACATTGCTTCCCTCACAAGTTTTCTCAAAAGATATGATAAATAAACCCGGAGCAACTATTATTAATATTTCAAGCATGAATGCTTTTACACCTCTTACAAAAATTCCTGCATATAGTGGAGCAAAAGCAGCAGTGTCAAACTTTACAAAATGGCTTGCAGTTCATATGTCCGGAGTTGGAATCAGAGTAAATGCAATAGCTCCAGGCTTTTTCCTGACTGATCAAAACAGGAGTCTATTAACAAATGAAGATGGTTCATATACTGCCAGAGCAGGAAAGATTCTAGGTCAGACTCCAATGGGCAGATTCGGAAGTCCTGATGAGTTAATAGGAACGTTATTGTGGCTTGTTGATGAAGGTGCTTCAGGATTCGTAAATGGTACGATTATTCCGGTTGATGGTGGATTTTCAGCATATTCAGGAGTATAAATATGAGAAGTATAATTGTTCAGAATACTGATGGTGAACCTCTGGATCTATTGCAGATAGAGGAAACAGTTGAAAAAACTCTTCGTGATAAAAAACTAAAAAAAGTTTTGCTTATTCCACCTGATTTTACACGATTTCACTCCATGGCCGGAATGATTACAGAGATATACTATAATAAATTGAAAGATACATGTGAAATCGATATCTTACCGGCTCTTGGGACTCATGATGCCATGACGGAATCAGAGTGCAGTGAGATGTTTGGTAGCATCCCTTATGAATTATTAATAGAGCATGATTGGGAAAATGATGTTGTAAAAATTGGTGAAGTACCTGCATCATTTGTCAATGAGGTTTCCGAAGGGTTAATTAATGAAAGTATTCCGGTGGAAGTTAATAAACTTCTTATGGATGACAGTTATGACTTAATAGTATCAATAGGACAGGTTGTTCCACATGAAGTTGTTGGAATGGCAAATTATAGTAAAAATGTTTTAGTTGGATGCGGTGGCAGTAAAATGATTAGCAGTTCGCATATGCTTGGGGCATTTTATGGCATGGAGAGAATCATGGGCAGAGATTTTAGCCCTGTACGTAAGGTTTTTGACTATGCTGAGAAGAATTTTATTAATAAGCTGCCCCTAATGTATTTCCTAACAGTTACAACAGCGGTTGGAGATGATGTGGATATACACGGAGTTTTTACAGGTCGTGACAGGGAGATATTTGAAAAAGCTGTAGCACTTAGTCAAAAAGTTAATTTGAATTACCTAGATGAAGCTCCTAAGAAGATGGTCGTATACCTTGCAGATAAAGAGTTTAAGAGTACATGGCTTGGAAATAAAGCGGTTTATAGAACACGTATGGCTATAGCTGATGGTGGTGAGTTGATTATTCTTGCCCCTGGTGTACAAAAATTTGGCGAAGACAGCAGAGTAGATAAAATAATTCGTAAATATGGATATGTAGGACGAGAAAAAACACTGGAACTGGTAAAAACAGAAAAAGATCTTTCGGGAAATCTTTCAGCGGCAGCTCATATGATTCATGGTTCATCAGATGACCGTTTTAGTATTACTTATGCAGTTAAAAAAATGAGTCGCGAAGAAATAGAAGGTGTTAATTTTAAGTACGCAGATTATGATGAGATGGTAAGTATTTATAATCCTGATAAATTAACTGACGGATGGAATACAGTCAACGGTGAAAAGATTTATTATATAAGTAACCCTGCACTTGGACTTTGGGCTGAAAGGAAAAAAATTCAATGACGCCTCGCGACATAATAAAAAAGACAATCAGATTCGATAATCCTGAGCGACTAGCAATGTGTCTTCGTGAACCCTATACAAATGATATGCATTATGCAGGGCTTGTAAGAAGCGTAGATTACAGGCCAAGAACGGGTGTAGATGAATGGGGAGCTGTTTGGGAGAACATAGGTGTATGTCATCTTGGTGAGGTTAAGGATTATCCATTAAAAGACTGGGCTGATTTTGATAAACTTAAGATACCGGATCCTTCTGAGGAGTGGCGATGGGAAGGTTTTGAAGACAGAGTTAATGCTAGTGGTGACAAGTACACTATTACAATGGGGATATCCATTTATGAAAGAATCCATTTTATAAGAGGGCTTGAAAATACATGGATGGATATTTATGATGAAAGAAAAAATCTTGAAATGCTTCTGGATAAACTTACAGACATAAGCCTTTATATGATAAAACGCTATGGGCAATATGATGTCGATGGATATATATTTACTGATGACTGGGGTTTGCAAAATTCATTAATGATATCTCCGGACCACTGGCGTGAAATATGGAAACCAAGGTATGCAAAGCTTTTTAAAGCTTGTCATGATAATGGAATCGATACACTTATGCATAGTTGCGGATATATTGTAGATATTCTGGATGACCTAATTGAAATTGGCTTGGATGTAATCCAAATGGATCAACAGGAGAATATGGGACTTGACTTACTTAGTGATAGATTCAAAGGACGTATAACTTTCTTTAATCCGGTTGATATTCAACAGACAATGGCCAGGGGTACAACAGATCAAATCAGAGCATATTGTAATGAGATGTTTGATAAACTCGGTAGTACAAAAGGTGGCTTTATAGCAAAATTTTATGGAGACCCGGCCGGAGCAGGACACACAGAAGAAGCTATTGAAGCAATGTTTGACGAATTCACAAAAATTAGCGATAAGCGATTTTAAAGGATTTATTTAGAACTATGATGTACCGCAGTTTCCAAAGGAAACGAGGAACATCACCGGTGCCCTGATTACTATGTCAGTACCCTAGTCTGAGACGGCTGACATAGTTATTGGGCACAAACTATTTTGGAGAACTCTTTCTTAGTTTATAAAAATTAGTATGCTCCCAAAGAATAATGTTCACCCGTTTCTGACCTTAT
>Ga0307988_1000219_pt1 | contig 44147 bp, 39 predicted proteins | sample EllFjometagen183_FD_203166 | JGI IMG/M metagenome (GOLD analysis project Ga0307988, IMG submission 203166) | Marine microbial communities from Ellis Fjord, Antarctic Ocean - #183 | ecosystem: Environmental > Aquatic > Marine > Unclassified | place: Southern Ocean | collected 2014-10-08 | reverse complement strand
AATATTTAGAAAAAACAGTAAACATTAGGTGAAAGAGGCTTGACAACTACAAAAAACGAGAGTATAAAAATCGTGTAACCCACCATAACTCCATAGAAAAATCACTTTTGTTACGTGTAGCGTGCCATACCTTTAATTTTTGCCAGAGTCCACATGACCATAGCTTATGTTACCTCTGCCTAAGATAAAACAAACCCTCACCATCTAAATCGTTGTGTCAAGTTCGGACTTTTACAAACGTTTTTCTGCTGTTTTAAGGAGATGTTTTGCAAGGAGTTTTGCCAGCCTGACATCTCTTCCCGGCGGCACGAAGAAATCCCAGGTGCCGGCGTACTGATCTTGAACCGGTTTGTCAGGGGCCGGTTTTCTTTTTTCAGGATCATATCCGAGGTGCCCGTAATCACTCAGGTCAAAAGCAAGGGACGGATCCATGTCGTCCCGTTTTTCATCAAGAGGTGTCTGGCGAGGAGGCGGATAGGGTAGATCATTTTCTCCGCCCATCTTTAGGGAATATTTTGTGCCAAGACCATCTGTGTTGACCCAGTTTCCCCAGTATTCAGTAAATGGGTGGCCGATGTCCGGATAATTTTCAAAATCTTTCTGTGCATATTTTGTCCATGTTTTTATACCGATCTCTTTTGCAACCTGGTTTGGCATCTCGACCAGGGTGAGAACGGAATCTGACACAACTTGTGAAAACCCAATCACAATATGTTTCACGCCCTGGTTCTTCAGAAATTCCAGCGCATCCCAGTAACGGTAACCCCATTCATTGTTCGGCAGGTCGTCTTCCGTGTTGTACATGTAGGCATGGGCAATGTCTTCACCTCGCATTTCCCGGGTTCTTTCAACCAGGTCATTTTCAAGGTTTAGCTGTTTGATACCGCCATAGGCACCGATAATATTTTCTGCCTTTATCTCCGGGTGACGTTCAAGCAATAATTTCTTTATGTTATCATTAAGCACATTGGTGTCATCTATCTTTGGGTCAAAGAACCGGCGGTTGGGGTCAAACAGACCGTGGTTAAAAATGAGGATTCCTGTGTCAGCAGCAGAAACAGATTTAGAAAAGCTTTTTTCTAGCCCTTCCACGTGAAGCGCCGCAAGTTCCGGATCAAAGGCAATCGGATTTGGAGATTTTTTAATATCCAGCTGCACGGGTTTTTCAGGCGGCCCAAGCATTGAGGTCCAGCCCTCATCTTTAGGATACGTTTTTTCCATAAAGTCTGTGGGGTCATTTACCCAGTGAAGGGGAATGGCGGTGTTGTTGTCTTTATTCCATCTTTCAAGAACGCGTTTTGTCATCTGTACAACATCATAGGTTTTATAAAAACGTACGCTGCCCACGGTCATATCAATTATCATTATTTGGGAGACACCCTTTTTTAGGAGACGTTCTGCCGGGCCGTCCACATTATATCTTTCAGGGTTACATCCCTCCCAGGGCCCGTCCTCTTCCTGCTCACCGCAGTAGGTTACCCCGTCTTTTTTGTCAGGAGGCGGGTTGTAGATAAAACGGGGCCAGGGATAATGTTCTACCTTGTCTCCGCACATCCAGCAGGCATAGTCGACTTCAAATTTGATCCCAAGGCTGTTTTTGTCCAGTTCAGTTTTTATTTGTGCAAGCTGAGTTTCACTTTGCTCAGGAAAAGGGTCAGCTCCGCCGATTCGTTCATATTCAAACTCATATTTTCTGCAGAACTTTACCGAGAATTCTGACTGTCCGATCATAGGCCAGAAGTCAGAGTTCCAGATCACCATGTCGTAAACTGGATGGTTTGGATCATATGAGAACATCTGTACGGCAGAGTCCCAGATATGCTGTGGAGTATAACGGGTAAATCCTCCGTGAAGGACGTATATAACGCCTATTTTATTTTTTTCTGGATGGATCATTTTCCTATCCCTTTCAGTTTTGATTTCTCTGACTATGGACTAAAAGATTTTTTTAGTTTCAGGGTTCATCTTCGTCACCTTGTCTGGCTATTTATTGTTCCTAATATTTAGACAATCGTTAAGTTGAGAGAGTTTTTAAAAAAGTTTGATGGGTTAATAATACTTTTAACCATATATCAAAAAATAATGCTTTCCTAAAGTATTAAATATATATTTTTTTGCTTCTAACGATAAGAAAAGGTTTCTGTTTTGGCTATTAATAGTATTAAGAGTCTTTTATCTAAAATCATTTCTTGTATTACTATTCGTAATAGCATATAAAAGTATAGATTATATAAAAGGTGCTGAATCTTAGTTTTAAATTCAGAAAATAATTTACTTTGAGCCGCGGGATTTATCTTTAATCAGGTGGTTCTCTTAGAGAAGGAGTTAGAAATGAATGGTGTTGTTATGAAATTGCTGGTTATTGTCATATGTATTTTTTCAGTGATGAGCTGTAATAAAAAAGATGAACCTGCTGTTTTGCCTTCTGCAGCAGAGCCGGAGACGAAGGTTGTTCAGCCTGAAGCAAAAGTTGATGAAAACGCTGTGGTTGTAAGTGTTAATGGTAAAGACATTATTCAGGGAGAAGTTGAAAAAGAACTGCAGAATATTCTGATGCAGTATCAGGGCCGGGTTCCTCCGCAGCAGATGATTCAACTGCAGCCACAGTTAGAAAAACAGGCCGTGGAAAGCCTTATCAATAAGCAGTTACTGGTTGAAGAATCGGACAGGCAAAAGGTTGAAGCATCGGTCGAAGAGATAGATGCTGAAGTAAATAAAGTCTCTGCCCAGTTTGAAACGCCTGAAAAATTCAAAGAAAAATTGAAAGAGTTGAAACTGTCTGAAGAAAAGTTTCGAAAAGACATTGAACAAAATTACAGAATTGAAAAGCTGCTAAAAAGCAAAATGCCCGCAATTACAGTGACAGATGAAGATATTAGTTTGTTTTACAAGGGTAAGCCGGAAAATTTTATTGTTCCCGAACAGATTCAGGCTTCTCATATTTTATACAGTATTGAACCTGATACTTCTGATGAAATTAAAAAGGAAAAGAGAAGCGAGCTTCAGGTTGTTCTTGAAAAAATAAAAAAAGGCGATGATTTTGCTGAACTTGCTCGTAAGCATTCGGACTGTCCCAGCAAGGAACAGGGCGGAGAGCTTGGGTCTTTTCCGCGGGGAGCAATGGTAAAAGCTTTTGATGATGTTGCGTTTAATCTCAAAGTTGGTGAAGTAAGTGATGTTGTAGAAACTCAGTTTGGTTTCCATATTATAAAACTAATCGGCCGCACCGAAGCCAGTACGACTCCGCTTGAACAGGTTAAAGATAAGATTTCATCGTATTTAGAGGCGCAAAAACAGAGCAAGGAAGTTGCCGTGTATCTTGAAAAACTTCGCAGTGCAGCTAAAATTGATTATACTGAAAGCCTAAAAGATCCAAATTAGGGCCGATAATATTTTTGTCAATGATTAAGAACAGAAGACGTTGGATGGTATGAGCCTTTTTAGGTGACAGCGTTTTCTGATTTTATTAAACATGTTTTTTCGCAGTCTACTTTTGGTCCTATAAATAGCAGGAACCGACAGTTTCTCCGCAAAGTTATGAACATCATGAACAGGTCTTATGCAAAAAAATAAGATAAAGGTGCTCTGTTTGTTTTGTAAAAGGGGGTTATATGGGTTTTTTAAAAATTTTTTCCGGAAAGTCTCCTGGAGAGCTTGAAAGAAAAGGAGACCAATATGCTGAAAATCTGGAATATGGTCTGGCAATAATAGATTATGAAAAAGCACTTGGCAAGCTCGACAATAAATCTTCCGGTGATACGAATTACAGGAAAAAACTTGTTGAGAAAGTCCTTAACGTAAAAGAGGCCCTTGCGTGTATGCATGTAAGTAATGGTGAAGACCTTATTTCTGAAGGTGTTTTTGATGAAGCAGAAGAGCTGTTTGATCTTGCGGCAGGATTAACTGAAGATAAGGCCCTGGTTTTAAAGATAGAAAACAGACTTAAGGAAATAAGGGAAAAATCCCGAGGGGCTGAAGATGTTGAAATGATCCCCGTAAATAACGAAGACGAAGAGGAAGAATTTATTCACACGGAAGACGAACACTTTAGTGCTATCATAAGCGCTTTGTCCCCGGAGGAAAACAAAGTTTATCAAAGTTATGGTGATAATTTTAAAGCAGGGTATGTGGCACTTCATAACGGTGATTTTAAAACTGCGGGCAAAAAATTGTCTCTGGCTCTGAATGAGAACCAGACTGAAAAAAGTTTTATCCCCATTGAGCTTGCAACCGCTAAGATAAATCTAGGGATGCATGATGATGCTCTTGAACTTCTTGAGAATTTTATTGTACATCATCCCACCTTAACCCGGGCCTATACTCTTATCTGTGAGGTCCTGTGGGAAAGGGGAGATTTTGATAGAGCACATAAGCTTCTTTTTTCCTGTCTGCCCGAGATCTCAGATTCTATTCCTGTAATTATACTAAAGGGGGAAACCTTTTTTTATCAGAAAAATTATGATGAAGCAGTATCGATATATCTCGGGGTTATTGAAAAAAAAGGCTGGGATGAACATATCGCCGGATTTCTTGCTAAAGCCTATGAAGCACTTGGTTTAAAGGAAGAAGCAAGGTCAGTCTATGGAGAGATAATGGGGAAATGCCAGGGCTGCGGGAAAAGGCCTGATCCTTATGTTATGCAGCGTTATGCTGAAAACAGTTTTGACCTGGGTGATTATTCTCAAGGGATTCTTGAGATATATTTAAATCTTACGAAAACAGATCCTGAGAACCAGAAGCGCTATTTTAAGAAAATCAGCAAGATCTATTCTCTTCAGAATAACGAGCAAGAAGCCAAACGGTTTTTGAGCTTTTCCGACATGTAAGGGCCTTTTTTAAATTTGAGAACAGGAAGGGCTTTATCTTTACGATAAATCCCTTTTTCTTTTGACCTGTTTTTGAACAGTTTATTTTTTTTGTGCAAGAATGGAGTCGATGGACAGATACAGAGATTCGACCATATGTTTCTGGTATTTTCCTACAGGCAGGCCGTTATAGATCACGCGCGTGTCTTTTTGCTGAAACTCCATGGTAAAGGGGACTGACCAGTCAGGATAGTCAAACTGTTTGTACATATCATATTCATCAAAACCCTCGTAATTTTTGATGGCGTGGTAAAAGAGAGTATCGGAATTTTCCGCAAAAAATTCAATTGGTAGACCGATGGCGTAGTCATATTTCTCATCTATAGCAATTTGATATGCTTCACGAGTTGAAAGATAATTATCGTCATGGTCCCAAACATGGCTGGCAAACTCATCCTGGCAAAGTACCGTCTTTGTTTTTTTAAATTCATAGATTTTTAGAAGGGCCTTGACCTCTTCATGCAGTTTGTCGCGGTAGATGGGCGCCAGCTGTAACCAAGCTTCCCACTGGAAGTTGTCCCACGGCATACCATGAACCGTTACTGCCACAAACACATCCGATTCTTTTGGGATTGTGTCCAGACGGTCTTTGAGCATGTCCAGGAAGGCCTGGCGTGCGGGCTGGAAATTTCCCATCTGCGGGGCCATAATCACTTTTATTTCTTTGCCGGGATGCTCTTTTTCCCATTCATGGATGTATTCAAAGCAGTGGTAGAAGCTTGAGTTGAACTCTTCAAAATGTGAATAGATGACCATAGGAGAAACAAGCACAATGGTGTCGCAGCCCGAATCAAGAAGCTCATAGATTTTTGTTTTTATCTCATGATAAAACATGCTGCTTTCAGCACGGAACATAACATTGTCATATTTTTCTCCGGCTTTATCAAAGGCATTATTAATGACCGTAAAAGATTCTTTCCAGTGAGGCAGTTTTTTCTGTTTCATGCCCTTGTTATAATACCATAAGCGTGCCTTGTTAATCATCTTACCCACAAGTGTAGGAATGCCGCCCTTGGCGCCGGTATAGATGAAATATCCGCTGTCTTTGTGTTTCATTTTTGACGGCGGGTTCCATATGACTTCACCGCGCTTATATTTTTTAATGTATGGTTCACCGTCAATGTATCTGTCATTTCCTTTCATGTCGATCAGTTTTGTTGGGGTGAACTCTTCTTCCTCAAGATATTTTTCCGAATCAAAAAGGGCTACGCCTTTATCCATATAGGCGAAAATCCGGAAAGGCCAGGGGATGATGTTTTTGAATATTTTGTGTGCGATATTGTAAAAGAACTTGGGGTCTTCCAGCGTTTCCGGCATGATCAATCCCACCGCAAACACACCGATCTTGCCTTCAGGAATGGTGTCCTGTGTTTTGTAAACTTCATAGTAATCCGGGGTGATGCGCTTGTTCTTATATTTATAAAGACCGTAGAACCCTGCCGTAACAATGGCGATGATAAGCAGTGTAACCTTTAGAATTTTTAACATTTTAATCATAATGCTATTCCTTTAATTGATCAAAATATTTTGAATGTTAAATTCACAAACGAAATTTTGTATGCATAATATTTCTTATGCGAAGTAAAAATAAACTAACATTAAGGCAAATATTAACCTTTTCTACGATAAATTTAAGAATAAAAGGTTTGTGTTTTAAAGGTTGCTTGATTTACTAAATAAAAAATTAAAAAGGTTTAAAAACACATCTTTTTTATACTTAAATAATATTTTTTTGATTGTTTATTTTAGAAAGCCTTTCTTTTCAAGCTCATCCGTTACAAAAGAAAGTTTTAGGTTATTTAATTTATTTTTGTTTTGAAGGCCGGTTTCAACGTCCCAGCCCCTGAAGCTGTAGTACTTATCTTTCATTTTTTCAAAGTCAGCCCGTTCAAGGATTTTTCCGCTTCGTGAAATTATCTCATCACCTGTGCCCGGGAATTCGAGATCAGGGTTAAACAGTCCAATCATGCCTTCTTCGATCTCTTTTCCCTCGGTGAAGTTGAACTCATTAATTTTGTCATGATCTCTTCCGATTGTTCCTTCACGTCCCATTATCGCTCGCTGGAGATTCATCGAGCGTTCGCCAGTTTTATAATAGTCGTCTTCACTCATAGTTTCTCCGGTGACTGCTTCAAAGAGCTGGGGAACAAATGATGGATCTCCCACACCGTCTTCTGTTTTGTCTGTGTCAAGCAGAGGATAAAAACGGTCGCAGGCGACCATGCTCTCTTTTGCATGTTCCCGGTTTTGAATGATGAATGCTGCCTGTGCTTTTCCTTCGCAGGTAGTAAAATCTACTGCTTTTTCACTTCCCCAGGCACGTTTGGCTATTTTTCTTAAATTTTCGGTATTTAGCTGGGACATGGTGCCGTCCGTGACATGCCAGAGCATCCATTTTAAAACAGTAAAGCTGAACTCATGAAGTTGTATGATTGGATTTTTGTTTTCTGTTGCATAAAAAAGTGCATTGGTAAAGAACAGTCTTCCGCCGTAGGCATCGGCAACATAGCCAGAGGGACGGATATGGTTAAGAGCTTCCTCTTCAACTGCTTTCCCTTTTTCAATGGACGCTCTTCTGGTTCCCAGTGCCAGCAGTTCGCCGAAACCTTTTTTGCTAACTATCTTGTCAACCAGAGTTTCAATAAATTCCAGACTGCCGATTTTTGAAATGGGGATTCCGGTTTCTTCATCTGTTAAGAGTCCCTTTTCATAGCAGTTGTTCAGCCAGTACATGATGTTGCTCATTTCACCTGTGCAGAGGCCGTTTCTGTCGCAGAGAGAGGTGGCAAGAAAAGAATTTTCGGTCGACTCTTTATTATATTTCTTGTCCCAGGGCAGGTACATGAACGCCGCGGCACAGGTTTGTCTTATTTCTTCTTTGCCTGAGCTATGTTTAAAATATGAGCGGACACATCCTGCAGGGCAGCTGTAGCAGGGTGTGCTTTTGGTCTTGTCAATTCCCTGAATCATGGGTTCTGTCACAGATAGAATCTGGTTCTGTCCTTCACGAAAGTTTCGAATTTTATTGTTAAGTTCTTTTAGTTTTTCAGGATGGGCTATTTTAACTTTTTTGCTACCTTTGATAACAACAGCCTTAAGATGTTTAGAACCCATGACCGCGCCCATGCCGTTTGAAAAACTTCCACCCTGATCTGTTACAGCAATGGCAAAGCGTATCAGGTTCTCGCCGGCGGGTCCGATACATAAAGGACGTGAAGTAGAGCCATGGATACTTTTTAGCTTTTCCATGGTTTTGGTTGTGTCAAGTCCTTTTAGTCCGGTTGCATCTTTTATTTCAATTTTGTCATCTTCAATCAAAATATAGGAAAAATTTTTTGCTTTTCCTCTAACAATAATGCCGTCATACCCTGCACGTTTAATTTCTGCGCCAAAAAGACCGCCGCCATTGCTCAATCCGTACTGGTCCGGATAAGAATGAGGTGATTTTGCGCTTATTACCCATCGAGAGCAGGCAGTTGACGGAGTGCCTGTTAAAGGACCGGGCATAAGCGTTAGCACATTTTCAGGATCAAGCGCACCAATATTTTCTGAAACCTCGTCCCAGTAGATTCGGGATGCAAGAAGTCTTCCACCGATAAAATCTTTTATGTAGTTTTTAGAGGATGTTTTTTCAATGTTTCCTGATGAAAGATCTATGCTTAAAAGTGAGCCTGTCCATCCGTAAAGGTTGCTCATAATTTCCCCCATTTATTAATAATATTGATTGTTGGCCGATTGTCTAATAATTATTAACAGAACTTTGATTAATGTTCAAGAAAAGTAAATTTAGTCCGGGCTAAATATTAGTGTATGCTATATATTTAAAAAATAAAATTCAGTTCTGTTTGTTGATACTAATCAGGTTCTTTTATATAGTTAACCGGGTCGGGAGCAGAAGTAGCTGTACAGGTGTCTCTGTGATACAAGCAGTTAAGGAAGGCATTATTTAAAATACAAAATAATTTTATATCCATTAAGGAGCAGCAGTGAAAGAAGAAGGTAACAGGAAAAGAGCTGGGAAAATTGTAGAATTATTGAAAAAAGAATACGGAAAGACAAAAGTTTTTCTTAATCATAAAACAACTTTTCAGCTTTTGATTGCGACGATTCTTTCAGCCCAGTGTACGGACAAAAAAGTAAATGAGGTAACCCGGCCTCTTTTTAAGAAATATAAAAAACCGGTTGATTTTGCACGAACAAAGCAGGAGGTTCTTGAACAAGAGGTTAGGCAGACCGGTTTTTTTCGGAATAAAGCAAAAAACATTATAAGCTGTTCAACAAGAATTTGTGGTGTTTATAAGGGCAAAGTTCCTGACAGTATGGAAGAGTTGATAACTCTTGCTGGCGTTGCCAGGAAAACAGCTAATATTGTTCTTTCAAGTGCATACGGTAAAGCGGAAGGCATTGCTGTTGATACTCATGTTAAACGTTTATCAAACAGACTTGGTTTGAGTACTGAAAAAAACCCTGATAAAATAGAAAAAGATCTAATGTCTGCTGTGAAAAGGAAAGACTGGATCGATATGAATTATCTTTTAATCAGTCATGGCCGGAAGGTTTGTACTGCCAGAAAACCGGACTGTGACAAGTGTACTTTAAATAAAATATGTTTTTCAGCTGAAGATTAAATCCCGACGGATTATGTTGTAGCTATTGAATAAACTTAAAAGGCAAAATGATGATTAAGCATCTGCCGAAGGAAAAGCAGTGGCTGTCTTGGCTGTACGTGGCCATTTGGACGTTATATCTTTTCTCTATCATACCGATGGCCAGATTTGTTCAGCAATATGTTTACCAGACGTGGGGAAGAGAGCTGTTTACTTACGGGGTTCTATTCGTAATAATTACGGCATTGGCCGTTGCTGTGATCTATGTTTTCCGTATCCGACCGGATTCACGCACCAGTTATTTTTGGCTAATCGCAGTAGCCGGAATTTTCTTTACCTATACCCTGGATCTGGGGAAACGAAATCCAGTGGAATCGGTACACTTTATCTTGTTCGGTGTGCTGGGAATACTGGTTTATCGGGCGCTGACCCATCGGCTTAACGACTCCAGTATTTTTTTTGCAGGAGTAATTATTTGCGGCGGCATTGGAATAATCGATGAATTTATCCAGTGGATGGTACCCAGCAGGATATGGGATATTACAGATATTGGACTGAATCTACTTTCAGCCGTATTAGTTCAAGTTGCGATTGCAAAGGGATTGCGGCCTGCATTTATCCTCCGAGGGATCAGCAGGGGAAATCTGCGGTTTATGTGTAGCCTGACCGTCGCAGCAACAGTAGTCCTGGGCGGCAGCATATTAATGACACCGCCGCGAATTGTATGGATCTCAGAAAGGACAGGCTTCTTAGAGTTTTTAAAGCATAATGACAGCGTTATGTTTGAATACGGGTATCTCTATGATGATCCGGAGGCCGGAGTGTTTCGGTCTCGATTTAAGCCTCATGAGCTTAAACAAATTGATCGTACCCGGGCTGTTGAAGTAGCAAAAATATTGGACAAGTTTCAAGACGAGAAATTATACTCACTTTTTCTAAGGGTTTGTACTCCTATAACAGATCCCTTTGTCCATGAAGCCCGGGTGCATCTTTTTCGTCGAGATCGATATTTTGATAATGCATTGAAACTTGGCGATAATTCGAAATGGTATGCCTCATGCCTTACCATTGCTTTGCGTGAAAACCTGATTATGGAAAAGTATTTTCGAAGTACCTTTAAACAGTCTAACTATATCTGGGCAGAAGAGCAGTCGATATTGGCCCGAAAGCATTTTTTGCAGGACAAATTTGATGACAGCCTGGTTTCCCGGGATTTAATCACGTGGGTGAAAGAAAAACAGGTTGCTGGATTTTTTATGGTTTTGATAATGGGGTTAACGCTTTTTCGCTATTATTTAGGGAAAGACCGTTAGTTACTGAAATGCCGGGCTGAAACATTATTGTGATATTTGAGCTTTTGATAAGAAGGATTGTTGGAATGATAACATCAATGACTCGCAGAAATTTTTTCAATAAACTGTTGGGCGGACTGGGTTTGCTTGCCGGAGGGTGTTCAAAAAAACGGGTCTGGCCAATACAAGGATCGGATGCCGGGTCTGTTCGCCTGGTTTTTTATACGGATGTGCATGCCCGAATCGAATGGGACACACCTGAAGCTATGGCCCTGGCGGCAGATGCCATCAATTTAAGGAAAAGTGATATTGTTGTTGCCGGAGGCGATCTAATTACAGACGGGTTTGAGTTTGCAGCATCAAAGACTGTTTCGAGATGGGATGCCTATATGAAAATGCATCGGGCGATTAAAGCGGATATTTATCCTGCTATGGGGAACAACGATATGACGGCAGCCATACCGGCTGATGGAACGCCTGCCGCAGACAATCCCAGGAAGGTGTTTATGGAGAGAATGGGCCTGAAACGAACCTGGTATTCGTTTGATGCAGTGGGATATCATTTTATTGTTCTGGATTCTACCCGGATAACCGGAGGTAAGCACCTATACCAGGGTTTTATCGATTTACGTCAACAGGAGTGGCTGAAAGAAAATCTCTTAACCGTTTCAAAAAAGACACCTGTTATTATCGTTACCCATATTCCCTTGTTGACATCTTTTTACAGTGCCGTTAAAGGGGCTACTTTTGCGGCACCGCCCAACCGGGTTGTTGTTAATAATCGTCAGATTTTAAAAATCCTTGAGAATCATAATTTAATCCTGGTTCTTCAAGGCCATCTGCATGTGAATGAAATGATCCGATGGCGGGGGACGATGTTTATCACCGGTGGTGCGATTTGCGGAAAATGGTGGCGGGGAAGCTGGTATGGTACGGAAGAAGGTTTTTACGATATTACCTTGACCGGTAACCATGTAGAGAGTTCCTATGTTGATTATGGATGGGAGACGAGACGTCCTTTAAATAAATAATCTTCTGTTTTTTACAAAAATAGAATGTTGTATTTCTGGGTAAGATCGTTACAGAAGCCTGACTTTTCACGACAAGAGAAATTTTTTAAAGAAAGATAAAGTCCTCGTTTTTTAGTTAGAGTAACAGGTCTCTGGAATTTATCTTGGTGGTCACATTACCATGTTTGGTGATAATGTTTTTATTGACATATAATTTTGTCCAAACCATAGTGCTAAAAATTAAATTATATTCTTATTAGATAAAATGATTAAAACAGAAATTAAAATTTTAATTGTCGATGATCTTCCCACAATGCAGAAAATCCTCATTCATCAGATTAAACAGGCTGGTTTTGAAAATGTGGTGATGGCATCAAGTGTTATCGAGGCTATGGAAAGGCTTCAGGCAGAGAAAATTGATCTTGTTTTAAGTGACTGGAGAATGCCGGATAAAGATGGCCTGGATCTTTTAGCTGCTATGAAGACGGACGAAGCATTGGCAAAAATTTCCTTTATCCTTATTACTGCTGAAGACGGCAAAGAAAATATAGTTAAAGCCATTAAATCCGGGGTCACCGACTATATTGTCAAGCCTTTGAGTGCAAAGATTCTCGAAGATAAAATTCATGAAGTGTTCACTGGCAAGCATAATTCTAATGCATCTGCATAAATCTTCACGGCTACTTCCGTTCTGTTTTAACCGAAACCTGCTACAGATTTACCACGCTGAAGGACACAGTATAAGTGGTATGATCTTATCAAATAAAAAAGGGTTTATTCCCGTCCGGACAGCGGAACAAATTGTGAATAGCTCTCAAGTGTTTTCATGCCAAGAAAATCAGCCATGATTTTTGCGGTCTCGGCAAGCAGAGTATCTTCTTTTGATGAAACATCTTCGTTTTCATCTTCTTCGTTGTTTTCTTCTTCTAGATCCTCAAAATTTTCAATTGGTTCCTGATCCTTTGCTTTTCTGCGGATGTTTTCAAGATCAAGCTGCCACTTTTTTGCTTTTTTAAGATCTTTTTCTCTAATCTCCTGATTAATAGAGAGAATGTTTTGTTTATTTTCAGATTTGTAGTATTTAATTTTCTTAACCAGGTAGTTAAAATCAGGATCAGTGAGTATCCTTTTTTGATGCATTTTTTCCAGCTCGGAGATTGTTTTAGCCAGGTTTAAACATCCATTGTGAGGGACGTAATCTATTTTGTCCCAAGGGAGGGGATTTGGCATAGCACTTTCACCATCTTCTCCAGAGTCAAAAAAACTCGGAAAAATGATGTCAGGAATAACTCCTTTATGCTGTGTGCTTTCTCCTGACACACGGTAAAATTTTGCGGTGGTTATTTTAAGCTGCCCTCTGTTAAGTGAGATGAGAGATTGAACAGTTCCTTTGCCGAAAGTTTGACCGCCGACAATAATACCTCTTTGGTAATCCTGAATAGCCCCGGCAAAAATCTCTGAGGCCGACGCGCTCATGCGGTTTACAAGAACCATAAGCGGACCTCTGTAAGAGATTTCCGAATTCATATCCCCAAGTATTTCTATTTTACCGTGTGTGTTTTTTATCTGTACAGTAGGTCCCTGCCTTATGAAAAGTCCGGTGAGATCGTTGGCCTCCTGGAGGGAGCCGCCGCCGTTATTTCTAAGGTCAATTACAATGCCGTCAACTTTTTCATCGGTTAGTTCTTTGACGAGTTTTTTTACATCCCGTGTGGTACTTTTAAAATTCGGGTCACCCGCATGGTAGGCACTAAAATCCATATAAAAAGCCGGTATATCTATTATTCCCACCTTGTAACTGTTTCCGTCTTTTTCAAATTCCATAACACTCTTTTTTGCGGACATCTCTTCAAGTTTTACCTTGTTGCGAACTATATTAATTATCTTTGTCTTGTTTTCATCAATTGCATCCGCAGGAATTATTTCCAAGCGTACAACAGTATCTTTCGGTCCCCGGATTAACTCGACAACGTCATCTATTCTCCAGCCGATAACATCAACAATTTCTCCGTTTTCGCCCTGTCCTACACCGGATATACGGTCTCCGGCATGAAGTTTCTTTGATTTATCTGCCGGCCCGCCGGCTACCAGGCTTTTTACTTTTGTATATTCATTTTCACTTTGCAGCACCGCGCCTATGCCTTCAAGTGAAAGGCTCATGTTAATGTTGAAATTTTCACTAGCGCGGGGAGAGAAATATTGTGTGTGCGGCCCGAAGATTTGTGTTACTGAATTAATATATAACTGAAAGGCATCTTCGTTATTAAGCTGCTGTGTCTTGTTAAGCCGGTTCTTATAGCGTTTGAGTAGTATTTCCTTAATTTCGTCGTCCGGTTTGCTGGAAAGTTTCAGGTTTAATATTGTGTTTTTAAGGCGTTTACGCCAGAGATCTGTTCTTCCGTTTTTGTTTTTAGGCCAGGGTTCTTTTTTTCGGTCAATAATAATACTTTCATCAATATCAAAATGAATGTTCGCTATACCCTTTTCAAGGCAGTTAATTGTGTAAATCATCCTTTCGATCATGTATTTGTGGTAAAGATTAAACATTTGCAGGGCAGGGGCTAAATCTCCTGCTTTCAGAGCATTATCAAATTCAAGGCTGTAAGCTTTGAATTTTTTTATGTCTTTTGAAAGGAAATACAATTTTTCAGAGTCAAGAGCTTTCAGATAACTGTCAAAAACCATTAAAGACAGTTCATCGTTAATTTCCTGCTGGCGGTAATGATGTTTTTGGAGATCTTTAACTATTTCCCTGTTTGCTTTTGAATGTTCTTTTATGGGCTTAAGTTCAGCGTAGTAGTTTTTTGTCTTAAGCGGTTTTGGAGAAAGAGCCGATAGCTTGCCGGGATTTATCCAGACTGCGCATGTCATAAAGGTAATTAATAATATAGTTTTTTTATTCATCGGGTTTTAAATCTCTTTTAGAAGTTGAAAAGTTTTTATGCCCACATCAGTTACAAGTCTATTTCAGCAGTTGATTTAAGAATAATATATTTCATTTTTTCTTTTTTGTAAAAAACTTCTGCAGTTTTTTTTGCTTTTTTCGCAGTTTCATATTTCCCAATTCTCAGCTTGTAAATTGTTTTGCTCTCTTTATTTCTGGTTAAGAGAACGTAGGCCGGGTATTCTTTGCTTTTAAGGATGTTAAGATTCGCCCGGGCGAAAGACCGGTTTGACAGACTGCTGATCTGAATGGTGTAGTATGCTTGTTTGCCTGGGATATAGGTTGTCCATGAATTATTTTTTTTAATTATTTTTTCACTAGTTTTGTTTTCTTGCGGTTTTGCTGTGCTACTTACTACAACTGATTTTTTACTGGCAAGGGAAGTTTTTTTTATGCTCGGTTGTTTAGGAGCTTTTGATGTTTTTTCAGCATCCGGTTTATTTACAGCCGGTTGAATTTTATCATTTTTTATGACGAAGGATTTTTTGTTTTCATAAATTGAAGCATTTTCTTTCGGGAACGCGGGAGAAGCAGGCTGTTTTGTTTTAAGGTACAAAACTCCGGCTCCGGCAGCAATTATCAAGGAGAATATAAAAAATAGTAAAAAGGTATATTTTGAGGCTTTTTTAGGTTCTATCTCATCACCTGTTTCATCATTATCTTCTACTATTTTCTCTGTGGTTTTTTGTTCATCCTGATTCACGGTCTCAAAATCAAGATCAAAAGGATCTTCTTCTTCAGGGTCTTCCGCTACATCAGTACTTTCGTTCAGTTCCGAAAGTTCAGCATTGTTAAGAATATTTTCTATGTCCTGAAATATTGCTTCTGTTTCCTGGTTGTTGCCGGAGGAAAGTTCAACGGAGAGAAAGCAGTTGCATTCCGGGCACTTGGTTAATTTCTGATCTTTTATTTCAAAACCGCAATTATGACAGAACATTATGATTTCCTGTTTGTGTTGTTTTACTACAGCCCAGGATAAATGATTTGTTATATGATAGTCATAATGGTTGTGTTTTTAATAATGCTGTAATGAAAAGAAGATAATGTATGGGCTGGGCAAACTATAGTGGTCCTGAAACAATCTTGTTTCTTCCCGTTTCTTTAGCCTCGTAAAGGTATTTGTCTGCCGCACTAATGATTACTTCTGCAGAGATCTTTGTGTCGAGGGTTTTACGGTTAAATCCTGTTACTCCGAAGCTTGCTGTTATTGAGATTTCATTTTCTCCGGCAATAATTGTGTGCTCAGCAATTTTTTTTCTAAGCCTTTCAGCAAGCTTGGCTGCGCCGTCAAAGGGTGTTTGCGGCAGAACAATGATAAATTCTTCGCCGCCGTATCTGCTCATCCAGTCAATGCCTGTTCTGATGGTGGTGTTAAGGCATTCAACAAATTCAATCAGTACAAGGTCTCCTGTTTGATGCCCATAAGTGTCGTTTATTTTTTTAAAGTGATCAATGTCACAGAATATAATGGAAAGGGAATCGCCGTATCTTCTTTCTCTTGATATTTCGCCGGGCAGTTTGCTGGTCATGTATCCCCGGTTGTAGCAACCGGTGAGATTGTCAGTTACGGAAAGTTTTTGAATAGCCTCATTTGCATCTGTTAAAGATTTTTCAAGTGTCAGAATGCGTTCCGCAGTTTTAAGGCGTACGATCAGTTCGGCATTGTTTATCGGTTTTGTCAGGTAATCATCAGCACCGGATTTAAGCCCTGAGATAATATCATCCTGGGACGCTTTGGCGGTTAGCAGGACGATATAAACATAACCGGAAGTAATGTTTTTTCTTATGGCCTGACAGAGTGCGGGACCATCCATTTCAGGCATCATCCAGTCGGTAAGGACAATAGGAAAAAATCTTTCGTTGAACATTTCCAGGGCTTTTTTGCCGTTCTCAACAGAAACTATTTCGTGCCCTTCTTTTGTAAGCGTTTTTTCAAGTAGTTTCCGTGCTACCAGATTATCGTCCGCTATAAGGATTAGAAATTTTTCTTCCATTTGCTCTGATCCCTTTAAATTTCAATGATTAATTCTTCCTGTTTCATCTTAAAATATAACATATAGAGCCATTTAAGAACAGCTTAATTTTAAAAATCAGATAGAAGAATACTACTCGTATTCTTCTAAAAAAGGTCAATTCAGTTATGTTTGTAGGGTTATTACTGGTTTGTCAGATGGGGTGTCTGCAGAAGCTTATATTTTTTTCGGGCGTGTCGGCTAGGCGAGTATATTAAGGACTGTACCCAGCATTTCACCCTGTGTTCTTATTACTGCTGCACTTGCACTGTATCCGTGTTCTGAGATCTGCAGCTGTACGAATTCTTCGGCTAAATCAACATTTGAGGTTTCTTCCAAGTCTGAGCCTTCAGGAAAACCTTCAGATCTTGATATTAAAGATCCTGGCTCGGTTGATTCGGTAATGTGGGTTTCCTGGCGGCCCGAACCGGAAGACTCGACAGTTACACGGGAGGCTTTAAAACCAGAGGTGTTGGCATTTGCGATGTTGTTTGCAGCTACTGCAGCCCGGGTGGTATTTGAAGATATTCCTGAGATTGCAGAAGAAAAGGCATCAGACATTATATCTCCGTAAATTACAGGTAATCGCCGCGGTTAAATTTTATTACTTCAGTAGTTGATTTTATAATCGCGGTATCAAGAAGTTCCTTCAGTTCATTGTTTCCGTCAAAGGATTCAGCTATTACGCTGAGGTCACGCTGTTCGGACTCTATTTTTGATATCAAAGGTGAAATGTCCTTTGGAGTAAAATTAGGATTATTGAGCTTTTCAGAATATTCTTCCATTATATCAAGAAATTTTTCCAGACGTGAGATAGCTTCTTTTTCCTCCACAGGGGGGATTATCAGGAGATTGACTGTTTTGTTTACAGGCAGTGATTCTTCAATGCCGGGTTTTGCGATTTTTAGATCTTCAATTTTATTGCTCAGAATATTCTCAAAAATGCTGTCAGCGGATTTTTCTAATTTCTGAATATCCTTTGGCAGGATCTCGTTTATATTATTTACAGGAGTTATTTTCATGATTTAATCCTCTGTTAGGTACATATTTTAGCGTATATTAAACTTATCGTCGAATAGTTAGGTTATGTTAAGCTTTATTAAGTGTTAATTAATTACATTTAAAATCCAGTTAAGGCTTTCATCTACAGCTTTTTCGCGGTCATATTTTGTGCTTATAGAGTGATCCCCTTCAGGGAAAAAGAGAAGTTTTTTTGGATGATTAGCCATGTTATATATTTTTTCAGCATGCTGCCATGGTACGGTCAGGTCTTTTTTTCCATGGATGACCTGCAGATTATTTATTTTTTTAAGAATTGATGATAGCTTATATTTCAAAGCATCATCAAAAAAGGACTGATTTAATATTTTAAGATCATTTTCCGGGATGTTTTCGCAGGTTTCAGCAAGGTCATAGGGTGTTGCCCAGACAGAGAGAACTTCAACAGGGTGCTCTGCAGCAAAAAACAGTGAAACAAAGCCTCCAAGTGAACTGCCGAGTATTCCGAATTTTTTACCCAGGGCCGGATGATTTTTTGAAAAGCCCACCACTTTTGAAAGCTCTTCTATCCTTCTTGAAATGGTGGTATCCGAAATATTTCCCGAACTTTTACCGCATCCGCTGAAATCAAATCGGATCGTCGCGATACCGGCCTTGGTGAACGCATCTGCTATGGCCGTGAACTTATCGCTGTCCATTGTACTGAAAAGTCCGTGACAGGCTATCACATAGGGTGGATTTTTTCTGTTGGAGAGATGGAGAGCTCCGTGGATTATTCTGTCAGGTAAATTAAGTTTAAACCGCTCTTCTGATGCGTTTAAAATGTTTTGTTGTTGCATCCGAACATCTTTCCGTTAATTGTGCTGAACTCTATATAGATGCGGTTCGGTAAAATATTCAGGTGTACATTTAAAAAACTGCAGATTTCTTTTGAAAGATCTGTGCATAGCTCTTCCGTCATGGTCATGCTTTTGAGTTCCACATATGCTGCGGGATCGTTTGTCTTACCAAAAATAACAGTTGTCTCATGGGAAACCGATACCATTACGTGTTCTTCGGATTTTTCAAGAAGTGCAGCAAAAAAACTAGAGGCTGCTTTTAACAGCTTCTGCTCTTTTAAGTTGTCGAGTTTTACGTTTGTTTCTATTTTTGCATAGGGCATTGTTTTTCCTGCATTTAATTATTATTAAAGATATCATAAAGCTGGCTGAAATCGGACACCATAAAATCAGGGTTTTGGGTGCGGAGTTTTTCTTCAGGTTCAAAGCCTGCGGTGAATGCAATTGTGGTTGCGTCTATGGCTTTGCCGCATCTTATATCATTTGTGGTGTCTCCGATAATAAATATATTTTTTGTGTTAAGCCCCTCTTCTTTTTTAGCGATCGTTTTCAGGGCATCCTTTGCCAGGTGGACTCTGTCTTCGGACAGGTTGCCGAAAACACCCCACTTAAAATATTTCCAAAGACCGGCATGTTCAAGTTTGAGCTTTGCGCCGGGTTGGAAGTTTCCGGTAAGGAGGGCAAGTTCATACCCCTCGTTTTTTTGATAATGATCAAGGAGATCATTAACGGTTGAATATATTCTAAAATTGTCTGAATGTTTAAGGTTGGTTTTTAAATTTTCTATATAGGTCTGCTCAAGTAGTTCAGACATTTCTTCCAGTTTGTCATTAAATTTTGACTTCCGGACCATGTCATGCATTATTTGAGCATCAGTTTTTCCTGCGAAGGAGTAGTCTGTTAGAATATCCTTGTTTTCAAGGATACTTTCAACTGTTGATCTCATTGCCTTAAGACCTGCTCCGCCAGTATTTATGAGTGTTCCGTCTATATCAAAAAGAAGATATTTTTTCAGCATGTTGTATTTCCTGTTAGATTGTAAAGGATTATACATCATAAAAAGAGAAGTTAAGAGTGTCAAGGAGATTAATTTTTAATAGAAAAAATATGATCTTTGACAGGACAAAAAGCAAAAGATACCACTATTTGGTTTGGGTGATTTTTCTTTTAAAATTAAAATGTAATTGTTATATTGTTTTTTTTGGGATTTAAAGGGTGTTCTACGGCAAGTATAAATCCTCCAACCTCTGCAGGTGTTTTTATGAACTCAGAAAAACAGTTATATAGACATGACCGGCTGTTTCAGTTAATGGCGGATAATGTTCTAGACGGTGTGGCAATTATCGAGAATCAAAAAGTTATTTATGTTAATAACAGGCTGTGTGAGATAACCGGTTATACCCGTGAGGAGTTGTTTGAGCTGGACAGTTTTGAGATCATTGCGTCGGAAATGCGCAAAGGAATAAAAAGGGATTATGGTGATCATGAAAAAATAAAACTTTTTGAAGAAAGAGAGTATGAGATCGTTAGAAAGGATGGCGGAAGAAGGATTCTCTATAATCGTCATTCCCACTTGTTAAATGATGTCGGGGATAAGATATTTTATCATTTTGAAATCATCACAGATATTACAGATCGTAAACTGGCCGAAGAAAAGTTGAAAACACTTAACCTGGAACTGGAACAACGAGTCAAACAAAGAACTTCTGCACTGAGTAAAACCAATGAGCAGTTAAAAAAAGAGATCAAAGAACGCACCCAAGCGGAAAAAGAATTGAAATTTCGTAAGCTGGAACTGGAAGCGCAGAAAAAAAGTCTTGAAGAGCTGAATTCAACCCTTAGGGTTTTGCTTAAAAAAGGAGAAGAAGATAAAAAGGATCTGGAAGAAAAGATGCTCTTTAATGTCAAAGAACTTGTGATGCCCTATACGGATAACCTTATCAAAAGCAGGCTTGACCCACACCAGAGAGAATGTCTTAAAGTTATAAAGTCTAATCTGAATGATATTATTTCTCCTTTTGGACGGGCCCTTTCTTTAAGCGAGCTTAAATTAACCCCAAGAGAGATTCAAATCGCAAACCTGATAAAAGAAGGAAGAACAACAAAAGATATTGCTGAACTACTGCGATTGTCAGATCGTACCATAACCACTCACAGAGACAATATCCGTAAAAAACTTGGACTTAAGGCAAAAAAAGCAAACTTAAGAACACATCTTTCAAGTATTCATTAATACGTATTTTATATACGTATAAAGTACGTATTATTTACATATTGAAACTATTAATTATTTTGTTATAATTTGAGCTATAGATAATTATTGATTAAAATAGGGGATTAAAAATGAGTAATTTAAAAGAAGTCAATGATCTATTGATTAAAAGAGGAAAGGCAAGGGGAAAACCTGTAGGGATAAGCCTTTTTCGTGATGAAATACCTGAGGGATATGAGCCGATACAGGATGTGCCCTGCAGTATTGTAAAGTATGCCCGTGATGAAGGTCGGAAAGTGTATTTTGACGCGGATCATCATGACTGTCTGGTGGGTCTGCATCATTCCGGAATCCTTCCCGGGAAAAAAGAGATCGTTTCAGGGGAATATCTTTCTGCGACCTCCTCCTTTTTTACTTATGATGGAGCTGCCCGTCTGAAATCATCTACCCCTGTGCTGCCCACCGGTATGGTTAAGGCGATCGGGGCGGCACCGCTGGATGAGATTCCGGAAGGCGTAAAAGTGGACTGGATCATAGTGGTCTGTGATCCTCAGCACGCTAATATGATCGCCACCTGCAGGCTGGCGCGGGAGGGGATTGATGTTTACGGATCTTACGGGAAGTCTCTTTGCGGAGAGATCTTTGCCATGCCGTGGCATATCAGGAATTTCATTGTGACCGCAGGGGATCAGGGTGGAAGGATGAATAACAAGATAAAGAAGGATGAAGTCTTTGTGGTGATCCCGGTTGAATATATTGATTACCTACCCTTTACGCTTGAAAATGTAAAGGTTGACGTAAAGGCTTCAAGGCGGATGACAAAACCGGCACATTCACCTTTCTGGCAGGAAAAGAAGAATCTGGCGCAGGAAGAAATTCAGAAAGAGGATGAAATTGCTGAGGACGGACCTGTTGAGGTGCAATTTACAATGCCCTGGAATGAAGACGCCAGTTCACTTTTGAAAAATATTCCTGAGGGGATTTTGGAGATGGTGGTTGAAAACTCTGAGGATTTTGCCAAAGATAAAGGGTATAGTGAAGTTTCAAAAAAATCAATGGATGAACAGATGGCCTTGATGGGAACAAGTATTGATGAGATGTTGGAGTCTTTGTAGGTCTTAACTGTTTAAAATGAAATTTCAGTAAAAAGAGGAGAACGCTATGGGTAGGAACAAAGAGTATGCGCAGCGTCTAAAGGAAATGGAGGGGTATGAGAGAAAGATCATAGCCTTTAAACTTTGTGATGAAATACCGGAAAATGTTGAATACTATGGGGATGATTTTTCATTCTACTGTGCAATTGTAGCCGAGATGTGGGAAGAGGGGAAAAAGCCGTTTTATATCAGCAATAAAAACATTATGTGCGGCGGTGCTGTGTATTCAGGCCTGGGGACCAAAAGGTTGGTTAAGGAGGAGTTTGATGCCGGAATGGGGGCTGTTATCGGTCCAAATGGTGCTTACTCGACCCGTGAGGTGATGCGCCGGGTTAACCAACAGATTCCCCATCATTTTAAACACCATAAATATCAGATCGTTGGTGCGCTTGAGGATGTGGAGGATCCGGATGTGGTGATGGTTGTTGCGGATGCGCACAGGATCATGCGGCTTTGTAAAGTCTATACCTGGAAAACAGGGGAACTGACGCCGGGACTCACCGGAACCGCCTGGTGTACCAATTCTTTTCCTTTGGTGTATGCGAATAAGACCATGACCTATAACATGGGTGATCCGCCCTCTCGAACTCTTATGAATCTTGATAAGGGTGAGATGTACTGTTTTATCCATTATGATCTGCTGCCGCTGATCGTGGAAAACTTCCCTAACATTTCAGAGGGGGATGTGCTTTAGGCGCATCTGAATAAAGGAGATTAATATGAAATATACTATTACAGAAGACTGTATTATCTGCGGAACCTGCTGGGAGATCTGCCCTACAGAATCCATAGAAGAATTTGACTGGTATTATGCAATTAATCAGGAAACCTGTGTTGAATGCGGAGCATGCGCGCATGTCTGTCCTAATGCCGCAATCACTAAAAAAGCCCCGGTTACTGCTGAGTAATATTGTTCTGATAATTTATAATTAGAAGATTTGTTATAAGTGCATGCTGCATTCAGGGATGCGGCATGCACTGTTTATTTAAATGTAATTCGTTTTATGCTTTTATTAAAAGGTTATCTTTTTAATGAGGAGAGAAATTATAGTTGTAAAAAACGCTTGTTACATGTCTTTACTCAAAAGTTAATTGCTGGATAATATCCTTTTGTTGCATAACCGGTTTTAAAGAAACAAAGACTTCATTTATAGATCATATCGCCTCAAAAATTTCGATTTTTTCCGTATTTTCTAATATCCTGTTGAAATCTCTTGATGTTTTTTTGAATGCACCAGAAAAAGATCTTCAAAGTGAGCATTTTATATGTTAACATATTGAAATTACATCATATTTAACAACCGCTCCATTATGGTACAGTTAGCTGTAAAGCCTTTATTTTTAGGGGGTTCAGGCCCATTTTAACACTCTTATCCACAGGTATTTAACAATTTTTGTGGATAATGTCTGGGGCAGGAAATGTAATGGAAAACAGGATGGTTATAGATATATCAGTGAGTCAAAAAAGTTTTTGTAAAACTTGTTGAAGCTATTATTCAGAATAGATTTGCGCATCTTGTTACAGAGATCCAAATAAAAATGAATATTATGGATAGTCATTAGTACAACAGCTGTTATCTCATTTGCCATAAAAAGATGGCGCAGGTATGCTCTTGAAAAGTTTCGGCAGGTATAGCAGGTGCAGGAAGGATCAATCGGATCCATATCATCTTTGTAACGCGCATTTTTTATTCTGAGCCTTCCTTCTGAATAGAAACACATTCCGGTACGGGCGCATCTTGTGGGCAGGACACAGTCAAACATATCAATGCCTGAGCTTACAGCTTTTACAATGTCTTCAGGAAAACCCACACCCATAAGGTAACGCGGTTTATCTTGTGGAAGGAGCTCCGCTGTTTTTTCAATAACAGGATAGGCTTTTGTCATTTTTTCACCAACAGAAAAGCCGCCAAGCGCATAACCCGGTAAATCGATCTCAATAAGCTTTTCAGCGCTTTTTTGTCTCAGGTCGTAGTGAAGACCTCCCTGAACAATGGCAAACAGGTTTGAAGTGCTGCTGGACCACTTGTCTGCAGAACGTTTTGCCCACAGGACACTTCTGTCAACTGCTTCTTCTATCTCGTTCTTGGTCGCACCTGAAGGCGGGCATTCATCAAGCTGCATCATGATATCAACACCGAAACCCTCCTGGGTCTCAATCACATTTTCAGGAGTAAAGGTAAAAGAGGTTCCATCAACATGAGAGCGGAAAACAACACCGTCATCATTCAGCTTCCTGAGATCGGCAAGAGAATATACTTGGTAGCCTCCGGAATCCGTGAGGATCGGCTTGTCCCATCCGATAAATTTATGAAGGCCTCCGGCTTTTTTAATAATGTCACAGCCCGGCCGTAAAAACAGATGATAGGTGTTGGAAAGAATAATCTGAGTGTTAAGATCATCAAGATCTCTTGGCGTCATCCCTTTTACAGTACCCTGGGTTCCAACCGGCATAAATACCGGGGTTAAAACCTCACCGTGTGTCAGAGATAATTTCCCTGCCCGTGCTTTGGTTGATGTGTCTTTATGTTCGAGTGTAAAATCCATAAATCAATAGCCTGAACTGTTTATGATTAATTAAACTATCATACCATTAGGGATTGTATGTATCAATAGTTTTGGCAGGGAATGTATCGGGTTCTATGTATTGCTATTCAAGGCCCAGTGCTTTCATCATTTTTACTCCGATGGAATCTTTAGCGTGGATGGCACCTTCGGGACATAGCTCCTGGCAGCAGAAACATCGGATACATTTATTATGATCAATGGATATAACGGTTTTGGCTTCAGGAAGGCTTATGCTCTGGGGAGGACATGCTTTCATGCATATCCCGCAGCCTTTACACAGGCTTTTATTAACAAAGGGTTTGACCGTGCAAAGCGGCCTTAAGATCCAGAGAAAAGGCTGTAGAATGGGTGGGCCATCAACAGCCATGGTTGAAGCAGGTTTAAAATCTTTTACCTTAAACTGATTTACAGAATCTCCTTTAAGAGGAATATCCTTTGAATTTGTTTTAAAACCCATTTTATTTGCGACTTTAAGGCAGTAGTTTTTATCCGGGTTTATTCCTACAATTTCAGTACATACACTGTCAAGGCTCAGCATGTCTTCTGATGCCCCAATAAATCCAAGTTTTCTGGGGGTTCCGCTGCTCGGGCCGTTACCTTCCATCCCAACGACTGCATCTATGATCGAAAGAGACGGTTTTATTGTATATGCAAGTTCAACCAGGAGCCGCGCGAAATATTCATAGTTTCTTCCGCTTTGTAAATGCCAGCGCATTTTCTGCTTGCCCACAAAAAGCCCGTAATTATTTTTAACCGCAAGAGTTAAGACCATCAGGGCGTGCGTTTTGAATTTCGGCAGGTTGATGATGATGTCTGCATCGATCACTTCTTTTGCAATGGTAAAATTGCGGTGAATAAATTCTTCATCAGTAGAAACCTTTATGCTTTTAGTGAAGTCATTTATTTCAGCACCAACTTCTTTTGCCACAGAAAGTAACCCTGCTTTTCCTGCAACTTTGCGGGTGCTGCCAAGTGCCGGGGAGTCACCAATAATTATTTTTGATGCGCCTGCCTCTTTGCAGATTTCAGCAACAGCTTTTACAATAAGTGGGTGTGTGGTAACCGCTTTGGAAGGGTCTGTTCCCATTAACATGTTTGGCTTTATAAGAACTTTTGCATTGTCAGGAATAAATGTATCCCATCCATTGACAAGTTCTCTGCCGATGTTCTCAATCGCTTTTTTTATTTCTAAATAGTCGTATTTGTCACAGCTGTGCAAATAAACCGGTTTGATGTTGTTATATGCTGACATGGCAGGTTGAATTATAATCCTGGAAATTTATGCCTGTTTTAAAAGCATTTTCGGTTTATTTTAAAAGATGGTGATTTGAATGATACTTACCGAAGCAAGCTATGGAGTATCTCGGCAATTGAAGCTCACCGCCGCCAAGGCGGAGTATCCCGGTACTTATTATTAATTTCAGAATTGTTAAAAGATTCAGCCTCGCTTACAGTGCGAAGATGAAACAGAACTTTCCGGCAAGTTTGATTATTTTAGATACGTGCCGCTTAACTCCGCACCAAGGTGCGGTGTATGTGCGGCATGCGTTCGATCAAAAAAATACAGGTGATTCTGGCTGCATTTTTTGATATTAGTTAGTGTCCCAGGATCCCCAGGTGTCCTCGTCTTTTTTAATAAGCGCCTTTATATCCTTCATTTTTCCTGTGATTTCCCGGGTAACGCTTTCTGCTTCGTCAATGGTTTTGATCACGTGGGGTGTGATAAGAAGTATCAGCTCTGTCTTATCATAAAACTTACCCGTTGAGCCGAAAAGAAAACCTATAAAGGGTATTTTTGAAAGATAGGGAATGCCGGTTCTAGTTTTATTTTCAAAGGTTCTAATCAGTCCTCCGATAACGATTGTTTGATTATTCTGCACCACAAGGGATGTCTCAACTTTTCTGTTGCTTATCAACGGTGACTCTATTCCGCTACTTACATTATCTACGGCTTCACTTACCTCCTGTGTAATATCCATGGCAACAAGGCCCTTGTCATTTATGCGCGGGGTGACAGTAAGGATGATACCTGTATTTCTGTATTCAATAGAACGGGAGGTTGAGTCGTTACTATCCACGTCCATGGGGACATATTCGCTGGTGACAATGGGGACTTCCGCGCCCACCTCTATACGGGCTTCTTTGTTATCGGCAGCCAGAATGTTGGGCGAAGAGAGAACATTAAGATTACCGCCGTCTGCCTGGGCTTTCAGGAACACCCGAAGACGGTCAGAATCAAAAAGATAAGAAAGTCCGGTTGCTAATTTGTTGGCTTCTAAGAGGCTGCCGAGGACAGTAGAATTGTCCCTTAAGTCGCTGAGGTTTCCCACGGTATTTCCTAACTGATCCACCCCCTTATAGCCGCCTATTCTTGTGTAGTCACTTCGAAGGGCCCATTCGACGCCGTATTGAGTGTCATCTCCGAGTGTTACTTCAGCAATAAGAACCTCGATCAGGACCTGCTTCGGTATTACATCCATGTTGCGGATAGTCTCTTTTATGATGGCATAATCATGGGGCGTGGCGCGTACAATGATAGAATTTGTGGCTTCATCGTCTACAATCTTTATTTCACCCTGGATAAAGGATGTTTGGTCCGTTTTTTTGACATTCGGGGTCTTGGTTTTTTTCTTGCTTGACCGTGAAGATGTAGAAGACCTGTTTCTGCTATTTCCATCCTCATATATTTCTTCCAGCACTGCTGTAATTTCTTCTGCTTTTCCATTTTCAACAAAGTAAATAAAAACCTGTTCTTCTGCTTCTGTATCAATCGTGTCCAGAACTTTGATCCAGTGTTCAACCTTTTGGAAAATATTTGGTATGGAACTCACAGCCAGAATACAGCTGACCCTCTCAATGGGGATGAAATTTATGCCGATGCCGATATTTTTGTTTGTTGATTTATCTATCCCAAGAGAAGTAAAGACTGTTTCAAGTTCTTCAGCGAGTTCTTCAACGTCTGCATTTTCAATTTTAAAGAAATTTATTTTGGTATGTTCAAAGGTGTCAATATCGACGATATTTATCATATTGACAATTTTGTTTATGGATGCTGCCGTATCAGCTGCAATTATTATATTGCCTTTTTTGTATTCTATAATATTTCCGCCGCTGCTTATAAAGGGTTTTAATATGTTTATGACTTCAGATGTGGAAACATAATGCAGAGGGATTACCTGTACAATGGTTCTGTCGCTTGAGCTTAAGTCAACCTGTCTGCCTTCATTTACTGTAGAAATTTTACTTTTTGCGTTTTTAACCGGAAGGATTTTATACATATCCCCGGACTTCACAAGAGCGATATTGTTGATGTCAAAAATTGTTTCCAAAACAGGAAGCAGCCTGTCTCTTGAAACTTCACTGCTGGTATGGATGTTGACTTTTCCTTTTACAGCAGGATCAATAATAAAATTTATGCCGAGGATATCAGACAGGGAGTTGATGACTTCATAGATGTCCGCATTGTCAAAGTTTAAGGCGATCTTCCCGCCTTCATCAGCATCTTCAGCCGGAGTCTTGACCTTCTGTTTTTTCTCGGGTTTCTCCTGTGACCGGGATGTTTCTTTGGGATCGTCAGGTATTTTGCATACAGCTACTTTTTTATCAGGGGCGGGTCCGCCTTTTTGATTGATAAATAATTCATTACCTTCTGAAATATATATGCTTGCACCATCAGGCAGGAGCTGTAAATATTCTGCACTGTATTTCCATGAATTATTTTTTATGATGACAAGGGCTTCTTCCATGTCATTTGTGTGGAGCATTAGAACTCTAAGAAGGTTTGAACGCTCCTTTGATATTTCTCCAATAAATGTCCACTTCGGGGCCTGTATTGGGGAGATATTATTTGCTTCCTGAGCATTTTCAGCCAGGACGGGTGTTTCCTCTTCTGTGACGGGGCTGGCAGGAATATTTTCAAGAGATTCTTCATCCGGCAGTTCCTGAGGTGCGGCGTTTTCGGTTAGTACGTCCTGTCCGATCTCCGGGGGATCCTCACTTAGCTTCCCGCTTTTCAGGCCGCTTGAGGTTGCGCATCCTGTTATAAAAAACAGGGCCAGAATCGCTGTTAGAAAAATAATTTGTTTTTTCATTTTTATCACTTTTATTTTATTAGATAGTTATTGGTCCGTATCATTTTTTTGTACAAAACCTGTAATTGTCATTGTAACAGAAATTCCAGCAGGTTTTCTTTTGTTCTTGACCCTTATTTTCAGCGCCGGAATTGTCAGAAGCTTTTTATTGTTTTCAATGCTGCTAATAAATTTTTCAAGCATAGTCAGGTCGGAATTAAACATTGTCTGTATCGGTATTGCTGTCAATCCTTCCTGCTGATTAGAATCAAGTACTTTAACGCTTTTTATTTTAACCCCGTTTTTTTCAGCTATCCCGTCAATTATCTTTTGAAGATCGGCTGCTGCAAGTGATGCTGTTTCGCCTTTAAGAAAACTGTTGATTGATTTTCGGTTTTCTTTTTTAAGGATCTTCAGTTTTGATTGAAGATTTTCTTTCTGCTCAAGTGCTTTTATATATTTTTCAAGGGACAGTTCTTTAAACTTAATAGTTTCTCTCCGTTCACTGACTTTGTCAAACAGAGGGAAAACTATAAATTTAATAAGCACAAAAAGAGCTACGGCAACTATTAATACAATACTGTAATTTTTATTACGAGAAGATGGCTTCATTTTATTTTTTTTCTGAGCTTACGATCATTTCGATTCTAAATTTTTCTTTTTCTGATTTCCGGTCAGTTGTTATTGGCGAAGTGAATTTGACCTTTTCGAACAGCTTGGATTCCTCAAATATGGGTATTAGCTTTGATGCGGAAACAGCGTAGCCTGAAAGTTTCACCTTGCTATCTGAAGCTTTATAGGAGCAGTCGGACAGCCATCCATCCATTGGCATAATCAGAGTCAGTTCTTTAAGAAATTTAAGCTTGCTTATACTGGATTCTTTTATGTTTTTTATTGTTGTTGATGCTTTTTCTATTTCCTGTGTTTCGTTTCGGAGCCGGTCAATATTTTTCGCTTTGAGTTTATATTCTTTAAGTTGTTTATCAAGAGTTGCTTCGCGAAGCTCTGCTTTATTGATGCTGTTTAAGATAAGTGCAGCAATCAGGATGAGAATAATGAAAGGAATTGTAGAGATGACCAGCTTTCTTTTACTTCTTTTTTTCTTCAGACGCTGGTTTAGTGGTACAAGGTTAACATCAAGCGCAACATTTTTCAGTCCTTTTAGGGCAAGGCCGATTGGAACAGAGAGCAGTGGAAGAACAACTGCATTAGCTGTGGTGCTGTTGCTGCTGGAAATGATTTTAAATCCGTTAATTATGGAGAAAGCGTTTTTTATTTTTTCCGGAGCGTGTTCAATATAGTCTTTTTCCATTTCCTTGCCGGAAAGTATAAGTTCTGTTCTCTTTTGGTTGTCTTTGTCAAAAGGAAGATGGAGGGTAGACTTCAATCCGTGATCATATATCTCCTGAAAGTGTTTTTCCAGAGTTTCTTCCGGTGTATTAAAAACTTTTGAATAATAAAGCGTATTTTTATCTATCAGGGTCAGGTCATATTTTTTGTCATTTAAATATTCAATTAGAATACTCGAAGATGGTTGTGATTTACTTTCAGGTTGTTCCTTGAAAAATTCGGCTATTTTCGGGGATTTTTTTATTAAGCTTTTAAGATATTTTTCTTTGAGGGTTTTATTATTCTTCAGCTTGTTAAGGTCAAATAGTTTTTCCTCTGGTGTTACGGAGTCCTGGAACGCATTGAAGAGGGCTGTTGTGGTAATTTCAATATTTCGTGGTTTTAGATTAATTTTTTTGAGGAGTTCAATATAGTAATCAATCTGATCTTTTTTAATTGTTATCAGCATTATATAAAGAAGTCCGTTTTTCGGAAGGCGTCTTATAACCTGGTAATCAAAATATGCTTCGTCAGAAGAAAAAGGGGTATGCCGGTCGAGTTCATATTCGATTGATTTTCTAAGATTTTCTTCAACAGCTATGGGAAGGTTTATGAACCGGATTAGAGCTGCGTCTCTTGGCAGAGCTATAAAGATATTGTCCCGGGCATTTTTATAGTTTTCTAAAAACCTTTCAAGGGTATGAAGTATGGCATCTTCTTTGCCTTTTTCTTTAAGGTCCAAAAAAGGGACAATTTTGTAACCATCAAGATAGACTTTGTTTAGCCCTTCTCTTAAGGAAACAAGACACATCTCTTTTTGTTTGAAAACAATACCAATACTTTGCATTATATCCTGATTTTTCAGCTAACAAATTTTATAGTTTTTAACTCAAAATATATTATATATACAAGAAGAGTGCCAGAACAAGGGTTGACGCATTCTTTTATTTGTTATTAAAAATCAAATAGTTAGAAGCTTAAGGGTTTTCTTAAACATAAAAAATTATTATAAGTGTTTAAAAAATGACTTATTAGACAATATTTTGTTCTACTTTCCCATGTTGGGGTTCTTCAAAAAAATATATAACATTACTCATAAATAAAAATTATATCAAATAGTTTTAATTTAGATCATTTTATAAAATATTATAGCTGTAAGATTTGAACCATCAATGATTATTATAACAGTTAAAGTCACTAATAATAGTAAATCTTTTGTTAATTATTAACAAAAGATAATGGAGAGATTAAAGAGTAAAAACGGAGAAATTGTGAAATTTGGCAAAATGTCGTACTTTTTTCCCCCCAGCAACAATATTTTTGAGGGTAAAAAATTAAATATATGCCCACAGTGCTTGAAGATGTCTCTTAATTTATAGTTTTCCAGTTTGAAATAGTATATTCCTTTTTCTCTAATTTCATATTGCAGGAGACTGTTCTGGAGATCTGTCTGTCTTCAGAGAATCCGGTTGCTGTTATCTTATAGTATTGGGTTGACGTTGAGTTGGCTACCTCAATATTCGATTTCCATACCTCGTAGTTTTTAAACTGGTGCAGTCTGTCTGTTATGCTTTCATAAAGCCGGTCGTTTCTTTCAATAATTATTTCTCTTGAAGTGTCCGGGTCTATCCCTTCGAGAATGAGCAGCTCTTCAAAAGAGGCTGTATTAATATTCAGGTTTAAGGTGGTTGCCTGGGAAAAAGCGGAGAATATGTTGCAAAGGCCCAGGTTTATTTCTTCGTCATCCTCTCCTTCATATGGAAGCTTAGCTTCAATGTCTTCGTGATCGTCTATGGGTCCTTCCAGAAAAGCTTCAAGTTCTTCATCTGTGATCATTATTTTCTGTCCGGGATTTTTTTCTGTACCGTAATAAATTATTTCATTGACCCCTTTTATCATTAAAAGTTCTTCTATAACAGGTATCTCTCCGTTTCTGCACTTATACGGCTCTTCCAGGGACTCGTAATAATCGTCTTCTGCCCCATTTATGCCAGTGATGTTATTGTCCTTATCCCACCAGTCAATGAGAGAATCCGCAACGATATCTCTTTCTTCTCCTTCAAGCCCCACCTTGTTTCCAAGAAGGCTTTTCAACAGGGTAGGGTTTGATTTGGCCTTTTTTAAAAAGGCATTCAGTCCCAGCCGGTTGTTTTCATCTTGAATCTTTACTTCACAGATGTAGTCATCGATATTAAAAACATAAGGTCCACCCCCGGGTTCCCAGGACACAACTTCCGGTTCTTCCTGACCTTCATCTTCAGCAGTGTTTTGCCCGGTTGTTTTTGAAGCTCTTTCAAGTTCTATGATGGCACGGTTAATTCCTGCTTCAGCAGTATAATATGCCTGCTCACCGTCCTTATAATTTCTGACAATAACGGATTCTGTATGCATGGTAGATGAGAACTCGGCGCAGATTACCGCAAAGAGCGCTATGATCCACAGGACCAGAAGAAGTGCAATCCCGTTTTCATTTTTTGTGCGGATAGATAAATTTTTCATGGACAAGATTTTATAAAAATATTTAACTCGTTAACAACATCTGGGTTTGGTAAACAGCATAACGCACAGGGTGAAAGTCAACTTCATAAGGCTTTTCACGATGCAGCTAAAATCGGAATCATCAGAAGCTCTTCTGATTCCTCATCATTATCGTCTGTATAGGTCAGTAAGACCTCAATAAAAAGAGGCAGGCGTTCTTTCTTGTCTTTGGGATCCCAGCTGTTCAGCCATTCACCTTCTTCACTATTTTTATTTCTTTCAAAATACCTGAAGCTGATCTTTTTTATTTCACTGCACACGACTTCAGCCGTATCTTCATCTCTTAAGTCAATATCGTTCAAGTCCGAAAGATTTGAAACAAGGGCTTCTCTTTCACCGAGGAATAAACCTTCGTTTTTTTCTGACCATATCTCGATCAGGGAAAGGCCGGTGCTTCTTCCTGTTGTGCTGGCATAGGATACAAATTTTAAAGAATCGGACTCCCCGAAAAAGGCGTTATACTTTGAATGTGTATCAAGTTCTCCGGGTGTTATGGTATACGGGTAGGCTGATTTTATTTCCCTGAATATAAGTGCGTTTACAGCTCTTTTGGTCTGGAACGCCTCTATTTTACTTTCACCTTTTTCCCATGCGTTAATACCGATTCTAAATGAGGTGAATATGGTAGCGATCACCATGGCAAGAATACTTACAGCCAGCATAATTTCAATTAAAGTAAAGCCTGATCCGCTTTTACCCACTGTCCCTGTATTTTTATTTGGGCAGGGTGTTATTCTTTTATTTGCGGCAGCAGCAAGCATTATTTTGCCCACTCTCTTCGGGTTATGGTTTTTAGAGTAATAAGTTCTATCTGTCTTTTATTAATTCCTGAATTCCACATTATTGTTGCTCTAAGCTTATATGTCTCATGTCTAAGGTCTTCATAGGAGATACCTTCCTCAGGGTCTTCGTATTCGTAAAAGGAAACTTCCGTTTCCCACTCATATCCATTCTCAAATGTCCCGCTTTCTGAAGATTCGGAAAGTTCATTTTCTATTTTTAGAGACTCGAGTTTTTCTTTTGCATAAATAACAGCATTTGTTCTTTCCCGTGATATGCTGCCCGCATGAAGCGCAGTCTGAAACTGGAGAAGTATGGTTGTGAGCGATACACTCAGTATCACCACTGCAAGAAGTACTTCAAGGAGGGTAAACCCTGATTCTGGACTAGTTTTCATCTTCTTCTGCAATTGTTACTACTCCTGTAATGCGGTTAACTGTAATCCGGTACATCCGTTCTTTTTGGTCTGCCAGGACTATCTCGCCGCCTCTTGATCCGCCGTCCGGGGAGAAGGAGATCTGATAAATTCCGCCTTCATCCTCTTTTTGGCTGTCAATGTCAGAAATAATAATCTGTTCAAAGATGACGCCGTCCGGTAGAGAGTATTCTTTTATTTCAATTTTATGTGATTGAAGGGAAGAGGACTCTTTTATTTCCAGAAATTCATCTGTCTCATCGCTGGTTTCGATTGGATCCGGAAAATCAGGTGTGGGAACCTTAAGTACAATGACCTTATTTTCTTTGGTATTAAAAATGGTGTTGTACGTTGAACCGGTATTAATTGCCTGACTTCTTGAGTATCTGAGCGCTGCGCCTAGTTTTTTCGCAGCTGTTTTTAGCGTGAGATTGCCGGAGCTTTTTATGAGCCTGGGTGCGGTCAATGCGATGACAATGCTGATAATTAAAATCACTATTGCCGTTTCAACCATTGTGAAACCGCGGGTTTTTGAAAAAAGGGTTTTCATCGCCGGATGATTATCCCTCGTCCTCATCACCGATAGCTTTCCAGCTGCAGATATCAGCGTTTATCCCTTCACCGCCTTCGGTGCCGTCGTAGCCGTATGAGATGATGTCATAATCTCTGCTGTTGTCACCGGGGTTTCTGTATGCATAAGGATTGTCCCATGGATCTTTGGGCACTGCTTTTGGAAGATACGGACCCTCCCATTTTTTACTGTCGATTCGGTTAGTCAGTTCACCAAGGTTTTCGGGAAATCTTCCCATGTCAAGGCGAAAGGTATCACATGCGGTTGAAAGAAGTGATATCTGTGTCTGGGTTGTGTTCTGCTGAGCCTTATCGACTTTGCCGAACATCCTCGGAGCAACAAGAGCTGCCATCAGACCGAGTATGATAATAACAATTGTCAGTTCTATGAGGGTAAAACCCTTCTCACCGTTTGTTTTCCGTAGTTGATTTTTTTTCATAACTTCTCCTTTGTATATTAAAAAGATATATCGTTTATACTGACGATTGCAAGCAGGATAGGAACGATTATGCAGATGACAATAACAGCCATGCAGCAGATGATAAGTGGTTCCAGAACGGAAATAAAGCGCTTGACCGCGTTCTGAACCTCTTTGTCATAAGTTTCAGCAACTTTTAAAAGCATTACCTCCATGCTTCCGGTCTCCTCTCCCACCCGAATCATGTGGGTTGCAAGGGATGGAAAGACGCCGGTTTTTTTCATGGGGGAAGAGATGCCCTTTCCCTCTTTTACCGCTTTCTGGATAGCTGAGATGGAATTTGCAACGACTACGTTTCCGATTATTTCCCTGACGATGCCGAGGGACTGCAGGATCGGCACGCCGCTGTTGATCAAGGTCCCCAGTGTTCTTGATATGCGCGCAACTTCGATTTTTAAGATCAGGTCTCTTACTGGGCCGATCTTAAGTTTCAGGCTGTCCCAATTTATACGGCCCTGTTCGCTTTTTGTGTAGGTTTTAAACCATGCGTATAAAGCAATGCTTACTGCGGCGATGAGCCACCAGTAACTTTTTACGCCGTTGCTGAAGGTTAAAAGTATTTGTGTGGGAAGTGGCAGATCCTGACCTGTTGATTCAAAAATCCCTACAAATCTAGGCACAACAAAAGTGAGCAGAAAGGCAACCGCGCCTCCCATTACCATAACCAGCAGGGCCGGGTATATGATGGCGTTGGCAACAATGCTTTTTAGCTCCTGTGACCTTTCAAGAAAATCAACCAGGCGTTCAAGCACTACATCCATTACCCCTCCGGCTTCACCGGCTTTTATCATATTCACATAAAGGCGGCTGAAAACTCGGGGATGTTTTGCCAGTGCTTCTGAAAAGGATTTGCCGCCTCTCACATCTTTTAACAGTTTCTGGACGGTTTCTTTAAGAAGCTCATTGTCGGTTACTTCAGTAATTATTATAAGGCTTCTGTCAAGAGGAAGCCCGGCTTTAATAAGGGTTGAAAGTTCCTGGGTGAAAGACAGCAGGTGTTTGTTTGAGACTTTGTTGAAAGGGGAGGTTAGGGCTATCTTTAAATTTAAGGAACGTGAAAATGACTGGCTTCCCGAGGCGGCTGTGATCTTAATAGGGATATAGCCCATACTGCGCAGCTTTGTTACTACTTCGGGCTCATCCTCGGAGTCAAGGCTTCCTTCTACTACTTTACCGGTTCTATCGCTTGCTTTATATATAAATTTAGACATTTTACTCTACCTGAGTAACTCTTATGACTTCAGAGACAGTTGTTTTTTTATCTTTTACCTTGTTCCAGCCGCTTTCCCTCAGGGTCTGCATGCCAAGGGACCTCGCCTTATCTTTTATGATTTTGCTGTCAGTGTTTGAAATGATCAGTTTTCTTATTTCATCATCTATCGTCATCATCTCGTATATTCCGCAACGTCCTCTAAATCCGGTATCTGCACAGTATTCACACCCTTCTCCCCTGCCCAGCTCCAGGCCTTTGGCAGCTTCGGGAGTTATATCCATTTCACGGATTGTTTCTGAGTCAGGTACATAGGTTGCTGCACATTTTGGACAAACCGTTCTTACCAGTCTTTGGGCGAGTATCCCAAGAAGGCTTGAGGATATCAGATAATTTTCCATTCCCATTTCCATAAGACGCGTGATTGCGCCGGCAGCATCATTTGTATGGAGTGTGCTGAAAACAAGGTGACCGGTCAATGCCGCGTGAATAGCGATTTCTGCTGTTTCCGCGTCCCTGATTTCTCCAATCATTATAATGTCCGGGTCCTGCCTGAGGATAGATCTTAATGTGTTTGCAAAGGTAAGTCCTATTCCTGATTTTACCTGTACCTGGTTAACGCCGTGCAGCTGATATTCGATGGGGTCTTCAACGGTAATAATCTTTTTGTCCGGCGAATTGATTTTGTTAAGGGCGCTGTAAAGCGTGGTGGTTTTTCCGCTTCCGGTCGGCCCTGTGACCAGAATGATGCCATGCGGCCTGGCGATGAGGTTTTCAAAAGCTTTAAGGTTTTCCTTCGGAAAGCCCAAATGGTCAAGATCGAATGTTATGCTTTCGCTGTCAAGGATACGCATGACCACGCTTTCACCAAACAGGGTTGGCAGTGATGATATTCTGAAATCTATCTCTTTTCCCTGAACCCGTAGTTTTATTCTTCCGTCCTGGGGAAGTCTTCTTTCTGCAATATTTAATTTTGACATGATCTTTATTCTTGAGATCACAGCAGCCTGAAGATTTTTGGGCGGAGATTCCATGTCGTGGAGAATTCCGTCTATTCTGTAGCGGATATGAAAGCTGCTTTCGAAAGGTTCGAAATGGATATCGCTTGCCTGAAGTTCCACGGCGCGTGATATTATCAGGTTAACAAGCCTTATTACCGGCGCTTCTGAGGCGAGGTCTTTAAGGTGATCGACGTCTCCTTCTTCGGCAACGTCAATATTGCCTTCATCATAATTTTCAATGATTCTGTCCATGGATGAGGAATCAGAGCTTATGGCATCTGCTATTTCTTCTGTCTTGGCAAAGCAGATATCCACCTCATATCCGGTCGCCATTTGGATAGCGTCAAGCATGCTGTCGTCAAACGGGTTGCTGATGGCGATGGTAAGGGTGTTTTCCTTGAGCTCCAGAGGAACAAAATTTGATCCTCTCATAAAGTTTTCAGAAATATTTTCTATAAAAATATTTTTGCCGACATGCTTTTTCAAGGATATGTAGGATGTGTTGAAATATTCCCCAAGTATTTTTAAAAGGTCTTCTTCAGAAATAAAGCCCTGATCTATCAGTCGCTGACACGTTTCATAAGGCTGGATGATATCTTCCTTCATTACAGAGTTTAATGTCTCAGCTGTTATTTTGCCTGAGGGTATGAGTATTTCTGCTAATCTGTTTTCTTGTTGAGGCATATTGGAAGCCTTTTTGTATAAATTTTTATTTTTTCAGGTTTAATTTATATCAGGATAATTCCTTTGCGTCAATCTATGTATAAAGATGTTTTTCTGCTTCGCAAATATTTTATTTGCTTAAAAATCCTAGTAAATTTATAGGTTAAGCCTGATTTATAAAACTCTCAGCTTTTTATCTGCTTTAAGGGTTGTCTTTGATGTCATATTGTTCATACTGCGCAGACGGCAGATGGTTGTGTTGTATTTTGCGGCGATTCCGGAAAGAGTTTCTCCTTTTTTGACTGTATGGTATCTGCTGAAGAGCTTTTTCTCTGGTTTAGCTTTAGATCTTATCCTTAATTTTGTGCCGGTTTTAAGGGTTGTTTTTGATGTCATGTTATTCAGACTTCGCAGGCGTTGAACCGTTGAATTGTATTTTGATGCGATACCTGAAAGAGTCTCGCCTTTTTTGACTGTATGGTATCTGCTAAAGAGTTTTTTTTCTGGCTTAGCGTTAGGCTTTATCCTTAACTTTGTGCCGGTTTTAAGGGTTGTTTTTGAAGTCATATTATTCAGACTTCGCAGGCGTTGAACCGTTGAATTGTATTTTGATGCGATACCTGAAAGAGTTTCGCCTTTTTTTACGGTATGATAGCTGGCAACAGTTTTTGTTATAGGTCTTTTTTTCGACTTAATCTTAAGTCTTGTACCGATTTTCAGAGTAGTTTTTGGTGTCATCCGGTTCAGCTTAATTAAGCTGTTAACGGAAGTATTATATTTTGATGCTATCCCTGATAGAGTTTCTCCTCTCTTTACAATATGATATTTTGTCAGGTAGTTTTTTTTTGGTATTTTCAGTCTCTGTCCGATCCTTAAAATACTTTTGGATGATAGACGGTTGGCCCTTTTCAAATTTAAAACAGACACTCTGTATTTTTTGGCTAACCCAGATAAAGTTTCGCCTCTTTTTACACGGTGGCTTCTGGGCTGATGTTTTGTTTGTGAAGCAACAGATGTTTTTGTGCTGGAAGGCTGAAGACCTGTTTTTTTGATAAATTTTATAACCGCAAAAGTAATGCATTTTGAAAATTCTTCTTGAAACCAGGGAGTCTGCATTCTTTTTGCGCGTTTATGATTACTGATAAAATCTGTTTCAATAAGAATCGAAGGTATATCCGGAGCCCTTAAAACTACGAAGTTTGCCTGGGGAGGCGTTTTTTTATGGAGTCTGTTGATTTTTGATATTTCCTGCAGCATGGTTCCCGCAAGGGTAAGGCTTGAGTTTAAGCTGTGGGTTTGAACAAGATCAAAAATTATTTTATTTAAACTGCTGTTGCTGTGGTCAAGGGGTACGCCGCCAACAAAGTCGGAAGCGTTTTCTTTTCTGGCAGCCATTTTGGCTGTATTGCTTGAGGCACCTTTAAAAGAAAGGCAGTAAACAGACGTGCCGTAGGCTTTGGTAGAAAAGCTTGAATCTGCGTGGATGCTGATGAATATGTCAGCACCGTACTCTTTTGCTATCATTACTCTTTTTTGAAGGGGAATAAAATAATCACCCTTTCGGGTAAGGTAAGCCTTTATTCCTTTTTGACGGTTAAGTCTCTTCACTGCGGTTTTTGAAATTTTAAGCACAATGTCTTTTTCTTTGACCCCTTTTCTGTTGACCGCACCCGGGTCTTCTCCGCCGTGTCCTGGATCTATAACTACAATATAATTTCCTATTCTCTTAAGACTTTTTGTGGCTTCTCTTTTTTTCTGATTTGTTTTTTCAAGGTCAGGGCGTGTGATATCAATAACAAGCCTTGGGGGTTTTTTATCGATTTTTTTCAGGGGAAATATCTTGTAGTCAGATGATTTTTTAAGATCTATCACAATACGGATGATATTCCCCGGTTTCTTTGCCAGCCGGATTTCCTTTACAATATTGTTATTTATCCTGGTAATGTTCTTTGGTATGTGACCGTCAAAATTCTTCAGGTCGAGAACCAGGCGTGACGGATTTGAAAGCACAAAAGAGTTGTATTTTGCAGAGGTTTTAAGGTCGAATACGATCCGGGTGCGGGAAGGTGCTGACCAGTGGCGTAAGTCGTAAAGGCGGTTTGCCGCGTGAGAGCTGCCTGCTGTCAGCAGCAGTCCTGACAGGGTAAAAAATAGAAAGAAAAATATGCAGCTAATTTTTTTTCTGTTTACTATCAATTATGTTTTTCCCCTGGATGAGGCAGTTTTGTTTTTCAGTTATAAAAACTTCAATTAAAAACATTTGAAGAGCCCATTGAGAACTCGTTCATATTTGTTTTGCCGATTATAACAGCGCCCTGTTTTTTTATCTTTTCAATAATTGTTGCGTTATAGGGTGGTATGAAATTTTCAAGGGTCTTTGATGGGCAGGTTGTTCTTAAATCTTTTGTGCACAGGGTATCCTTCACTGCCATAGGTATTCCTGTTAGCGGGCCTGTATCTCCCCCAGCTATTTTTTTATCAGCCAATTCCGCCTGCTTAAAAGCAAGGTCTTTTGCAATTATGATATAGGCATTTATCCGGCCATCTATTTTTTCGATTCTTTTAAAAACAGAAGATACCAGGTCTTTTGAACAGATTTCTTTTTTGTCCAGAAGGCAGCGTGCTTCATGGATGGTCATTTGATACCGTTCTTTATCCATGAATTTATACTCCAATTATTTTTGGAACTTTTAAAAATGGGCCCTGGACAGACGGTGCATTTTTAGCAATTTTTGCTGTTAGCAGAGATACTTCAGAAATATCCTGTCGAAGCCTGTTTTCTTTTTTTGGGGGGTGTTCAAACGGGGCAATGTCGTGTGTGTCCAGGTCCTGTAGTTTGTTGAAGCAGGTAAGAATATTTTTTAAGTCTTCGGCAGTTTGTGCTAGTTCTTCCTGCTTAAGATGAAGGTGAGCAAATGTGGCTGTGTGTAAAACATCTTTTTCAGTGATCTTCATACACGCTCCAGGAAATGGCTCAGGGAGGAGGGCTCGAACCCCCATTAGCGAGACCAAAACCCGCTGTCCTACCGTTGGACGATCCCCGAACAATTACATTCCCGGTGCTGTTTGATATGGCTCCGGGTCAGTTTGCTATTATTACCTTTTGCGTAAAAATCTTCAATACTTTTTTAAATAATTTAAACAATAATAAAAAAGACCTGCAGTCTCTGCAGGTCTTTTTTTCTTACAAAGAAATTTTTTATTATGCTATTGCAGGAACCTGAATCGCTGATCTGACGCAGTAAATAGTGCATGTTCTGCATCCGCAGCAATGTGTTTTCATGATGTTGGAGCAAACTTCGTCTTTGGTTCCGTCTTTTATTTTCAGTCTTATTGCGCCTACAGGACATTCGTCCAAGCATGCGCCACATCCGACACAGCGTTCTTCATCGACTTCAGGATATTCGCGGTAGCTTGGCGCGATATCAAAAAACTGCGGTGTCAGAGGCATGGTCTTTTTAAATTTTTCCAGCATGAATTCAGGAGCATATGGATTGCCTGAATGTTTACATTCTTTAAGTTTTAAATTGCGATCCCAGTTTTCGATGACTCGTTCAGGGCCGATCTGAAGTTCCCCTGCAGGGATGTTGTCGGTTGCGTTTTCAATGTCTCTTATTTTTATTACTCCTGTGGGGCAGACAAAGGCACAGGTTCCACATCCGATACAGTCTTCTGCAGCGAGTCCGAACGGACTTCCAACAGCTTTTTTCTTGCCGTTTCCAAAAAAACTAATTGCGCCGGCTTTAACAACTTCATTACATGCTCTTACGCATAAGCCGCAAAGGATACAGTACTCATTTTCAACAGACAGATGATCTCCTGGTTTTTCAACTCCGTACTGTGCCGCAAGTTCCTGAACAGCTTTTACATTTGGACAGCGTGCCAGCAGAAGTTCGAGTACATATTTTCTTGCCTTTATAACCGCAGGAGAATCTGTCTGGACTTCCATTCCCTCTGTGGCCGGATATGTACAGGAAGCTTCAATGGCGAAGTTTTTATTTATTTTAATTTCAACCACGCAGACCCTGCATGCTCCATACGATTCAAGTGCGTCTGCTGAGCAGAGTGTGGGGATCATTATGTTATTTGCACGGGCGGCCTGTAGAATAGTGCTTCCCTCTGCTGCCTTGACTTTATTTCCATTAATGGTCAGATTTACCATAATTCGTGATCCTTCTCTAAAATGGTTACAGCTTTATTTGCATTAGATAAATTTTAAACATACTTTATATCATATAAAAAAGTTCGAATCAAATAAAATTTTATATATTGTAAAATCTCAAACACCTGAATCGCCTTATATTTTCAGCAATTTGTGAATAATATTTTTAGAATTATGGTAGGATAGCTACTTAAATTAAATAAACTAATCCGTGGAGAAGATGATGGATGAATCAGTAATTAAAAGAATACATGCTGAATTTAAAGATACTAAAAAGTTTACCCTGCCGGACAGTCTGCTGCCCTTTGAAAAGGGATATAACCTTGTTGCCTGGGTAAAGGAGCTTTTTGTTTATTATAGGGCTGAAGAAATAATAGTAAGGCCTTTTGATGACTTGCCGGGCTTGAGGCTCTCAAATGAAGAAGGTTTGACCTTAACTATACAAGATGTGCATAAGTTTATCATAAATGATCTTAACCTTATTTCTCTTGAAAACCGAAAAAAAGTTATTGAACAGGCTGTTTCAGGGGTAAACGTTCAGGAAGCATGGGAAAATATTGTTCCGTTTCTGCTTCCTTTTGTTGAAAATCTTGATAAAGAGATTTTAATGGAAGAGCTTAGCTGGAAATGCGGGTCTGTTTCAGAGATTTTGTGGGCTTTGTCATGGATTTTTATGGAGAGAGAAAAAATTGAAGTGCCCGAAAATATTTTAATGGTATCCAGCCGTTTTCCATATTATCAGTGGCAGGCAAAAAGCGGGGTTCAGAGTATGTGGGAGCCGGAAGAGCCTATTTGCAGGAGAGAATGGCTGGCATTTGATTTATATAATAGAACCTTGGTTTAGGGGACGGCTTCGTTAAAAGTCCATCTACTGCGTTACGCTGTATCTTCAGTCTTTGCAGCGTACACCTATGTATGCCTCTTCCTTCAGCGTTGCGTGCCTTGTAGCTGAAGCATTTTCCAAACCCGTCTTTTTTATGATCGTATCAAAAAAGCTGTGTGATTAAAACCCGTTTTGACCAAGCCGAAGTTTTAGGGTTTCACTTGACCTCTCAAAACCTTGAACCCTCGAATCCTTCTAGAAAAAGCACATCACAGTATCAAAATTGAATTGTTGCGAACCTATAAAGGCTAAGCTGTATTTGTCCTCTTATATGCTTCAAGAAGTTCTGATTTTGTACAGACAGCTTCAACTTCAGAGACATGTTTTAAGATCTCTTCTTTTCCGCCTTCTTCCCGATCAACCAGAACGATAACCTTGGCAATCTCAAGGCCCTCTCTTTTTGCCGCTTCAATGGCGATGATGGTGGAGCCTCCGGTGGTGATCACATCATCGACGATGATCACTCTGTCTCCGTCTTTAACATCACCTTCCACCTGTTTTTGCATGCCGTGTTCTTTTCTTTCTTTACGGATGGCAAAGGCGCCGATATTGCTTTTATTAATATTAGAGGCAAATGCCACAGAGCAGGAAATGGGGTCTGCGCCCATGGTCAGTCCGCCGATGGCATCGATTTTCAGGTCTTTTATCATTTCAAAGATGATGCTTCCCACCAGGAATTGTCCTTCCGGAGAATAGGTGGTTTTTCTGCAGTCTATATAATAATTGCTCATTTTTCCGGATGCGAGCTTGAAGGTGGGTTCTTCAGTGTATCTGAATGATCTTTCGAGCAGCAGTTTGATGAGTCGTTCTTTGATATCTTTAGACATGGAGTATCCTTATTTCTATATTTTGGGTCTTTAATAAAATTTATGGTTAAAAAAACAACTTTTACTGTCCGTTGCGCTCGAGTCACAGAGTACGCAGAGAAAGGCTTGGTGGTAAAAAGCAAAAGAAGTTCTTCGCGTTCTCTGCCATTGCGATTAAATTCAGGCTAATTAAATTGGTATCAGAAAAGTTCAGCATTTTTCAATAATTATACTACTTTACCAATATTCAGGGAGAAAAACAATACGCAATAGAGAAAATCATATTTGACATAATCCGACAAACTTTGTATAAATATTGTTTGAGAAATATTGCCTGGGTGGCGGAATTGGTAGACGCAAGGGACTTAAAATCCCTCGGGGCTTGCCCTGTACGAGTTCGATTCTCGTCCTAGGCACCAGTAAAACAAAGGGTTTCAGTAAATTTTAGCTGAGACCCTTTGTTTCATATAAAGTCTTTTCGGAAATTAGTGGTTTTCAGATGAGGCGATAAAAAAGGCAGGAAATTTCCTGCCTTTTTTATCGTTTATGAATAATATACGTTAGAATTTTGCGTCAAGCAGTATATAGGTGTTTTTTATCTTGTCATCACTTCTAGGAGGCTGTCCGAGAATAATTATCAAATTATTATTTCAAGCAATCAGCGTAAGAAATTTTTATAAATTCAATTATGAAAAAAGTTTTATTAGCTTGTAACTATCTGTAATTCCAATAATTTTAG